>Ga0224742_10195_pt1 | contig 14977 bp, 11 predicted proteins | sample LIM_E_Water_Neg_FD_161631 | JGI IMG/M metagenome (GOLD analysis project Ga0224742, IMG submission 161631) | Enriched cells from gastrointestinal tract of the lab mouse from Pacific Northwest National Laboratory (PNNL), Richland, Washington... | ecosystem: Host-associated > Mammals > Digestive...
GCTAAATTTATGGTGTCATATTCTGTTTGGATATCATAGAAATCTTTGTAATTTGTACGCAGGCTTGCGCCTTCTTTTAGATTAAATCGGCATAATTCAATCTCATTGCTGCTGCGTTCAAGGTGTATATCCAGTTTAAAATCCGTTAGATATCGCGTATAATCCGGCAGTTCTTCCTTATCCTTTAAATAAAATTTTAAGCTGATATATTCCTCTGTGGGTTTATAAGGTATCTGATCGCTACCTTTGATTAGGAAAATATAATCAGCGCATTTTATCATTCCCGATGCGATACGAAGATGATTTTCTTCCGAAAAAATTCTGCATCCGGATATAATCCCGTCGGCATAATCTTGATACTGATTCTGCATAGCCGTATAAGAATAATCCCGAAGCGCCCATAATAATTCTTTTTTCATAATTCTGCCTCGCCCGAATGCGGGGTATATATGTTCTGTCATAGATGCTTCCTCCTAGTTATTGATAAATTTAATTTCTGATTCTTTTGAAGTTTTCATTACGTTCAGCAAAAACAATGCATAACTATTTTTAACATTTACTTCAAACCATCATAAAAATTTTTAATCCAGCCTTCATGTTCAAATGGATAAAACTGTTCGTTACCAAGGTATAGCTGCTCATCTTTTCTGCAAATAGGAACAATCACATATCCCCAATCCATACAGCGTTTCCATGCAAAAAAACGAATTTCGTGGTTTACAATGCTGTCTGTATCTTTTTGGGGGATATTTGCGCCGTATATTTTCTGAATATCCTCGTAGGTTACTTGCTGGAAGCGCTCCGGCTCACAGTCAAAACAGAAACGATAACGTACCTGTCCCTCGGTATCTTTTAAATGCAGATACAATGTTAAATCTTCTAAATTCCTAGATACATAGCGCGTTTCCTCCTCACGCAGAAATCCATTTACCAGCTCTATTTCTTTACCGTTGTGCGTAAAAGCACTTACGGTATAGGGAAGCAGCGGCTTGTCTGAATATAGTTCAATCTGCGCATATCCAAGCCGTTTATCCCGCATATATTTTAGTGCACCGTCCACACAGCTCATTTTTAAGTCGGATTCTCCTGCTGTCCCTTTGCCGCTGCGGCGGAATTGTATCATCCGACCGGGTATAAATTCTTTTAATGCATCCTTAAAGGAATCAATTTTGCATGACTGTCCGGTCAGCCTTAAAAATGAAAAATCTCTGATTTTATCTTCTCTGTACAGCGGTTCCATAAACTTACGGATTATGCCGTATATATCTCCTTTTATAACAAGGCTGATCTCATATAAATTTACGATAAGTTCCGGAAACTCTTTAATAACATGAAATGTTCCTGCTTCCTGTACAGACAGTTTCCATTTATCTGCCTTTACCCATGAAATATCCCTTCTTCTATGGTCAACAGAAGTAATTCCTACCCTTAAAATCCCCGCCTGTTCATAGAAATGTTTTTTGACCTGTTCCGCTAAGTAAAAAAGATGGTAAAAGTTATTCTTTACTTTAAAATATTCTTCACGGCTCCTTGTTTCATATTCTTTAAATCGGGTGGGCAGGTATTGTTCTGCCATATTGTAGGCATTTTCAAGGGTTTTGTATAATTCTGCTGTCCCATTGGTGTCAATATAGCGAAAAATATCCACATCAAGTTCATTTAAAATATCTTCCGCAGTAATCGACATATGTAAACCAAGTTTTTCTGTTATTAAAATTTTTATGTACTGCATAATGCGGTATGTTAAATTGTCCCCACCAAAGTCGGTATCACCGTTCTCGTAAGCCGTTTCAATTTGAATATGATATGCCACTCTGTCATCACGGACACGAAATCGACACGCACACAAATCTGTCGTTCCGCCGCCGCAGTCAACAATCAATGCCTGATATTGCGTATTTTCCTCTAGCTTCTGCGCTTCAAGCATACCAGATATTGTATTATAGAGAACGGCAACCCCTTCATCGAGCATCTCCTCGTCTTGAAGCATATAGTCCGGCAGAATCTCATGGAACAATTTCTGAAAAAGGAATTTTTGTTTTACAGGACAGGAAACGTGAATCTGGCGCACCCTGCATTTAAACTGATTTTCTGCAGCCCTAATAATATGCTGAAAATATGCCTTAATAATTTCCTTTCGTGTAATAAATGCACGTCTTCCTTCTCGGTCTGTAATTTCCTCCTCCCGCTCATAATCGCTAATCCATCTTTTCATATCATAAAAAATGCTGAATCCTTCATCTACATAGCTTGCATTCGATAAATCTACTGCCTGCTGTCCAAACACAAAGCGAGGTTCTCCGTGTTTGACTGCAATCACGCCCGCCACCGAGGGCATTAGTCTGCTTCCTCCCTGAAAAATCGTATACTGGATTGCATTTTTTTCATAATTTTCTAAGTATGGTGTACCTTTTACTTCCTCAAAATACAAGGAATCCAGATATACGCCTGCCGTGGTATTGGTAGAGCCAAAATCAATAACCAGCGGCATCCGCAGCTCTACCGGTTTGCGCACTTCAACATCCATCAGTGGTATTCTGTATGCGGACAACCGCTCCGGCATTTCTCCGCCTGCTCCATAATAAAAATCAAACAGCTTGTCCGAGTCCTGCTGCGGAAAACAATACAAATCATATTCTTTTAGATTCGCTTCTTTGCATAACATTTTTTCGTCTTTGATTACATACAAATTTTCTGAATCGTTTTCATTTTTTTGCAGATAGAAAATGCCGCAAATTTCTTTTTCGCCACTGACTAAAAGGGCATTAGTATTTTCTAAATTACTGCGATAGGGTATCCGCACCCTGTCATTTACATCCATGGCAAGACCTTCATAAACAACAATTTTGGATGGAATATGCAGTGATTTATCCTGAATCGGCACAATTCTTCTGTTGGAAAATAATAGCTCAAGCATATCAATGCCTGTGTCTGACTTCTTTTGGATTAAAAACTGTTCCCGAGTGCCGCGGTAGCGCATAATAACACGCAGCAGTTCTTCCTTGTCTAAGGGATTAATAATGCCTTGTATTATTTTTTCTCGTCTGCATATTTCCCTAAGCTGGTGCGTTGTCATTAATTCCAACTCTCCCAGCCGGTACATGGTTTTCTTTTCTTCTTGTTTTATTCCTTCTCTATTTAATATATATCCGCTCATAATCCCTCCATAGTATCTTGATAACATATAGTAAAAAATTAATTTAACTTTTTCAATTATTGAACAGTTATTTCTATTTTTGTTCTATTTAATGCTTTTGTTCTATCAATACATATTTTATTCATAGAATGTTTATCATTTTTGCATTCTTCAAGACTTCCATTTATACCAAACCCTACAGGCCAAAAATAATATTGTCCATTCCCATATTCCACTATCAAGTATCTTATATAGTATTCTGCCTGTTGTCCTATAATTGCGGCAGATATACAAGCTTTGTTTGCAAAAAGGGATTCATATTCTCCAATTTGCACCATATAAGTTCCATGTTTATTGGAATGTGCCAGTAACTCTTTCACCTGTTTACAAAATACCTGAATAAATTTATCTTCTTTAATTGGAATCATATCCCAATTTGATAGCTTTTCTATTTTTAATTCTTCTGTATCGCCAATTTTTACAAGATATTCTATATAACGTGTCGAATTCTTCCACCTTGTAATAAACGAAGTATTTAATTGTCCTGAATTATCTGTAAATAAACCTTTTTTTAACTGATAGAATTCCATTTCTCCCATTTCATTGATATATACAGGATATTGTTGTTCCCCATCACTGCCTTTTAGATAAGTATTAACCTTATCTTCTGGAAGGAAAAAAAGTGTATCCCCTTTATTTTCCCATGAATACATAATAATTTTCTGTTTATGAAATTGACAGATTTCTCCAACCTGACATCCCAATTCATTCATCCCAAACCATTCCCCATAGCTGCATACATAAGATAATAGCTCGCCAATATCTGCCGTAGGCATTTTGCGAAAATCAATGTATCCGTTATCATTATCATTATAAAATGAGTCCTCTTTTTTTATGTTTTGCTTTGATTGATGTGTTACTTCAAAGGTTACAATTCCTCTTTTTTGTTCTATTATATTCTGTATATATGTTTGATCATTTTCTTCAATATAATAATCGGAAAAGTAGCCCTGTGAATTTTCCAAATTAGGACCTGACAGTGGGAACACCCTTCCATTTATACTGTCGTCATCATAAACAACAAACTCTGCATATTCCCTTCTTCCATTTCCTTCGATTACGCAATCTATATAACAATACGTCCATCCAAAACTTTGTCTGTCTTGCTGTATACGATGCATATCATTCAAATAAATAATATAATTTCCATATTCTTTTGCCTGAGCCAATACTTCAGAAAGATATCCAACCAGTTCCTTTATATATTCATTCTTATCAATGTCAATTGGTGGTATATTGCAAGGAATTTTTCTTATGCCAAAGTCTGCTTGTATATTTCCAAGATATTGCAAATCATTAAATTCATATACTTCAATACCTTTTAAACTGCATTTATAAACTTGATCTGCACTTTTTTCATCTGTTACCATACAATATCCCAAATAACTGCTTTCCAGTGAATTAACAGGAATACCTGCTTCATAAGCATTTTTGTCATTTATAAAATAATACATATATCCTTTCATTTTTTCGGAATAATATGTTTTATATGATATCCCTTCTTTTTGTATGTTTGAATTTGCTTTACTGTCTGGCAAAAATAATACTTTATTTCCTTTTGCAAGATATATCGAAATATTAACCTTTTTTTTCTGTGGCAGGCTGCCTAATTCCCCAAAATACATTGAATCAGGCGGCTTTAACAAGGTTTTAAATTGGTATATGTATTCAATTCTCTCTACAATTTCTGTTAATGAAAATCCATATGCTACATCTTCCTGTGCTGCATATTGTATGGTTTCGTTATTTCCCCAAAAGGTTAATAACAGCAAAAATCCTATTAAAAACGTACTAACAAGATATGCCTTTTTATACATAAATTTATCCTCCTAATAAATTTGTCCTATTTCCAAAAAAATCTATTTCCTCCAATACATATTTCCTGATCGTTTTTTTCAACGTTTCCACTTAAAAAGCTTTCTCTAGTTTCTATTTCGTTGATAATTGGCTTATTTGCAGTATCTGTTTGTTGTTCTATAAAATCTACTACTTGTTGATATCCTGTCATATCTCCTTTTGCAACTACAGATTCATTTCGTTCATTTGATTTACAATTATCTTTGTTCTCTCCATTTTCTTCTATAGCAATATACAATATTGCTGCTAATCTCTTAGCATTTTCCCATGCATTTAATTCATCTATGCTGCTATTTTCATTCGGAGGGATAAATGCATTTGGTTTATAATTGCCTTGCTTTGAAATAGCTTCATATTGATTTGCACCTGTAATAATGCTATAAATATTATTCGTATTTGTTCTTCTAGTTATGTTAGTATTGGTAAAGAGCCTATTAACAAGAGAAAATAATATTGCATTTTGACTTCTATTTGTTTTGTCAGACTCATTATAAATAAGCCTAGATAATATCTCCATAGTCGATAGTCGAAACATTTCATCTTTACTATTTACTGGATTTCCCTTTACTCCATCAACCAATGCTTGTATCCAAGCTTCCATATCTATTATATTTTCCTGACCCGAAGTTATTGGACAAATTAATCCACCATGTTTGCAGAACAAAACGGACGTCATTGTAATCCCTTCTATATCTTCACTATCAAAATATTCCGCTGGCATATCTTCAATATCCATATTTGGTACATCAGCTTTTATAAATACATTTCTTTTTGTCATATATTTATTATTATTCATTAATTGCATATTATCCCATTCTTCATTTAAACGCATAAGATGTCTACATACCCCAAATCTGTTACGATCATTATCATTCATAATATTCTTTTCTTCTATTTCTCTGTTTGCAGGTACCATACAATTGCATATTGGCCAAAAAATATTGACACCCTTTACACAATCTTTTATTGTTGCATAATACCTACCATTAATGTCCATAAGATTTTCTTTAACATGTAAAATCATTTGCATACATACGTTTTTATCAATAAATCCTGAATCTTCTAAAACTACTTTCTCACCGTTAGATAACTCAAAATCATCCATTGTAGCCATAGTACATTGTAATATTGCACCATCAACAAGATATTCTTGAAATTTATCCTGCGTATTATACATATTACATATTTCTTCAAACTCTTTACTTGAATTTGCTTGACTGGATAAAGCTTCTGTCTGAAATTCAAAAATAGCATCTTGTGACATTTTAATATCTTCAGCGACTTTCTTGGCTCGTGCTATATCTTGGTCTTTTTGCAACTCCTTATTTTCTTCGTTACCATCATATTCGCCTTGTAAATAATCTGTATAATCACCCATTTTTTCCTCCTATTTATTTGCAAAAACTATTTACATATATTTTTACACATATATAAAACAAATTGAATTTTTTATAACCCTTAAAATATCACCATCTCATCAACCAACATCGTTTCTTCCACATCAATAATTCCAAAGTGGTTTGCGTAAAAGAAATGTATGGTTTCCTGTACGGGCAGGAACATTTCACGCAGGAATAATGCTCGTTCATGCTGCGTTTCTGTATCATCTGTTCCCAGATAGACTAACAGTTCATATGCTGTTTCATTATTTTCATAAATTAATGCTTTTGGATACAAACCGATTACTGCCCTGCGAAATTCCTCCAGATAATTTCCTGTTTTTAGAAGGCGCAGATATGCACGCAGTATCTGTTTTTGTTCTTGTTTGTCAAATAGTAAAAAGCGTTCCCCTGTTTTCTTTCCATACTGCCCTGCACGAATATCTTCTGCTAACAGGCTGTAATAATAATCTTCCTTGGATAAGCCTTCCCGCAGGTCAAGCTGTACAATATAGTGCATACAGATATCGAAAAAAAGCGCTTTCGTCTGCATGATTTCACGATTGTTTTTATCAAACAGCTTTCCAAAAACATCCTCAAAACGGTAAAGGGGATTGATTTCTATGCAGTCCTCCTCTGGTTCTTTGCTGTTTAAATCTGTTACAGATACTTCTATATAGGGGCTTGGCGTAACAGCCTCTACAAACCGCAGACTGTCACGCTCCCGATGATACTCCTCCGCCAATAAGACAGCTTCCCATGCATAATTCATTCCAAAACCCCCACACACTTATATTCTAAAAACTCCATCTGCAACTGGGAAAGAATATATCGGATTTGTGATTCATATAAGTAATCACTATTTAAATAATCACACAATGCTTGTCCCTCTTTTTGAAAATAAAAAACCAGCAGGCTTCTTTGATCTTGTGTAAATACCTGTGTTCCGATAAAATGGTTCATATTCCCTTCCAAAATACCTTTATCCAGTATATTTTCTTTATTGCTGCTCACAATTTCGTAGCTGGCAGCTCTAATAGAAAAACTGCCAGAGAGTTCTTCTATTTTGCGGCGCAGTTCCATTGGCGTTTGAATAAAGTTGCCGGACTGCTGTAAATATCTTGCTGCAATATTATCCTTTCTATGATTTGATAATACTGCATAATGATATCCATAAGAATTTCCCTGATCCCCTTGATGCAGTCTGCAAATGGATACATCCCCTATCGTTTCCGCTTTTGTCTTTAAAATCACTTTGTTGTTCTCATAACGTATAGATAAAATATCTTCTTCTGCATCTATAAGGCATCCATCTCCCCCATTGTTTTCATCACCGAGATAATAGATATGCTCATAGATCACTTCATCAATACAGGGATGACGAAACTCCTGTGACTGAAGCATTTTTCTCTGCATATTCCATAGTGGTATAATATCTTGATGAATAAACGCCTCCCAATCTTTCCATTGGAAAACTGGCTGCGCATCAGAAGGAATATCCTTGTCTGGCACTAAGTCAAAAAAGCGTTCCAAATGTCCTAGCTGTATTGTCTGCCAAGGAATATGATTGCTTGTAAAAAGTTTATAAGTCCTTTCCATACATATTTTGTATCGTTCTGATTTTGTTATATGATAGCAGTATCTGTTCCCGCTTACAGAATCGACTGCTTCTATGATTCCCTGATTGAAAAACCTCTGGCAGCCTGCATCATCCGCCATAAGGTACACTGTTATGCCTTTCTTCTCTTTTGCAGATGCAATATCTGCGCTGCATACAGGATGCCAGAAATTATTGATTGGATCATAGTCTGAGCGTTTCACAACTGTCATAAAAATATTGAAATCTTCCCAAGGGTTGTCCAAATCATTCTTAATCCGTTGTTCTAATGTCTTATATTTTGCCTCTGTCCACGCAAACATCTCTCCAAGGCTTTCAAGAAGAAGCTCCTTTGCATAGCGGCGTTCATCAAGATCCGTAATGTCTTTCAGCCGTCTTTGTATGTAATCTTTATAATCAAAACTTTTTTCTTCTATCATTTTTCCTCCTGCTAATTATTCTCCTTTTCTTCCTGCTCTTTTTTCTTCTTTTCCTCCTGTTCCTGTTTTTCTTTTTCTTCCTGTTCTTTTTTCTCCTTTTCCTCCTGTTCCTGTTTTTCTTTTTCTTCTTGTTCTTTTTTCTCCTTTTCCTCCTGTTCCTGCTTTTCTTTTTCTTCCTGCTCTTTTTTCTCTTTTTCCTCCTGCTCCTCTTTTTCTTTCTGTTTTTCTTTTTCCTCCTGTGCCTCTTTGGCGTCGAGAAGGTCTATTTTTCCCTGCACTTCATCTGCTTTATTGTCTTTTCCTATTTCCAGATAAATCGCTTTAGCATATTGGTAATGGATTTTTGCCTGTGCATAATCCTTTTGTTCTTCTAACTGACGTGCCAAATCTTCTAATGCTTTTGCATCTTTCATCCGCTCTGCAATTTCCTCCTGCTTTTCTTTTAATGCTGCTATTTTCATATTTAAAAATTCAATCTGCGCCGTATCTTCAAGCGCCGCATATTTTTCCAACGCAATTAGGTAAAACACATTAGCACCATCATAGTCCCCTTGCGAAAATGCTTCTTCACCCTGCCTCACCAGTTCCGCAGCCGCCGCTTGTTCTGCCGCAAGTTTTGCCGCCTGTTCTTCATTTAATTGCTCCTGCTCTTTTTTCTGCTTTTCTTCCTCCTCTTTTACAGCACTCCATTCCTCGTAAAGCTTTTCTAATGCATCCAGTGCCTGCTGCTTTCCCTCGTCGAAATAGATAGAAGCTGCCTTTGTCTTTGCTTCCATATATTTTTCTTCCGCCTGCGTATAATTATCATGCGCAAAAAGGTTGTCCCCCAGTTCTATAAAATCGTACACTTGCTCGTATTCATTAATCCGCAGAAGTTTTTCTTCAATATAAGGAAGTCCTGCATTATCTGCATAGCGCACCCGTGCTCCGGCTTTTACATAAGCATCCTTTGCACTTGTATAATCTCCTGCATTGTAGAAATCGTCAGCATTAATTACTGCTTCCAAGCACATAAAATAGGCATTATACTTTTCCTGTGTTTCTTTGTCTTTTAATTTCTTCGCCTGCTCCAGCGCCTTGCTGCATTCTTCTTTTGCACGGAGAAAATTATTGTCTTCTATGTACTGTTCCATATTGGCAAAATATTGTTCCATTTCTGCCCGTTTCTGTCTGCGGTCTTTGTTCCATAGATAGACAACAAGCCCAATGACTGCGGCGATTACAACAATTGTTATCGAAATGGTAACTGCTTTTTGAATCCGCTTCTTTCGGTTGGGATCGGTATATATTTTTTCAATATAAATTGCTGCAAAGGTGTAGTTATCCAGATTTTCCGGCTGTCTTGACAGTAGTAAATCCTCTACTTTATCACACTCCTCCATAGGATCATTACCCGCTTCTGCAAAGACATCCGCAAGTTCCCCCTCGTCCACATTTTCCCAGATACCGCGTGTATACAATGTAATAATATCCCCATTGCACAGCTTTATTTTTTTGGATATAAAGGGTTTAAAATGCTCTTTGCCAAGATAACAAAATAGATTATTGCGCTCTTCATGGCGGGCAATCTTATCCTCCATTAACTGTCCTGATTCCACCATATCCTGACTAAGCGACATATCTGTAGTCGCTAAAATGCACCTTCCATCACAGTACAGCCGAAGCCGTGTATTTCCTGCATACGCATAACGGAATTTCTCATAATTAGAGATAACCACAGTAATAGAGGCTTTCTGCTTCTCGTAGCTTTTCCCCTGCAAAAGCTCTTTGTTTGCCGCCTTTAAATATCCTTTTATCTTTCTTTTGCTGATGCCCGGTTCTTTCTGAAATGCGTCTATTACGGCGCTGATGGCAGTTTTTGCGCCTGCCGCTTCCCGCATATCGGTAATTCCATCTGCTATCACATAGCAGGCATATTTATCCAATTCCACAAATCCAAAATAGTCATTATTTTTTAATTGATTTCCTGCCTCTGACAAAAAGGCTGTTTTAATACTGCTGTTATATTTTCTCATAAGAATCCCTCAACCAATAAAACGCTGGCATTATCCTTTTCTTTCTGATTCCCTGTATTAATTGCTTCTATGATTTCATATGCCTTCTGCTGGCATTTTTTACGCCCGGCAAGCAGTTCCTCTATGGTTTTCCAGTCCATTCCCTCATACAGCCCATCGCTCATCAGCACGACAATATCCCGCTCTTTTAAATAAATCGGTGTATCAAAGAACTCAATCTCCTCAAACCCATCCTGTCCTAGATAGTTGTATAAACGTTTATTTTCCAACATATTTAATGCCTGTTCCCTTGTAATCGCGCCTTCCATAAAACGCCCTTCGGCAAGCATATCGATGGTATGTCCTGTCGATAGCGGAATTAATGCGCCTTTGCGGTAAACTGCTATTTTTACATTTCCGGCTACCGCATAATATAGCTGGTTATCCCGAATAAGAACTGCTCCTACACTGGCACCGCCCCTTCCGTCATCGAGTTCATCCAGTATCGCCGTATTTGCCGCATGAAATGACCTTCTAAAAAAATAAGCAGGATTTTCTGAAGGCTGATAACAAGAAAACATATCTTTTAAGGTTTCCACTGTAATCTTCGACGATACCTTGCCGCCATAATTTTTCCCCATACCATCCGCTAATACTGCCATAAAAGCATAAGGGCTTTGACAGCATCCATAGTTGTCTTCCTGTACCTGACGTGTTCCAATCGTCATTGCCCTGCCGACACGGAAGCGGCGCATAACCCGTCCCGTTCCTCTTACACTTATCATTTCAGAAGGAAGGAAACGCATCGCAGTAAGCACCAATAGAAACAGATAAATTGCTACAATTACAATCTGCTGCAATCCTGCCACCCCCTTATTCCCATTTAAAATGATCACCGCAGAACGGCATAAATAAAAACTGACTATCTCCCATTTCAATTACATCATATTGCTGCAACTGTGTCGGCATATAAACAGCTTCCCCGTTTAAATATACAATCCCGTTGCTGTCCCCAGGGAGCATGACCGTTTTCCCCTGCTTATCATCATAGACAATAACACAGTGGTTGCGCCGTGAAATCTTATTGTCGCCCAATATCTGAATATCCATATCATCTGCTCTGCCGACAAAATTTTTGCCTGCCATAATTCGATAATCTTTTCCTTTGCGCGCGCCTGCCACACAGACAATCCAGCCGCAAACGGGATTTTCTTCTTTTAGAAACAGGGATTCTTCGACCTCTGTTTCGGTCTGTCCTACTTCCTTTTTCTCTCTTGTTGCTGTTTCAATATTGCAGTATGGGCAGATTGTCCCATACCGCCTGCTAGAAAACATATGTCCATTTTGACAACGAATTAAATTACTCATAGTTCCTCCTATCTGCCTGTTTTAGCGGGCTTATTTTTCCCTGTTTATTTTATTTTGGTAAATGTACATACCTATCTGAGTGGTTTCTTATTTTGCTTTCTTTTTATGTAAATAAGAACCGTCTGTCAGCCGCATTTTACTAATAGAAAAGCTGATTTGATATGTTCCTTCTGCGCTGCCTTTCTGTACGATAATCCGTCCAGCCGCCAAAGCGCCTACAGCCTTTGACAAGGTACTAGAGCTTCCTGCACTGGCATTTCCCATAGTCGGCATTGCTCCAACAGCCTTTGGAACGCATTGTTTAAAATCCGGTGTCAGCCTTACATTTTCCTGCGAAAGCGGTTGATATGTCTTGTGCGTTGTGGCACGCAGATATACTTTCTCCCCCTTTCCATTAAACTCATCTCCCATATGAAACGAACTTTTTTTACTTCCCATTGCGTACTTCTCCTTCCTTTGTGATGTAACAGACGGTTATGGGTTCTTCCATATATCCGCCGCCAAGCACTTCTATTTCCTCCTCCAACAATAAAGAACTGCTTGTTATCCTGCCCACAATCCCTTGTACTAATTGAGGTAGAAACCTACAGAGCAGTTCCCAGTCATCCAAAAATAATATTTTTTGTAGATAAAATAATTCATACTTTTCTATCTGGGTAAATTTCTGGGATAATATCTCTGCCGCTTTCTGCATATCTTGTGAAATATTGTCAAACAGCCCCTCCGGTTTCCAATACACACACTCCATATGCGCATCGAGATAAAGTTTTTTGTTCCCCATAGCAATAGCGGTTTCATAACTTTGTGTATAACCGCTTGTCATTAAGCGAAAAAAAGAAAGATACTTTATTGTTTCCTGCTCACCGCTTTCCTGCAATGTGGACTGTTCTTGTATCAGCAAGTCTATTTTATTTTCCAATTCCGGAAGTATACATTGACAATCATTTTCCATATTCCTTTTTTTTGCCAAAGTGCGCTCTATTCTGTATTCCTGTAAGAACTCCTTTAATTCTTCCATGCGCTGCATCAATGTAAAATCCCTCCCCATGTTTCTTCAACCGAGTTAAAACACTGCTCTACAATGCTTTCCCATTCCTCCTTCACTCTGGGCGGGCAATTAAAAATACCATGCAGCACATTCTTGCGCATCCGAATAATATACATACGGTTGTAGGTCTGCCCGTCCAGCGCATATCCCTTAAAGTCAAACCAGCTCATTTCATTGCCTTTTGCGGTTGCTGTGTTATTAACGCGTTCTTTTATCCGAATAGATGGATTGACATTATGTAAGGCATTTTGAAACTGGCTGCTCATGGTTTTCGTATCCCCTTCCTCCAATGTTTCCGGAAGAATGTTAAAACAGAAATTTACTGTACTGTCAAGGCTTGTCACAATAAAATCCGGCGCATTCAAAGAAGGATATTTCACTTCTTTCACAGAATCCGGCATTGGAATAAATTGTTCTGGTAAAAACATCTGAATCCTTGTATCCGGCAGTGTTACCTTTTGAAAAGTAATTAAATCATCCTCCACATAGATTCCTGTTTCGAGTGTCGTGTGTTTTTGGCGTTCTTCCTCTTGTCTGGATTGTAAAATTTGTTCATCGTAATAGTCCATTTTTAAGTTTCCTCCTTGTTTTTTGGTTTGGTTTATTTTATATTGCAATGCATGTATGTCAGAATGCCTGTATTGGTAATCGTAGTTTTTGAAAAAGCGTATCCAACAGACGTTGTATACGCTTCCATTTCCAACAGGTATTTGTATCATTGCATGCACTGTTAATATACTGATTTTTTTGCCGTTTGGTAGATAAATTAATATTTTTTTCTGAAAATATCACTTATACTTCCCAAACAGACTCTAATCTAAATTTTAGCCTTTACTACAAATCGCATTTTCTTTTAAAATAAATTTATATTGCGGTGAAAATATATCATTTCTTATTTGTATTACCTTATCCCCTTCAATCAAGCTTACATCCAGCATATAATTATAATCGGAAATATGATAGATTCGAAATGTGAATACTTTATTAGCTATTTTTTTTAACCAAATTTGTACTAATTCTATGTTTGTTGGAAAATACGAATCTCCTAATTCCATATTTTCAAGTTCTAAAAAAGATTGATTTCGACTATCATAAATATAAAATTTTGCTCTTATATGCCAACACAGCCCATTGGAAGGAATAAAATTTGATTTCTGTATGTATACAGGTATTCCTGAATTCGTAAAATCAATCATATAATCATTATTGTGATTGCCTATTTCTATCGTTTCATTGTTTTCAAATGTTGTATCATTTATTTCATCACCAATGTATATGTCGATATCCGTCTGCATTCCATTTTCAAGATATTTATCTGATGTAATCTCTTTTTTAATACGATTTATATAATTATCCAGTTCATCTGCGTATTCTATTTCCATACGGTTTATTATATTTTCCCAAATATAACGCTCTGGAAGATATCTTATTAATATATTTTCATTACTGGCATTCGCATCTAATTTATGAATTTTAAATCCATCTACACATTTTAAATTATCATTTCTTTGTAAACAAACATAATAAAAGTCTTTATTATATCGGATAACAGTACCATCACCATTCTGCGTTTGAAACTCATTTATTTTAATAAAATCATTCCCTATTCGTTTCGTTAGGCACACAATATGCACCCCATTCGTTCCTCCTCCCCAAAATACAAATACATAATGATCATCATCTGGATTTATATTGATATGATATATCCCTGTACAACGAGTAGATGAAGAAGTTATTATATTGTACGCATCATATACCGTTGTAATTTTATCTTTATTGTCTTCTAGCTCCGGAAACAATTGATACATATCTTCAAGGTCAAGTCGAAATTGGTTACATCCTACTTTTTCTTTCAACATTTGTTCAAAATTCTCAACCTTACGATTCTCTTTTAAGGTATATAATTCTTGTTCCATTAAGGAAACCAATTCTGCGGGAAAGGAATTCCCATTATATAATATTTCTTCAAATTTTCCTCTAACATTATTTGCGTGTTGAGAAACTTTTTCCTGTATCATAGATGATTCATCATTTTGAAAGGGATAATCCAGAATATTTTTATTTAATTTTTCATATATATTTTCGATATTTGCTTTCG
>Ga0224742_10198_pt1 | contig 14919 bp, 12 predicted proteins | sample LIM_E_Water_Neg_FD_161631 | JGI IMG/M metagenome (GOLD analysis project Ga0224742, IMG submission 161631) | Enriched cells from gastrointestinal tract of the lab mouse from Pacific Northwest National Laboratory (PNNL), Richland, Washington... | ecosystem: Host-associated > Mammals > Digestive...
ACGAGGACTGGTACGTTCCCCACAATGTGAATCAAAAAGTAAAGGTTTATCCACAGCAGAATATCAAAGAAGAAGAAATCCGTTTTGATTTTAGCCGCGAGATCCACTATGAGGTGAAATACCCTCGGGAAACAAAGGGCTTTGCCAAGACGGCTATCCTGGAAGAGGATGTGGAATTTGAATGCATCTCAGAGCTTTACTCCTATCTGAACCAAAAGGGATATGCTTCCGTATTCTGCGGCGGCCTGGGCACCAAAGGCTCCGAAGGCTTTACCCTATCCGGTTCCCGGGAGGAAATCCTGGCCTTTTGCTCTGTCATTGACTGGCTCAACGGCAGATGCCGGGCTTTTACCAATAAAACAGACAATATCGAAATAAAGGCTGACTGGTGCACCGGCAACGTAGCCATGTCCGCCAAGTCCTATCTGGGTACCATGTGTATCGGCGTAGCCGCTACGGGAATTGAAGGTCTAAAAACCATTATCCCCGAAGCCGGCATTTGCAACTGGTATGATTATTACCGCACCGGCGGCCTGAATCTTCCGGCCCTGGGCTGGCAGGGGGACGATCTGGATATTCTAGCAAAATACTGCTTCAGCAGGGCAAAGGATGAGGAAGACTACGCCTCTGTCAAAGAGGGCTATCAAGCCGCCCTGGAATCATTGATCGCCGGAGAAGACAGGGATTCTGCCAATTATAACCGATTCTGGGATGAAAGGAATTATCTGAATCAAATAGGCCAATTTAAAGCTTCCGTATTCATTATCCACGGATTAAACGACTGGAACGTAAAAACCAACCAGTGCATCCCGCTGTTTCAAGCCCTGGAGCGGCAAGGCGTAGAGCGGAAAATGATGCTCCATCAAGGAGAACACGTCTATATTTATGATCTCCAAGGGGCTGATACACTGGACATAATTGAGCGGTGGCTGGACCATTATCTCAGAGGAGCCGATAACGGCATTGAGAAAGAACCAAAGGTTTTGGTAGAAAGCAACACAGACCAGCTCCAGTGGATGACCTCGGACACCTGGCCCCCTGCAGGATGGCAATACCGGGACTTTCCGGCAGAACCAGCAGATCCGTCAGCCCCTGTGGTCATTGTGGACGACCTAAAGGCGACAGCCTATGACTGGGATAAGGATAATCAGCAGGATTGGCTGGATGAACTTGTACTAAACGATTCTCCCACCTACCAAAACCGGATGAAACTTATCTGGGATCCTTTCCCAAAAGAAACAGCCGGACTGTCTTTGGAGGTGAAGCCTTTAAGAATCGCCGGAACCGTAAAGGTATCCTTTGATGCTTCCATTGACCAGGAAACAGCGATTCTCAGCGCCATGCTGGTAGACCTTGGAGAAGACTGCCGGATTACGGCAGAACAGCTTCCCATAGAAGGAGACGAAGAGGGTACGTTCCGTTTCGGTCTGGAGGATACCCCATCCCCTTACAAGGTCATCAGCCGTGGATGGCTAAATGCTCAGAACCGAAGCTGTATCTATTCCAAGGAGCAGATCATCCCAGGCCAGACCTATCACTACTGCATAGATATGGTCCCCACAGACCATACCGTAAAACTGGGACACAAACTGGCCTTTATCCTCTATGGAATTGACGCCCAGCAGACCCAGCGGCCAGATACCGTAACAAGGATTACCGTAGAGCAAAGCTCTCTGAACATCAAAGTCCCTTTTCTGCCTTAGGACATAATTGAAAAACACCCATGACAGTTCAAACAGGCCTATGTACTTGCCGCGCCGCCTGTAAGAACATCATACAAAAATCCATTTAAAATCCCATGACAAAGCGATTTTAAATGGATTTTTCCATGTAACAGGACAGCCTGCCTGTGGCGTCCTTTTCACAAAATTGTCTGCTTTTTACCCACAGTTCCCCTTCCTTCTCTTTCTCTCAGAGCCAATATAGACAATGCCCAGAAAAACAGCGCAGCAGACCCAAATAATAGGTTCCGTAACCACAACCCCCGGGTAGCCCACCCTGGGAATCAGCAAAAACGTAAACAATACCTTTACCGCCAGCTCAATACTGCTGGAAACCACCGGGGCAATCTTATAACCCATAGGCTGCATGGCGTTTCTGAGTACAAGTAAAATTCCCAGCGGGAAGAAAAACAGGGACGTCACTCTAGTATTCAACACCCCATAATCCAGAACCATAGCATCGTTTGTCCCCAGAAGCAAGCCAACCAGCCATCGCCCCGCCGTATACGAAATCAATATGCCGGCCAAAGACAAGCATAATTCTGCACCGATCACCTGTTTTAAGGATGTTTTGATTCTGCCATACTCTTTTGCCCCATAATTTTGTCCTACAAACGTAGCATTTGCAGACGCAATGGCGGACAATGGCATAACCTGCATCTCCTGAATCCGCCGGGCGGCCGTATGAGCAGTAATCACCCTGGTTCCTAACATATTCACGCCTTTTTGCAAAATAATGGATCCCAAAGAAAATACGGACAACATCAGCCCCATGGACAATCCGGTGGAAAGCATCTCCTGGGCCAGCTCCTTTTCCAGTCTCCAATCCTTCTTTCCCGGCAGAAATACAGCATAATTCCGATAAATATACCCAAAGCTTAACAGCGCTGAAATTACCTGGGCAAAAACAGTCGCCATGGCCGCCCCCATTACTCCTAATTTCAACCCAAAGATAAACAAAATGTCCATAGACACGTTTAAGCCGCAGGACAAAATCAGGAAAAACAGCGGCGTCCGGCTGTTTCCCACCGCCCGCATAAATCCCGCTCCCATATTATATGCAATCGTAGAAAACATTCCTGCCAATATAATAAAAATATACTGATACGCCTGTCCAAAAATATCCGCAGGCGTATCCAGCCACACCAAAAGCATCTTAAGCATGGGAAGGGACAAGGAAGTAAGGACCAAAACAACCGCCCCGTCCAGCACGATCATCGTAGCCGCCGCCTTTTTCATCCCCTCATAATCCTTCGCTCCAAACATTCTGGAGAGCACAATCCCAAAACCATTGTTCATGCCATTGGCAAAATGAATTAAAACCCCATACAGCGCACTGGTAGAACCAACCGCCGCAACTGCCGTGTCCCCCAGTCCCCGTCCCACAATCATGGTATCCGCGAAATTATAAGCCTGCTGAAAGAGTATTCCTATAAATAAAGGAACCGCAAACCGTAAAATTAATTTCAACGGCGTTCCTTTTGTCATATCCAGTGTCTTCATCTTTTGAAATTCCATCTCCTGTTCCAATGATAATTCTTTCGCTTCATTTTGGCCTTCCCTACTCTGTTTTCATTCGTTTTTCCAGTTCTGCTTCCACTCGCTTTTCCAGTTCTATTTCTACTTGCTCTTTCAGCTCTGTTTTGAAATTGATTATGAAATTTTCCCGCACATGCATATATTTCACCCCGATCTCACGATTATTTTTTAATCTCTCTACTCTAGGATGAAGCTCTGCCAACTCCTCGTCCACTGCGTTTTCCATGCTGCTGTGCTTTAAATAGGCCAGCAATTTTTTCAGTTTCGGACTGCCGCCATATACTCCATCTGTATAAAGGAACCATTTTCTAATACTATCATTATACTCGATTTGTTCAAAACCTTCTACCATATTTTTTACAGTATACACCATTTGGTTTTGCCCAAAAGGATCATATGGAAGAATCCAGATACTCCATAGTTCCGGAAGCTTACCATAATCTACACCCGTCTCTAAAAGTTTCACATCCTCCAACGCCTGATAGTATCGGCTTCTGCGAGGAAGGTTGACATCAATCTTTTCTGATATTCGGCTCTATATCAAATACTCATACCGTATCAACACCTTCTTCTCTAATCTGCATTTCTGTCAAAGACGCATCAATCAGTTGGACGGCGCAAATGCAGCGCCATTTTTTGTGAAAAAAGGTCTGATTTTTCTCATATTCGACCTTGATAATTGGAGGACAAACTCGTATACTGGAACTATCAACTGTTTTGGAGAATTGTATGACTAAGAATTATGAACATTATATTTCACGGAGCATCCAGTCCTTATATTGGCGCAAAATGATTGCTCCCTTTTTCTATCTGATTTTACTTGGGGTATTATGGTTTCTTTTTCCCTTTTCTGATCTGCTATTCCCTACTAAGATTACGGAATACCCTCAAATTGGAGCAAGCCTGAAAACCGGAAACCAATATATTGAGACAGATCTGACAGATTTATATTTTACCGGATATACAAATACCCAATTGGGGCAAACCATAGGCTACTATTACTATACTGCCGCGGAAGATTCCTGCATGTTTGTACTGCTCTCTCCCCGCACCTGCGAGGAAGGGCTCCCTTTTATTTCCAATGCCCATATCCGGGCTAGGATCATGCAAAAAGGAAAAGCATTTCAGCAGCTGACAGACGCTCTCTCCCAGGATCTATCCTGGACCCCTCAGGGGCTTCGGGGAAAAGTCTCCCCTTATGTCCTGAATGAACCGGAATATCTTCCCCCGGTGAACCTGTTTTTGCTGGCAGCTTTTTTTGCCACCGGACTGTATGCATGCGCCGCGATTATCGTCTCTATTGCCTATATCCTGTTCCCCGTACTCTCCCCGCCCTGCCGGCAGCTTGGACGCTTCGGAAAGCCCTCGGAGCTTCTGGCCCAGGCAGAGGACGAACTGGCCACGCTTCCCCAGTTAGCCACAGAAGACATGTTTATCACGGAACACTATTTTATTGAAATCGCCCACTCCGGAATTGCCGTGGTGCCCATACAGGAAATGATCTGGATTTACAAATATTCCACACTTCATAAGATTTTTTGGTATCATTTCAACATTTCCTACACCCTTCATATCACGGCCAACAAACACTTGTATCTGCAATGTCCAAAGAATATTAAATCAGATATTGATGGCATCATTGATTATCTTGCAGAGGCAAACCACAATATTCTGGTGGGCTTCAGTGAAGAAAACCGCCTAAAAGTCCGCAACATGCAGGATCCCACAGGGCGGTTCTCCAAATGGTTTTTGGCCCGTGAGAGAAAAGAGGACGACAAATGCTGAACTTCCGAAAAATCTTATCTATTTGTTTCCTGCTATGGCTTCTTCTACCAGACTTGACTGTGGAGGTAAACGCCGGGCAGGCTGCCGATTCCTATTCTCAAACTGCTTCCGGCCAAGAGGCGGCTGCACAGGAAGAACTTGGGACATATGGCATGGTTCCCATATATGGAAGAGACATCAAGGACGGTACTTACTCTGTAGAAGTAGAGTCCAGCTCCTCCATGTTCCGCATTATTCAGGCAGAATTGACCGTATCTGAGGGCAGAATGAACGCCCAACTCACCTTAAGCGGAACCGGCTATCTCATGCTGTTTCCCGGAACCGGGGAAGAAGCCGCCCACAGCAGCGAAGAATCTTATCTTGGTTATGAAGAAAACGACCAGGGAAAATACGTCTACCGTTTTCCTGTGGAAGCCCTGAACAAAAGCCTTCCTTGCGCTGCTTTTAGCAAGCGGAAAGAAAAATGGTATGACCGCAGAATTCTCTTTGACGCTTCTTCCCTGCCGAAAGATGCCTTACTCATTCAGCTTCCAGATTATGATCTGATTGAAAAAGCCGTAAAAGCCTGGGAACAGAACGGCTCCCAGGAGAACGCCTCTGCTTCTCCCAACGCCCCAAAGGAAACCTCCTCCCCAGCCCCAAATGAGCAATTGCCCCAGGCGCCCCTTCCCATAGATCGGGAAGACGGAGAATATTCCATTGAAGCCAGTATCACGGGAGGAAGCGGAAAATCCGGCATTCTCTCTCCCACACTGCTGATTGTCCGGGAAGGCAGAGCTTACGCCAGAATCCAGTGGAGCAGCCCTAATTATGATTACATGATCGTAGGAAATGAAAAATACCTAAACATGGCGGAAGAGGGAAGGAATTCCCTGTTCGAGATCCCTATTACCCTGATGGATAAAGAAATGCCCGTCATTGCCGACACCACCGCCATGGGAACGCCCCATGAAGTTGCTTACAGCCTTTTATTTTATTCCGATTCCATCGGCTCCAGAGGTCAGATGCCCCAGGAAGCGGCCAAGCGGGTGGTCATTATGGCTCTGATCATTATTGTCGGGGGCGGAATTTTAAACCACATATTGAAAAAAAAGAGCCGTACATAAGAAATCCCCACCCTATATCGCAATACGATTTGGAAATTTATTGCTTCCTTCCATGGCGCCCCCTCCCTCCCCCAAAGCCACGAACAATAATATTTCTTCCACATTCTCTCCTTTTTTTATTGACAAATCTTTATCAAAGGACTACCATTAGGATAAGGCTTCGGGGCAGACGCGCCCCGGAAAAATTACCGCCAAGAAATTATACATACAGGAGGGTTCTTCATGAATAACTTACGTTTAGACGTAGAAAACGAAATTGCTGTCCTTACCATCTCACGTCCAGGCGCCCTGAACGCTTTAAACAGCGAGACTCTGAACGAGCTGAATGTTGTTTTAAGTGAAATCGAGGCAAGAGATGATGTAAAAGTTGTCATTCTCACCGGAGGACCGGATAAAAAAGACAATCCTTATAAATCTTTTGTTGCCGGCGCCGATATCGCCGAAATGGTGAATTTTACCGCAGCAGAAGCACGTGCATTCGGTATGCGGGCAGCAGAACCGTTCTTCAAATTAATGAATATGCGCCAGGTTACCATTGCCGCTGTCAACGGCTTCGCATTGGGCGGCGGTTGCGAAATCGCTATGGCATGCGATATCCGTATCGCCGCTGAGAACGCTACCTTTGCACAGCCGGAAACAGGCCTTGGCATTATCCCAGGTTTCGGCGGAACTCAGCGTCTTGCCCGTCTGGTAGGCATGGGCCGGGCAAAGGAACTGATCTTTACCTGCGACAATATTGACGCCAATGAAGCATACCGGATCGGCCTTGTAAATAAGGTAGTAGCTAAGGAAGAGCTGATGAATACTGCCAAGAGTATGGCTGCCAAGATTATTTCCAAGGGAAGCTATGCCGTATCCATCGCCAAAGCAGCTATTAACAACGGCTATGATATGGATATCAAGAATGCTGTAGAGATGGAAGCAAACCTGTTCGGCATCACCTGTTCCACCCATGACAAGACAGAAGGCATGAGCGCATTTTTGGAAAGACGTGCCGCAAATTTAACCGATTTCTAAATCCTTTATTCCCGCGAGTAATGAGGAAAACAGCCATACCTTAATTGCCCGCCCAAAGGGTGTGGCATACGGTGTGCCCTTTGGGTATGCTTGCATGGATATTTGACGAATGCTGCGAGAGTCAAAAACCCCGCTTCTCTGCAGTGGGATCTTTGATTTTACATCAACAGCCGGATTTTTCGAAGTCCGGCTGTAATTTTTGCACAAAAAAGGAGCTGCCCACGAATCACTTAGTACGACAGCCTCTTCTCCCTGTTAAGAATTTCCATATAATTTCTTAATAGATTTTAAACTCTATTGACATCTCCCTTTTTCCGTCCTAAACTTTTATACAATTATTATATCTTAATTCCCGCCCAAAGGGCGTGGCATACGGGATGCCCTTTGGGGATACCCTCCGTGTACAAGAGGGTAATATCGCAGAATTTACGAAAAGGAGTGCATGAGTATGAAAAACACCAAAAAATATTTTCCCTTGCTGCTTGGCTTGACAATTTTACTGTTTACCTTAACCGTTCTTCCTGTATCCGCCGCTTCTTCTCCAGGAAAAATACAGAAATTAAAAACTGGTGTGACTACTCATAACAGTATTAACCTCTCCTGGAAAAGCCAATCAAGCATCTCAGGCTACCAAGTATACCGGTCTTCGGCCTATGACGGCAAATACAAGCTGCTTATGACCATACATCCTCAAATACATGCATTCTGTAACCGGAATTTAAAGAGCGGGACAGAATACTATTACAAAGTACGCTCTTTTACCGGTTCCGGAAAAAACATCCGGTACGGAAAATTTTCCAATATCCTGGCCGCACATACCAAGGCAGCCACCAAAAAGGCCGTCCCCACCACCTGGGTAAATATACGGAAACATGCCGGGACCAAACACCCCGTTATAACCTCCATCGGCCCAGGTACCAGCGTTTCCGTCATCTGCACCACACAAGATAAATCCGGCAACTCCTGGAGACGTATTCAGTGCTCGGTCAACGGAAAGACCATAAAGGGATATATCCGAAGCAATCTGCTGAAAGAAACCAAGAAAACCAACAAAACCGGAACCGTAACTGCTTATCTCTTAAATATCCGAAAATACCCGGATGCCGCTTCCACAATCATTGGGACCTTGAACCGCGGGCAGAAGGTAACGATCCTGGGAACGAAAAAAGGTTCCTCCGGAAAAACCTGGTACTACATCCGCTACACGAAGAACGGCCGTACAAAAAAAGGATATGCCTCCACAAAATACATCAAAATTTCCTAATGGACAAAACAAGCTATCCCATTTCAGCTTCCCGTAAAACCGCCGTTCCGCAAAAAAAGCAAAAGGAGCACAGATAAACTCACTGCGCTCCTTTTCATAGTATAACAGTTCACAGGGAAACCGGTTCCCCCGCCTTACTTCACCGTACACGCTTTTTCATTAAGAAAAACCGTAACTGGCTCTCCCTTTTGCAATGTCAGCCTTGTTCCATCCTTATTCACTTCCACCTGAATCTGGCTTCCCTGATAGAAAAACCGAAACCGATAGCTTACCCATTTTTCCGGCAGATCAGGCGACAGATAAAGCCCCTTCTCTTTTAGCCTAAGTCCGGCAAACCCATAGACTATGGCCATATAAGTACCTCCCATATTGGCCGTATGAATTCCATCTTTCGTGTTCTTATGGGTATTAAACAGATCCAACTTAGCCGAATCTCCAAAATATTCATAAGCCTTCTTACGCATTCCCAGCCGTGAAGCCACAATACTATAAATGCAAGTGGACAAGGAGGAATCATGGGTCGTTATCTTCTCATAATACAAAAAGGAGTTGCGGATGGTTTCCATACTTTGTGCATCTTCAAATATGAAATGAGCCAGCACCGTATCCGCCTGCTTGCAAACCTGATACCGATAGAGATACATGGGATGATAGTGCAATAAAAGCGGAAACTCTTCCTTTTTTGTATGCTCCAGATCCCACACCTTTTTACTCAGGAAGGAATCATCCTGGGGATTGATGCCCAGCTTCTCATCATAGGGCAGATACATATGGACCTCTGCTTCCTCAAATGCTCGAAGCTCCTCTGGCAGCAGGCCAATGCGGGCAGCAGCCTGATCTTTCATTCCTGCTTCCTCCAACAGGCAATGTATCTTTACCGCCCAGTGCAGATTATACCGGGCATTGACATTGGTAAAATAATTATTATTCACCAGACAAGTATACTCATCGGGGCCAGTCACCGTATGGATCTGGAACGTCCCATCGCAGTAATTCCCCACATCCAGCCACAGCCTGGCTGTCTCATACAGGATTTCCGCCCCTTTTTCAGCCATAAACTCTAAATCTCCGGTGGCCAGATAATACGCCACCGTTGCATAAGCAATATCCCAATTGATATGGTACTGCGCGCTTCCCGATGGAAAATATCCGGAACATTCCCGCCCCATAATGGTTCTCCAGGGATAAAGCGCCCCGCTCTTATGCCCCAAAATCCTGGCATTTTTCCTGGCTTCTTCTAACGTTTCATAGCGATAAGCAATCAGATTTTTTGACAATTCCGGATTGGTCAGCACAAAAAAGGCTTGAATATACATCTCCGTATCCCAAAAATAGTGGCCTTCATATCCTTCTCCGCTCAACCCCTTGGCTGCTATATTACCATACGCATCCTTGCTTACAGACTGGAGAAGCTGATACAAATTATAATCCACCGCACGAGAAAGTTCCTCGTCCCCTTCAATTTCAAGAGCCGAATTCTCCCAAAAGTCCTTGAGGTAAGCTTCCTGCTTTTGATACCACTTTGGCAGGCCGCAGGAAAGAGCCCGTTCCATTTCCTCTTTTGCCGTATGCCTGCAATCCCGGCTTCGGACGGAATCAGAAAACACCGTATACTTTTCCAGTATTGCCGTCTGACCCGCCCGTGAAAATGCAGAAAACTATTTTTTTACGAAAGTCTCTTCCACCCATTCCTCTTCGTTGACCGAAACCGGATTTATTTTATGGGCCACTGCCGTACATACCTCAAGCCCGGAATGCACGGCAGAAGACAGGATGTAAGAAATGTTGTCCTCTATGCCGCAGAACTCCTGCTTCAAGTGCACAATACGCTCTCCCGCCACCCTGGGATCATTGGGATTGCTGTAATTTTCCACCTTTCCTTCATGTATGGAAATAAACTCCACGATTCCGTCAAAATTCAAAGGCTTTACTTTGTATTCTATAGTAAATAGGGATTGCAGGGCGAAGGAGGCCATCCGCCTGATTTCCACCTTGCCGTGGACAACGGAATCGTCCGGTTGGCCTTACTGGAAAGAGCCAGAGAAGGAAGCAAGTAATCGTTCCAAATCCAGATAACGTCCAGAATAGCTACCGTTACCGTAGTAGGCTTCAGCATAGGAAATACGATCTTGAAAAAAATCCCCAGTTTGCTGCAGCCGTCAATCTGAGCCGCTTCTTCCAGAGAGACAGGCACCGACTTTACAAAGCCATGATATAGGAACACCGCCATACTGGCCCCAAATCCTATGTTCATATAGATCAATCCGCCCAACGTATCCAGCATAGGAATATGCAGCGTATCCCGAACCCAGCCCATTTCCTGCATCAAGGGCATCATCAGGGTCTGGAAAGGAATCAGCATGGTTGCCACCAGCAAATTAAAAATCAACTTACTGAAAAAATTATTGGAACGCACAAGCATCCATGCTGTCATAGATGCAAACAGCACAATAAATAAAATTGACACGATGGTGACTATCAACGAATTTCCAAAGGAGCGTAAAAAGTCCATTTTCTCCATGGCATTGCCGTAATATTCAAAAGACAGCTTACTGGGCAACGCCATAATATTTTCGTACAGCTCAGAACGGTTTTTAAAAGAGTTCACAATTACCAGATAAATCGGAAATAAAAACAATGCGCACAGCAAAATGACGACCACATTTACTAAAACTTTCTTTCCAGCCTTCATTACATCTCCACCTCCCGCTTCTTGGTTATAGATACCTGTATCAACGTCACCAAAGCAACTACCAGGAAGAATATGATAGCCTTGGCCTGCCCGTAGCCATAATTATTCAAGGAAAAGATCTCATTGTATATATTCATGGCAAACATTTCCGTAGCGTTTTGCGGACCGCCCCCGGTCAAAGAAAGGTTTACGTCGAAGATTTTCAGGCAGTTAGATAAGGTCATAAACAAGCAAATGGTGAAGGAGGGCATCAGCAGAGGGAATTTTATTTTCAAGATCGTCTGCCAAAAACCTGCCCCATCCACCTGGGCCGCCTCAATGACGTCGTCCGGAATCGCCTGAATTCCCGTAATATAAATAATCATAATATAGCCCGCCATCTGCCAGGTTGCCACCACCACCATAGCGGCCAGGGCCAGCTTCCCATCCAGAAGCCAGTTGGTGAAAATTCCGCCCCATCCGGTGGCTTCCCCGATTGCCGCGAAAGCGTCTCCCACAATAAATTTCCAGATATATCCTAAAAAAAGGCCTCCAATCAAATAGGGCATAAACAACATGGTCCTGGCCACGTTCCGCACCTTCAGCTTTGTAGTTACTACCAGCGCAAAGGCCAGCCCCAATACGTTAATCGTGACAATCGCCACCAGGGTAAAGATTACCGTATGTACGGCGCTGCTTAAAAATCGGCCGTCTGAAAACAGCTTTGTGAAATTGCTGATTCCCACAAATATTTTGGGATTTAAGGGAAGTCCGTCCCAGGAAAAGAAAGAATACCCCACGCCTATGATAAAGGGAATCAAAACCACCGTAGCAAATACAAACAGCAGAGGAAATACAAACAGCGCATACCATCCAAAATTTTTCAGCTTTTTATTTTTCTTGGCCATAACTACCTCCATATGAGAAAGCTTTGGCAGAAACGTTTTTCTTTGTCTCTCAGGGTACAAAGGGGGCAGCCCCTCGTTTTAGAGCTGCCCCAAACATTGTTCTGCCTGTTATCGTCTCACTATCACTCCTTGGGCATCAACCCGCCTGCATTAGTTTCCGGCGCCTGCCTGGACAAACGCATCCGTAAGCTGCTCCAAAAACTCATCCGTACTCATATCGGTAGTGAAAAATCCTTCCGCTACGGGCACTAGGTATACGTCTACCATGCCGGCCGGGAATGCGTTCAATGCACTTCCCATGGTCTTTCCGCTTTCCGTGTAAGGAGTAACAGCCTGGGACAAGGGATCCAGAGTGTCATTTTCCATACCTTCCACAATGGGAATAAAGCCGAATTCTTTCATAAGATAGTTGCTTCCGGTCTCACTGGTATACATCCATTCCAGGAAATCCTTACCGGCCTGGATCTCTTCCGGTGAAGCTTGGGAATTAACGTACCATGCAGTAGGAACAGCCGCGGTAATTTTATCATTTCCGCAGATGGGAAGCGGTGCAAGCCCCATTTCAAAATCCATGTCATAATCCGCAAACATACTATAACACCAATTTCCTTGATGAATCGCCGCAGATTTTCCCGTAGCAAAATCTCCACATTCCTTATCGTAATTTGCTTCCAGAGGATTATAGCAATAGGTACGAATCGCGTCGTAAATCTTTGCAAATTCCTGGAATTCAGGAACATCTTTCAAATTTACTTTCCCATCAATCACTTCCTGGATAAATTCCTCAGGATTTTCTTGTAACGCGAAAGAAGCGTTCAAAATATGTCCAATCAGGAAATAGCTTTCCTGGGACAGTCCCAGACCGGTCAAGCCGGCTTCCTGCTGCTCTTTCAGCATATTGATAAAATCATCCGTACTCTTAATAGCTTCTGCATCCACCAAGCTCTTGTTATATACCACGCCAAAGCCTTCTACCGTATAGGGGATTCCTACCACCTTTCCATCCATCTCATCTGCCAGGCCTGCCCCCAGCTTATCTACAAAGCTGAGATCGCTCAGATCCGTAAGATAATTTTTCATTTGTTCCGATTCCGTTCCCGGTGCAAAAGACATAACCGTAGGTCCCTGGTTATTGGCCAGTCGGCTTTTTAACTGTTGGAAATAGTCGTCTCCTGTGGTTCCCCACACTTCCACCTCTACGCCGGTCTCCGCTTCATAATCTTTTGCCAACGCTTCCAACTGATCGCTGATCTCCACTTTGGACTGGAACACCACTATCTTATTGGCGCTTCCCCCCGATCCTCCCTGGGCCTCTCCGCCGTCAGTTCCTTGTGTCTGTTCCTGGCTCTCCCCTTCTGCAGCGCTGCTTCCCTGGGTCTGATCCTTTCCTGAACCGCAGCCGGTCAAAACCATAGACGCCAACATAATGGTTCCCATCCATAGACCACAAACTTTTTTCAGCTTCATTTACTTACCTCCCGTTTCGTTATGTATTTTGTAAAACGTTATACATAAATTGTAGAGGTGATTTCCCATTAAGTCAATTGTTTTATGGTCTTTTTTCCCTTAACTCCTGTTTTCCTCTCTTTTTCACAATAAATTTGTGAGTTTTGTTATATTTTATTCTTGTCCCTTTGTCTTTTTGTACACTTTTTTATAAAACGTTTTTATAAACACCGAAATATTTTACTTCTTTTTACTTTCTACTGTTTTTCTCCATTTTACCTGGGCTGAAATTCGGAACAACTCTACATTACGCTTTCCCTCAATATTCTCCACCAAATACTGGGCCGCCAGATACCCTCTTTCATAATTGGGGACTTCCACCGTGGTCAGTTCCATGATCCCGGACATTTCCGTATTGTCAAAACCGGTGACTGCAATATCCTCCGGCACCCGGATTCCATTTTCCCGAAACGCCCGGATTGCGCCGATGGCCATATTATCATTGGCGCAGACTAAGACCTCCGGAAACCGCTCGCTGAGCATAATGATCTTGGCGGCTCGATAACCGCTTTTTTCCCGGTAATCTCCCGCGTAATAATTCTCCCGTTTGAATAACATATGATTCTTCTCCAGAACATCCGTAAACGCTTTATACCGTTCTCTGTTGTCCTCCGTAGCCTCCGGCCCTCCTACAAACGCAAATTTCCGGTAGCCGCAGTCAATAACCCGCTGCATTAGCTGGCTCATAGGATCATAATTGTTGGTAATGATTGTTTTAATATAGGGATTGTGAATTACCCGGTCCAACACCACAATCGGGTACGCTTCACTGGCCGCCTTCAGCAGCACTTCATTGGTCATACGGGAATCCAGGCTGATGCAGCCTGCCGTAAGATTGCTCCGCATATATTTTTCACAAGATTTATGGGTGCTGATAATAAAGTCATAATCGTACTCATTAGCATAGTCGCTGATTCCATTGATGATTTTCAGAAAAAAAGAACGGTCGAAATCGCTGAAATTAAACAGGATCGTCCTGCTGTTCCCCTTTTTCAGTGTCTTCCCGGCCATATTGGGATAATAAGACAGCTCTTCGCAGATGCGCATAACCCGCTCTTTCGTCTCATCTCCTACATTTTGCTTTCCATTCAGTACATTAGACACGGTGGAGATGGAAACTCCCGCCGCTTTTGCAACATCACGTATCCCTGTCATATGCAATCCCCCTTTACTCATTTACTGAATTTTACTATATTTTACAAAAACAGGCAACTATTTTACAATAGGAATCTGTAAAATAGCTGCCTTCTCATTGCGTTCAAACACTTCTCTATGCTTCAAATACTACGGTTTCTTTTGTTCTTGCCGACTCAAACACCGCCTCCATCAGCTTCATCACCCGCAAAACCTCTTCCAAACGAATGCGAGATTCTTCCCGGCCTTCTATGACTGCCATCACATT
>Ga0224742_10199_pt1 | contig 14888 bp, 20 predicted proteins | sample LIM_E_Water_Neg_FD_161631 | JGI IMG/M metagenome (GOLD analysis project Ga0224742, IMG submission 161631) | Enriched cells from gastrointestinal tract of the lab mouse from Pacific Northwest National Laboratory (PNNL), Richland, Washington... | ecosystem: Host-associated > Mammals > Digestive...
CTCGCTCTTCTTTCCGTCTTCTGCCTTTTTATCCCCGCCGCTGTTTTCCGGATGCCGTCTCTCATACTCGATTTGATAATCCGTGTAACCGCCTTCGTACTGGCTCACCTTCCCCTGGCCCTCAAAGGCAAATATCCTCTTTACTATCCGGTCCAGAAAATACCGGTCATGGGACACAGCCACCACAATCCCCTCAAACTGGTCTAAATAATCCTCCAGGATCGTCAGGGTCTGGATATCCAGGTCATTGGTTGGCTCGTCCAGAAGCAGTACGTTTGGGGCCTCCATAAGGATCCTCAAAAGGTACAGCCGCCGTTTTTCCCCGCCGGACAGACGGCTGATGACCGTATACTGGACACTGGGCGGAAACAGGAACCGTTCCAGCATCTGGGAAGCGCTGACGCTGCCATCCCTTGTCTTTACATACTCGCCTACATTTTTAATATAGTCAATGACCTTCAGGCTCTCTTCCATGGCTTCGTTTTCCTGGGAAAAATATCCCAGCTTCACGGTCTGGCCCATATTGATGACACCGTCGTCAGGCTCTGTCCATCCGGCGATCATCTTCATCAGAGTGGACTTGCCGCTGCCGTTTGGCCCTATGATGCCGATCCTGTCATCTTTTAGAAAAATGTAGCTGAAATCCCGGACAAGGACCTTATCCCCGTATGCCTTGGACAGTCCCTGTATCTCCACCGTGGTTCTGCCCAGGCGGCTGGAAACAGATTCCATCTCCACAGCCTTGTCCGCTTCCGGCGGCTTCTGGTCCCTTAAGGCCTCATACCGCTGGATATGGGCCTTCTGCTTGGTGGAGCGGGCTCTGGCGCCCCTCCGCATCCACGCCAGCTCCACCTTCAGAATGGACTGGCGTTTCCGCTCCGCGGCCGCGGCCATGTCCAGGCGTTCCGCTTTTAACTTTAAGTAGCCTTCATAATTGGCCTGATAACTGTATAATTTTCCTTTATCTAATTCCACGATCCGGTTGGTCACGCTGTCCAGGAAATACCGGTCATGGGTGATCATGACGATGGCTCCCCTAAACCGCTTTAAGTAATCCTCCAGCCACTCTGCCATCTGGCTGTCCAAATGGTTGGTGGGCTCGTCCAGGATCAGAAGGTCTGTGTCAGACATCAGGGCGCTGACCAGGGCCACCCTCTTCCTCTGCCCGCCCGACAGGGTGCCCACCTCCTGGTCAAAATCAAAGATTCCCACTTTGGTCAGCATGGTCTTGGCCTGGCTCTCTAAGTCCCAGGGGTGCTCATGGCCTTCATTGTCCCTTACAATGCTCTGAAGCACCGTGTCCTTTGGGGTAAACTTAGGGTTCTGGGGAAGATATCGGATATCCAGGTTCCGCCCCCTTGTCACTGTGCCCTGATCCGGCTCCTCAAGTCCTGTCACCAGCCTCAGGAGGGTGGATTTGCCTGTGCCGTTGATGCCAATGACGCCGATCTTCTCCCCTTCATTTACCGCGAAGTCCGTGTCGTCAAAAAGCAGCCTTTCCGTATATGATTTTGTCAGATGTTCTGCTGTCACAAGATTCATGATATCACCAATTCTACGGGACAATGGTCTGATCCCGCAATCTCTGTATGGATATCCGCGCTTACCAGGCGGTCCTTTAAACATTGAGATACACAAAAATAGTCGATACGCCACCCGGCGTTCTTCTCCCTGGCCTTAAACCGGTAGGACCACCAGGAATAAACCCCTTCCTTATCCGGATTAAAGTGGCGGTAAGTGTCAATAAAGCCTGATTCCAGAAGCTTTGTGAACTTTTCTCTCTCCTGATCGGTAAATCCCGCGTTATTCCGGTTGGTTTTGGGATTCTTTAAGTCGATCTCCCTGTGGGCCACGTTTAAATCGCCGCAGAAGATCACGGGTTTTTTCTCTTCCAGCTTTTTTAGGTACGCCAAAAACGCCTCCTCCCACCGCATACGGTAGGGAAGCCTGGCCAGCTCATTCTGGGAGTTTGGGGTGTAGCAGGTCACCACGTAATACTCCGGATACTCGGCGCTTATGACCCTGCCCTCCTGATCGTGTTCCTCAATCCCCATTCCCAGGGACACGGACAGCGGCTCCTCTTTCGTGAACAACGCTGTGCCGGAATAACCTTTCTTCCGGGCATAATTCCAGTACTGATGGTACCCGTTAAGGGGCAGCTCAATCTGCCCTTCCTGAAGCTTACTCTCCTGGATACAGAAGATATCCCCGTCAGCTTCTTTGAAATATTCTAAAAACCCCTTGCCAACACAGGCCCGGAGCCCGTTGACATTCCAGGAAATCATTTTTTTCATGGGCGTATTCTCCTTAAATAACATATACCGCCTTTGCCGCTCGGCCGCGGAAGACATTTCCGCACGCTTTTAGTATATCACATATGGTGTGAAAACCGCAATGCATTAGAAAAACTTTTGTCTATTTTCTAAATCGTTGCTGTTCACACGCGTTCACGGCAACCGGCAAAAATCCATGGAAATCGCCCGCGGCTGATGATAAAGGACAGGGGGCCTTTCCCGGCCCCAGTCAGACCGCTCAACCACCTCTGTATCGTTGAAAATCACTATATCCAGCGCTAAAGTTAATTAAGTTAAGTTTTTATGTCATTTTACTTTATTTTATTAAGTTTTTTCTTAATATTATTTCAAAAAATTGTTTTTTCCCCATCCTATTTACCTTGATTCACTTTCGTGCTATGCTCCAATCAACAGCTATAAATATATTGAAGAGAGGCGTATTATGAACACAAGAATCGAAGCGGATTCCATAGGAACGCTGGAAGTCCCCGCAAAAGCCTACTATGGGGTGCAGACCCTGCGGGCAAAGCACAATTTTAACATCACCGGACGGCCCCTTCACCCGGTATTCATCAACAACCTGGCAAAGATCAAAAAAGCCGCTGCCATGACGAATATGGCGGCCAATGTGCTGGATGAGCACATCGGGAAGGCCATCCTTCAGGCATGTGACGAGATTATCGCCGGTAAGCTTCACAACCAGTTTATCGTGGATGCCATCCAGGGCGGCGCGGGAACCTCGGCCAACATGAATGCCAATGAGGTCATCGCCAACCGGGCCATTGAGATCTTGGGAGGCGAGAAGGGGGATTACTCCATCGTGCATCCAAATGATCATGTAAATATGGCCCAGTCCACCAACGACGTGATCCCCTCTGCCGGAAAGCTGACCATCCAGGAGCTGCTCCCCACTCTTGTGGAACAGTTAAGACGTCTCCACAAGGCGCTGAACCATAAGGCCATCGAATTTGACGACGTGGTGAAGATCGGCCGGACCCAGCTGCAGGATGCGGTGCCTATCCGCCTTGGCCAGTCCTTTGAGGCCTACGCCGCGGTGGTGGAGAGGGATATCCACAGGCTGGAAAGCCTGACCGATGATTTAAATATGCTGAACATCGGCGCCACTGCCGTGGGAACCGCCATCAATGTGAATCCGGTATATCTGTTCCACATCATCAAGAACGTAAATCTGGTCTGCGGCACCAACTGCTATCAGGCAGATGATCTGTTTGACGCGACGCAGAACTTAGACGGCTTTGTACATATTTCCTCCGTGTTAAAGACCTGCGCTGTCAGCCTGTCAAAGATCTGCAACGACCTGCGCCTTCTCTCCAGCGGCCCCAAGACAGGCCTGGGGGAGATCAACCTGCCGCCCAAGCAGAACGGCTCCTCCATTATGCCGGGAAAGATCAACCCCGTTATCCCTGAGGTGGTAAGCCAGGTGGCCTACAATGTCATCGGCAACGACGTGACCGTGACTCTGGCGGCAGAGGCCGGACAGCTGGAGCTCAACGCGTTTGAGCCAGTGATCTTCTACAATATATTTGAATCCATCGACACCCTCAGGGGCGCTGTACAGACCCTGACCGACAACTGCGTGCTGGGAATCACCGCCAACAGGGACCGGTGCGAGCAGCTGGTGGAATCCAGCGTCGCCATTGCCACGGCCCTGTGTCCCTACATTGGCTACAAAAAATCCGCGGATATTGCCAAGCAGTCTCTGGAATCCGGCGTCTCTGTCCGGGACCTGGTGCTCAAACAGCAGCTGATGACACCGGAACAGCTGGAGCAGTGCATGAACTTAAAGGCCCTGACTCTGCCCGGGCACATGGCGGAGTACCGGAAAATGTAGGGCTGTCTGTCCGGGAAAACGCCTGGACCGCGCCCTGTTTCCTAAAAGGAACGCCCCGGGAGGCCCTCTCCCGGGGTGTTCGCGATCCAGCCGCTTCTTAATCCTGTTGTTTCTAATCGGACAGTGAACTCATGCCTGTGTACTCTAAAAACTCGTCTATGACTGCTTTCTGCAGGAGTCTTCTGGTCTCAGGGTCTTTGCCTCCTGCCAGGATGCCGTCCACCTTTGTGACATAGCGGTAGAAATTGGAGGATGAGGTGACGATGATCTCATCGGCATCCTTAAGCTCCGCCAAGGTGAAGGGCCGTTCCCGCACCTGGATCCCCAGGCGGTAGCAGGCAGCGATCATGTGGGTCTTCGCGATTCCCCTGAGGATAAAATTATCATTGGGATGAGAGATGAAAACACCGTCTTTTAATATAGAGATGTTGCTGTGGGAACACTCGGTGACGATCTCGCCCCGGTGGAACACCGTCTCCCCCACTCCCGCTCTCTTCGCGTCCTGGGAGGCCATGACAGAGGGCAGCAGGTTCAGGGTCTTGATGTCGCAGTGAAGGAACCGGGTGTCTTCTTTTGTGATCACCGCGATGTCTTTTTCCGGATCCTGCATGGCAAAGGGCCGTATGGACACCCACAATTTGCCCATCATGTTATCGCTGTAGGTGTGATTTCTCACATCCACCCCCCTGGTCACCTGCCAGTAGACAAAATGGGTGGTTCCCTCCACTTTGGAAAGCAGGTCCGTCAGGAGAGCGCCCAGTTCCTGTTTCTCCATAGGAATCCTGATCTCAAGGGCCCTGGCGCTGCTGTAGAACCGGTCTAAATGATCCTGAAGCAAAAATACCTTGTGATTCCCTCCAAGAGTCGCCTCATACACGCCGTCTCCAAAAAAATGGACCCTGTCATTAAATGGGATCATCACTTCCTCCGGCGTTCCCACCTGGCCGTCATAATAAGCAAGTTCTTTCATAATTTGATCTCCTCCGCTTTCATAAATAGTACGCCGCCGGGCGCGTGAAGGTTTACTTTGAAAGCCCATCGCCCGTGGTTGCGCGTCCGCTGCCGGGCGCATGAAGGTTTACTATAAAAATAGTACCATACGCCTGGTTTGTCCAGATAAATTTTCCTAAAAACTTAAAATATTTTCCCCCCTTCATCTGGCCCAAACCAGTATAATCAAAATATGTCAAAAAACAGACATAAGAAAATAAAAAAATGGATTGTATTTTTCATAAATTATAATATTATAAAAATACATCATAACTTATGAAGCCAGCAATCTTGCGGCTGGCGGAATAATATGGTATAATCGCGCATGGAGGCTTATAATGAGTGAACTTATTTTTTTCAAACCCTTTTTTAAGCAGGTGCTGTGGGGCGGGCACAAGATGAAGGATTTTTATGGATATTCTATTCCCGGAGACGACACCGGAGAAGCCTGGGTCATCTCCTCCAATCCTCATGGACAGAGTATTGTCCGGGGAGGAACCTATGACGGCAAAAGTCTTGGGGAACTGTGGGAACACCACCGGGAGCTGTTTGGGGGCATAGAGGGGGCGGAATTTCCCCTCCTGGTAAAAGTTCTGGATGCCAACGACCACCTCAGTATTCAGGTGCATCCAGATGATGATTACGCTTTCCGCCACGAGCAGGGAGGACAGGGGAAAACGGAGTGCTGGTACATTCTGGACTGCCAACAAAACGCGGACATCATCATCGGACACCGGGCCAAAACCCGCAAGGAGCTGGAACAGATGATCGGGGAGGGCAGATGGGATGAGCTTCTCAGAAAGCTTCCCATCCACAAGGGAGATTTTTTCTATATCCCGGCAGGCACTGTCCATGCCATCCGAAAGGGAACCCTGCTTTTGGAAGTCCAGCAAAACAGCGACACCACCTATCGTCTCTATGACTATGGACGCCTGCAGAACGGGGAACCCCGCAAACTTCATTTAAGGCAGAGCATGGATGTAATCACCTGCCCCCACATGGATCAGAATACCGCGGGGCCTGTAATCAGCCGCGGCGGGTATGAAATCTGTACCCTGGCAGAGGGACCGTATTTTACGGTCACTAAGTGGAATATAAAGGCAGAGGCATCTCTGGAACAGAAGTATCCTTTCATGCTGATCCATGTCATATCCGGAGAGGGAACTCTGGACGACCAGGCTGTCAAGGCAGGAGATCACCTTCTGGTCCCCGCCGGGTACGGAACCATACACGCGCAAGGCCACTTAGAACTGATCACCACCCACTGATATTATTTTGAGGAGGAAGGCAAACGCGTAAGCGTTTCTCTCATGCCTTCCGACGACTTGGCAGGGGACGCATAGCGAACCGTGCCGATTCATTGTTCTTAGGAGGAAGGCAAACGCGTAAGCGGTTCTCTCACGCCTTCGACGACTTGGCAGGGGACCCATAGCGGGCCGTGCCGATTCATCATTTCATTAGGAGGAGGATATTGATATGTTATTTGGAGCACTGGAAGCAGGGGGAACAAAGATGGTATGTGCCATCGGCAATGAGCAGGGGGAGATTCTGGAGCGGATTTCTATCCCCACAGAGACACCTGATATCACCATGCCGAAGATGGCGGAATTCTTTTCAGGAAAAGGGATCAAGGCCCTGGGGATTGGCTGTTTTGGTCCTGTTGATCTAAACCGCGATTCCAAAACCTACGGTTATATTACCACCACGCCTAAACTTCCGTGGAAAAATTATGATATATGCGGCTATTTCAGAGAACACCTGAATGTTCCGGTGGGATTTGACACTGACGTCAACGGCTCCATGCTGGGGGAGGCTACCTGGGGATGCGCCAGGGGGCTGGACACGGCCATTTATATCACAGTAGGCACCGGCATCGGCGTAGGTATTCTGGCAGGAGGAAAGCTGCTTCACGGTATGCTTCACCCAGAAGCGGGACATATCCTGATGCCCGTCCGCTCTGACGACTCCTACAAGGGCAAGTGTCCTTATCACGGAACCTGCCTGGAAGGCCTGGCCGCGGGACCGGCTATTGAAGCCCGCTGGGGCGCTCCCGGAAAGGACCTGGCTGACCGGCCGGAGGTGTGGGACCTGGAAGCCTACTACCTGGCTCATGCTGTTACCAACTATATCATGACCCTCTCCCCCCAGAAGGTTATTTTAGGCGGCGGAGTCATGCACCAGACCCAGCTCGTGGAGAAAATACGAGCCTATGTAAAGGATATGATTGCCGGATATCTGGTGACAAAAGAGCTGGAGGATCTTGACAGTTATATCACCCTCCCCTCCCTTGACGACAACCAGGGAATTCTGGGTGCTTTGAAGCTGGGGATGGAAGAGTTTGAGCGGGAGAAGAAGTGACCAAAAAGCGGTGAGGAGGCCGTCAGGCGCGGGCAGTGCCGGGCGGCTTTTCGCGGCAGGTACATTGTGGTCAACTCCATAAATCCCCCTTTTCCCGCTGCCAGTATCGGGATGAGACGGAGGGACTTTTCTCCATCCAGACGGAAGAAAGGGGGGGAACCGCCATATATGTTACATACACTGATCTTATTCAGTCCCGTATCTTCGTGGTCGCCCTCGTTGGTCTGTGTTACACGATCTTCAGGGGCAGAAAATAGCCGCCACTACTGCCAATAGTGACGGCTGACCTCGTGAGAGGTTATCGCTAACCATTATTCGGAGGGTAGGCCGCTTCTCTGGCTTTTCCTCTATGGCCAATATACCATATTGGGGATTGGCTTTCGAGTTATTTTACAAAAATGGCCTGTCTATTCTACAATAACGTAGAAGGAGGGCTTATTTTTATGGCAGAAAAGATCGTCGATGAGATGGCGGTACATCTGGAACAGGGACATCTGGAGCATCTGAGCAATGTCCTGTATGTCAATTTCCACGGCCTGGAGGTCCAGGAACAGTGTACGGAGCTGGTTTCCAGCGGCATGGACCAGGAACGTCGCCAAGGTTAAGATGTTTGTGGCCAGTAAAAAGGCCGTGAACAGGCATGATAATACCCTTAAACAGTATACCAGGGAAATTAAATGATATAGTGATTTGTATGATAATCTGTCCTCAGTAGTGCTTATGATATAACATTAAAAACCCCGAAAACACCGGTCACAAGCGACAGATTCGGTATCTCCGGGGAAAAATCGAATAGGGGGAAACCCTTCCCCCCTACTGACCGGGACGGGGCCGCTTTAGGGGCCATATTCCTCTCCTTGGACTCCGCTTTTACAATTTTTACCCCTATGTAATTTTTCATGTGCTCCCTTCTCAATCATGCGATGTCTGTTTTATAACGCTCTTTTTCCATATCCCATTCCACTACCATCAGAACCCCTTTATTATTTGTCACCATACATTTTCCTTCGTTGATTCCTGGCTCCGGACACAGGAAATACTTTCGACCATCGGGGGCTGCCTGGTATCCAGTCAACATATATCCGGCTTCATCAAACAAATACCACCCAGAAGTTCCGCCTGTTTTTTCGGTCAGATATATCCAGCCTGTAGGATATGTCCCATCTTTATATTGATACCACCAGCGTTTTCCATCCGCCGCCAGCTGGAAGCCCTCCTGTAACTCCGCCCCCGCGTCATAATCAATATAGCAGAATCCCTTAACTGATGGGTCATTCCATGGCCTAGTCTTCAGCTTCACTTGACCGCCATTTCTGTCTGACAGGTTGGAGGAGGTATTGCCTTCCAGACAGTCCCAGTACTTCTGTCCATTTTTTGAGTAAATATTAACCACGCGTCCGGCATGAGAAAAGTCAAAGATCACGACAGCCCCCAGTTTTGGAGTCACGCCGACCTTTCCTGCCCGTTTGAACGCGTTGTAAGTGGCAAAACAGTTATAACCCACATAGGTCTGTCTGGTCATGTTCCAATGCTCCAAGGCCTCCTCAGGGCCAAACTCCGCCATCTCCAGCCAAAACTGAAAGGTGCAGCACCATGGTTGTGCCTGGCAGCCCATCAGGCCAGCGGTATTCACGTCTCTGGCATATTTCGTGTAGTTTTGATCTCCTTTGTTAGCTGTCTTGGAATCTAAATCTTTATTGCTCCTCTTTTCGATGTAGCCTTCTTCTGACAACGCTTTCTTTATCAAATTCTCTAATGTTCCCATGCTTTTCTGTCACCTCTTTATTGCCTTCCGCTCCCTCACAGACGGCTTCCTTTATATTTCCAATACTTTTCTCTTTTCTATTACCAGATCATTTATAAATCTATGGCCTTTTAGCGTATATGTGGATCCTTCAAATATCCCTCTACAGCCCATACACATAATCTCAATATCTATATAATAACCTTCTGGATTTCTTGGCATTGCTTTTGTCAGAATCTTCTCCCCCTGGCAATCGCATAATTCCATTTGTTCCACTACCAGTTTATTTCTTGACATGGATAATTTTTTTATTTTCCGCAACTCATTTTTGGTCATTAGATATTCGCTTTCTCCCATTGTCCCCTACCTCCATTAAAAAGGCCCAGAGATCTTCCCAGACCTGAACACTGTACTGTGTCATATTTGCGTTTAGTAAAAATACGTATTATTATGTATTTTTATTGACATACGTATTATTACGTGGTATAATAATCTCATGATAAGGAGAGGAGTAGCAAAAATGCCAATGACACCCCGAGAGATGATTAAACATCTCAAACAAAATGGTTTCATAGAAGTCAGCCAGAATGGCTCTCATGTAAAACTAAAGAATGAATCCACTGGCCGACAAACCATCGTTCCTTATCATTCCAAGTCTCTCAAAAGGGGACTGGAACAGGAAATCCTGAAACAGGCGGGACTTAAATAATCCCGCCTCCATCTTCAAATATTGATTAGGAGGCGTTTTCATGAAACAATATTTTTATCCCGCGATTTTTCATACCGCTGAGGAAGGCGGTTTCTGGGTCTCCTTCCCTGATCTCCCTGAATGTCTGACAGAAGGAGATACCATGGAGGGAGCGTATGAGATGTCTGTTGAGGCTCTTGGTCTCTCCATAACTGACCGTCTCAACAATCACGAGACACTTCCAACGCCTTCTGCCCCCGGACAGATTCCTCTGGAGAATCCAGACAGCCATCTTGTCATCGTCCAGTTTGACCTGGAGGCCTATCAGAAAAAACATAACTCTAAGGCCGTGAAAAAGACTTTATCTATCCCGGAATGGCTCAACGAGGAGGCTATGGCTATGGGAATCAACTTCTCACAGGTTCTCCAAGAGGCTCTGCTCACCAAAATACAATCCAGATAAGGTCTGCCGCCTGTCCTCACACAGGCGGCTTTGTCTTGAATCTTGAGTCTCCGGACTTGCGCCGGCGCAATTATTCCAGTTTTGTCTTGTCTTCCACTTGTCCCTTGATCAGCTGGGCCAGAGGCATCAGAAACGGCGGTATCGCTATTCCGATATCAATCAGATTTTCCAGGATTGAGATGATCTCATTGCAAATTAACCAGACCGCCACCACGGTGGCGATGATGTAAGGCGGCGACACACTCAGCCCCATATATTGTACTGTGTATTTAATCAGCGAGTCCATCATACAGCCTATAATGATCAGAATCCACATGCCTACTTTTTTATAGATTCCCCGGATCCCCTTGTAACTGCTCACCTGCTCCTCTCGGTATTGTGACGCCATGATTCCGGTTATGTAGTCAGTCACATTCCCGACCACCAGGAGTACCACTGGTAGGGCCAGGATCCCCAGGGCACTGAACAGGGCGCTCCATATCGTGATAAATACCACTTTTACTTTCTGCATATTCATTCTCCCATCCAAAAATAATGTGGCCTCTCCTCTCCGAATAGCCAGAAACGCAGCCAGTCATCTAAGATAATCCCGGCCAGGGATACTGGCAACCAGAGAATAAAATACTGAGGACAGACCTGGTCCAGAACATTACCTGGCAGCTGGCTGTAATCCCAGACATCCCACTCTAGCCACAGGTTGACAACACACCCTGTCAGGAACTCCAGCGCCGTGATGACACAGGCCCCGATGACCACCTGCCGCCATAACGGTATAATCCATGGGATTACCTCATTAATTAGCCCCAGGCAAACAAAGCACAGCCCGCCCAGGGCAAACATACTCCAATGGGTCCAGCCCCGCCAGGCCAGCTCCAGTATGATGTACAGCAAACCACCGGACGTGAACAAAAACAACAATTTAAGACATTTTTTCATCGTTACTCCGCTCTTTTATCAATAGCAATCTTCCTGACGGCATCCATATTATAGATGCCTACCATTGCTTTTCCTTAATGATGATAAAACACTTGCCATCATACATGTAATCCGTGTATTGTTCCGGTTTCCACTCATCATAAACGCCATTCATCATCGTGATCTGGATCATAATTCCTCACCCTCCTTTCCCGCCATAGCCGCTATTTGTAAAAGATATGCCTGTAAAACCTCTGAACGGTACTCTTCCGACACATCGCCCCCATAAAAGATCTGGTCAACCTCCTCTGCTGTCTGGCAGCCGGCGATCCACATGTTGATGGCGTTGCAGTAGGTGGTGTGGTAGCTCACATGCCACATAGCAGCCTGGACTATCGCCTCCATGTCAGCGGCGCTGTAATAACGGCAGGGCTGGCCATCGGCGTGATACTCCAAGCGCTCTGCACCTGCCGCAAGTTGGGCCTGCTTGCCAAACAGATTAAGCTGGTCATGCTCCGTGAGACTGAAATGTTCCACGGAGCCGTCCGCCAGAGTAACGCTGACCCCCTTGTAGATGATCCTCTCGCAGGCGGAGGATACCTCATATTTTTTCGATGCCTAGGCAGACGCCAGCATCTCCTCCGGCGTGGGTGTGTACGGCTCTGGTGGCTGTGTCTCCTCCGGCTCCTCGGGCGGTACATATACACTGCCGTCATTGGACAGATAGACCGTCTGCCCTTTGTCTTGATATACCGTCTCGTATCCTGGCAGATCAGAGCATTGTGAGCCTCCGGTAGTGTACACCTGGATATCCCCATAGCTCTTCGGGATATCGTCAACGAACACCACCTCAAGAATGTGGGGCGACATTGGCGTGATACTCCCAATCTCATAGTGCCTGTTGCCATTGTTGATAGTGATTGATTCCATAATTTGTAACTCCTTTCGTTTGATTTTATCTATAAAAAAGACCCTTAAGGGCTTGAATTTTCGATTTTATATAATTTTTTTGTATACCGCTCAGTAATATAGTGATAAAATGGATAAGTCCAGCTCACAGCAATTAGTTACTGCTCAAAATTTCACTATCATAGAAAGTTTTAAGCAGATAACCACAAGTGGCAAAATACCTAACTCTGGATTTTTACAGATTATATTTGAGGTAGGCGCAGAGCGATATCATATAATCTTTGATACAGTGCGTGGTATCATCCAGCCGTTTTTTTGTGGTCAGGATCAAAATTACAATTTTTATATAAAACTCGTGAGTTCCTTTTATCGGGCTCCGCCTTTATCCTCACGCATATTCCCCTGGCGTTTCCAACCCGGATCTTCAATGTCTTCTTTCGTTCAATCCTTCCTGTCGCTTGATAGATCAAGTTGGCGGGAATAAATTCCTCCAATAAGTCACAAATGTCTGAGAGCAGCGGCTCCGTGTCCGGGTCAATGGAAACTATGGCATCCAGTTTATAATCGCCCAAAACCGGAAACCTGATCTCAAAATCGTTTTTGGGGCACAGCAGCGCCATTTTTTCTATCAGGGCCCTAATGGTATATGGGATTCGGGTAAACCACCTCGCCATTACCCGGTTCCTCCTGCTTTCCAGCTGTTCCTTCTCATATGGGGTAATCCCTAAGAGTTTTTCATATCTCGATACGCCAAACTCATCGGCTGTCGCTATAAACTCATTCCGCAGGACACGATCAGCCGCTTCCCAGATAATCCTGAATTCTGGATCCTCCGCGGCTAAAGCCGCCCTTATCTCCTTATATTCCGCGAGAAACGGTGGCAGGTAAGAAACAAGATCAACTTCCCTTATCACCAGCTCACACCCCCAAACACCGGGATCTCATATTCCCCCAGGACCAGGTTTCCGTCCGCCCCATTGATCGAGGTGTCTTGCGCGTCGATCACGCCCTGGACATTTAAAAAGCCGGTATTGATCTGGCTTACCCTTACGGTCATCTCACTTGAGTCCGCCCATTTTTTTCTCAGCTCAAGCAGATAGTCCGATACGGCGGACTCAATCGCGCCCTGGAGATTATCCCATCCATATCCCGCCTCAAAAGCCAGTGTTGTCTTAACATGGATCTCCACGACGGCGGCGCTCCTCACAGACACCACATGGCCAATAGGGGCCAGCCCATACCCTTCCCCGGCGTTTCTTTCTGGGTCAATGGCTTCCTGGACGGCTTGGGTCAGGGTGTCAGAGGCGGGGCCAAACTCAGAGTCAATGATCGTAAGCAGCACGGTCCCGCCCGTAGTCAGCGTCTTCTCCCTCGCGGCGTGAAACACGGAGCTCAGCCAGTGCCTTACCCCCTCACTGAGAGTTCCTTCCACACTGTTGTACCACTCCTCCACCTCTTCCGTGGGGATCATGTCAGCCGGGGAAACGCCAGCGTTCCACGCCCTTGTCACTTTTGTCCGGCCCACCCCGGGGATAGAGTTTACCCTTTTTAGGTAGTCAGCCCGATTCCCGCCAAAGGCGCTGTTATGGAATGACTCAAAATACCTCTGTCTTAGCTCCTCCGTCTCCTCCTCATCCTCCCCCGGGACCAGGAGCTCTGTCAACTCAGCGGTCCGCAGCCCTTTGATATACTCTACCGGTATCATGGCCCCGAAAAACTGGTTACCAGAACTCCCCGCCATTTCGCACCGCATTCTGTATTCCCCATCCGCGATTTTTTCCTGGGCGACATAATTCACGCCACCAATATGGAATCTCTGCCCTAAGACATTGACGCTGGGCGGCGTAAATACTCCCTTCAGGACCGCGTTTGTCGCCGGATAGGGGATGATTCCCTGTTCCTTACACCTGAAAATCAAAAACTTCCGCGAGGCGGTATCCCCATAAGCCTCCCGCAGGATCGCGTCCAACTCAATATACAGGATCCGCAGCTCAATAGCGGTGGGGGAATGGGTGTCCCAGATAACAGATCCTTCCCTCTTATCAAACTTGTCCGGTATCCGGGAGAGCATACGGTCCCGGATCATCTCATAAGTCACATTCTCATACATCATCATGCTTTGACTTCTCCACATAGCCCTCCAGCTCCTTCAGGGAAGCCGCTTCCGCCTTGGCCGCCAACTCCTCGCTGACGCCAAGGGCGATGAATTCCACTTTCCTCATTTCTCTTTCCATCCTTTCTCTTAAAATTTGGTGTTCAGGTTCCCTTTTGTCAGTTCCAACGCCTCTGAACGGCTGAACCCCTCCGCCAAATACGCGTCAAAGAATTTCTTGGCCGTATCAGCGGATTTTTTTGCCTTGCTCTCCATATCAGGGGCTTCCTTCTTCCCAGACAGATCAGCCGGCTTATAGGCTTCCTTTGCCTCTTCCTGTCGCTTGTTCGCGGCTGCCGCAAGAAAAGCGGCCGCGACATTATCTGGGACGGGTACTCCAAACAGATTCAACATACTTCATACCTCTCTTTCTAAATTTAGACACAAAAAAGCACTTCTGAAAATTTACTTTCAAAAGCGCCCCTACATGTCATATAGCTTTTCATGTTTCTCACACTTCAACTTTGCTAACTATTGGTATCAATAATACGATTCCGGATCATATTCTTCCCCGAGCATTTCC
>Ga0224742_10201_pt1 | contig 14867 bp, 19 predicted proteins | sample LIM_E_Water_Neg_FD_161631 | JGI IMG/M metagenome (GOLD analysis project Ga0224742, IMG submission 161631) | Enriched cells from gastrointestinal tract of the lab mouse from Pacific Northwest National Laboratory (PNNL), Richland, Washington... | ecosystem: Host-associated > Mammals > Digestive...
AATCGGCAGAATATCCCATGTACCTTTTTTAATGACAGCCTTCAAACCGTCGGGCAGCATTCTCGGCACATTTTCAATAAAGCCTCCGCCTGTTATATGCGAAACTGTATTTATACCGATCTCGTCAATCAGCTTCAATAACGGCTTGACATAAATTTTTGTCGGCGTCAAAAGCTCCTCGCCTATTTTTTTACCAAGCTCGTCCGAATACGTATTAAGCGTTTCTTTTGCGTCATCGTCATTAAGACCGAATATCTTTCTTACAAGCGAATAACCGTTCGAGTGAATACCGCTTGACGCAATACCGATAAGCACATCGCCTGCCTTCGCGCTGTCACCGTCGGTAATTTTGCTCTTTTCAACCACGCCTACGCTGAAACCTGCGAGATCATATTCATCTACAGGATAAAATCCGGGCATCTCCGCCGTTTCACCGCCTACCAGCGCACAGCCCGCCAATACGCATCCGTCAGCAACGCCTTTAACAATCTGAGCAACCTTTTCAGGTACATTCTTTCCCACTGCAAGATAGTCAAGAAAGAAAAGCGGCTTTGCCCCGCTGCACGCAACGTCGTTCACACACATTGCGACACAGTCCTGACCGATAGTATCGTGCTTATCCATAAGGAAAGCCACTCTCAGCTTTGTTCCGACACCGTCTGTGCCCGAAACAAGCACAGGGTTTTCATATCCCTTCGGTATCTCAAACAAACCGCCGAAGCCTCCTATTCCTCCAAGCACTCCCTCAATAGCCGTCTTTTTTACATCCTCTTTAATCAGTCTTACCGACTCGTAACCAGCCTCAACGTCTACGCCTGCCTGCTTGTACGCATTCTCACTCATGTTTTTATCTCCTTTTAATTAAAATCAATTATACTTCTTAATACCAATATCATTTCTGTGGAATTCGTCCTTAAATGAAATTTTCTCCACACCCGCATACGCGTTTTTGATCGCCTCGTCCAAATCACTGCCCACAGCAGTGACGCCCAGCACGCGGCCGCCGTTCGTGACAACTTTTCCGTCTCTTAACGATGTTCCTGCATGAAACACGGTTAAATCGCCGACATTATCAAGACCGATAATTTCATAACCCTTTTTATAGCTTACCGGATAACCGCCGGACGCCATAACAACGCATACCGCGGCATTATCTTCCCATTCTATATTGATTTCATCAAGGCGCTCGTCAATAACCGCCTCCATAATCTCAACCAGATCTGTCTTTAATCTCGGCAGAACAACCTGCGTTTCCGGATCACCGAAACGACAGTTATACTCAATAACCTTAACGCCATTCTCTGTCATCATAAGTCCGAAATAAAGCACGCCCTTAAACGGTCTTCCCTCCGCGCTCATTGCCTTTATGGTCGGGAGGAAAATATTTTCCATACATTCCTTCGCCTTTGCGCCGTCATAAAGACGGCTCGGCGAGAATGTACCCATACCGCCTGTGTTCAGCCCCTCGTCATTGTCATAGGCGCGCTTATGATCCTGCGCGCTTACCATAGGCTTAACAGTCTTTCCGTCTGTAAACGCAAGCACGCTGACCTCGGGACCGGTTAGAAATTCCTCAATTACAACACGGCTTCCGCTTTCGCCGAACTTACCGCCGTCTATCATTTCACGCACGGCCTCCTCGGCCTCCTTCAAATTCTGAGCGATTATAACGCCTTTGCCGAGCGCAAGACCGTCCGCTTTAATAACTGTCGGAAAAGAATTTTGTTTTTTTATGTATTCAATCGCGGACGCGCTGTCCGTAAATACCTCATAACCCGCTGTCGGTATGCTGTACTTTTTCATAAGCTCCTTTGAAAAAGCCTTGCTTCCCTCGATAATCGCCGCGTCTGCACGCGGGCCGAAAGTGCGTATACCCTCTTTTTCCATAGCGTCAACCATACCCATTACAAGCGGATCGTCGGGCGCGACCATTACGAGATCAACAGCCTGTTCCTTTGCGAATTTAACCATATTTTCAATATCTGTCGCGCTGATGTCCACACACTCGGCTATCTCCGCAATACCGCCGTTACCGGGAGCGCAGTATATTTTTTCGACTCTCGGCGACTGAGCGATTTTCCATACAATCGCATGCTCACGGCCGCCGCCGCCTACAACTAAAATTTTCATGTTTTTGACCTCCAATATTATATTCTGAAAATACCGAACAGCTTGTCCAGAGCAAGTACCACAAGCGCCACAGCGGCGGCAATATCAACCCACATCCAGCCTTTTTTGCCTCTTCCGCAGTCCAGCGCAGCTTCTATACCAAAGATTACTCCAATCATAAGCAGCACAATATTAACGCCAATCGCCGTGTTTATTATCTTAAACAAGCCTAAAATACATATAATTATTGCAATAACGGCAACAATTTTTTTTATTAGATCAAGCCTTTTCATATTTTATTCCTTTCCGCGCAGTATACCAAATGCAGCATATCCATACCATAATAATGCTTTACAAACATTTTTACCGTTTTCATATTGTTACGCTCCGCAACCTTCTGCGATGCGTAATTGTTATCCCTTATAATAGAATAAATCTTATCAAACCCGAGTTTATTAAAAGCATACTCTCTGCACCCACAGGCCGCTTCGGACGCATAACCGTTATGCCAGTACTTACGCTTAAATAAATATCCGATTTCAGGCACATTGTCACCACCGCAGTCCTGCCATGTGATACCGCACTGACCCAAAAACACTCCGCTTTTTTTATCTATAACCGCCCATAATCCGAAGCCGTCATTTTCATAACGGCCAAGCTGCCTGTCCAGCCATTCACGCGCTTCCTCATCCGAAAAAGCGTGCTCATATGCGTACATCGTTTTTTCATCCTGCAAAATCTCACATAAGTCAGCGTAATCTTCATACGTCATTTCACGCAGACAGAGCCGCTGTGTTTCAAGTATTTTCTTCATAGCAATGTTCTCCCCGCGTCAAACCTTACTTTCCGTATGAGTTCAGACTAAATTTCCGCGGCTAATTCCTTAACCTTTATATTTTTCTGTTCCACACCTTGTACCATTTTTACCTTAGCGTCTTTGAGAGCGTCCTTAAGATAATCATATTTTATCGCGAGCATCTGTGCCGCGAGAATTGCGGCATTTATTCCGTTATCTATACCGACTGTCGCAACAGGTATACCCGGCGGCATCTGAACCGTCGCCAAAAGCGCGTCCATACCGTCAAGTGTTGACTTAATCGGAATACCGATTACGGGTACCGTCGTATGAGCCGCTATAACTCCTCCGAGATGCGCCGCCATACCTGCCGCGCAGATTATAACTTCTATACCGTTTGTTTCCGCATTCTTCGCAAAATCCGCCGCTTTGTCCGGTGTTCTGTGAGCGGATATTACATTCACATCAACCTCTATCTTAAATTCTTTAAGCTTTGAGACGCAGCCCTTTAATTTTTCAAAATCAGAGTCGCTTCCCATTATTAACGCTGCCTTCGGAGCCATTTTAAATCACCTTTTCCTTTCGATAAAATATGCTTATTAACACATAATTAATAGTATCAAAAATTACCTTTATTGTCAACATATATTATATAAAGAAAACATAAAAAAGCCCGCCGTCCGAAAGACTTCGGACAGCGGACAGTTAATAAGATTTTTAACTGTAATTTTTTGTATTTACTGAAGCTTCTGTGCCAGACGATATATAACAACACAAGTCCACAGCTTTGTACTGTCAAGTCCGAGACCATCGCCTGTTCCGACAATGATACCGTTATCCACGCACCACTGTACAGCCTCACGCGCCCATTCGGGCATATTACTGTCAATATAATTATAAATAAAGGGATTTTGCAACTTGTAAACCTCATTCTGCAAAACATCTATTCTCGCCTGTTCCTCGGCGATCATACCCTTAAGCTCCTCATACTGAGACATTGTAAGCTCCTCCTCCATTCTCTTTCCGATTATAGCGTCGCAAATCGCCTGAGCAATTGCATCCGCGCCTACCCGCTTATAAAGGTCGGCGTCGGACTGAGTATCGACAAAACATACTTCTATCAGCATTGACCGGGCGTTTGTTCTGCGTATTACATATAAATGCGAGCCGTCTTTTATACCGCGGTTAATAAAGCCAAGCTCCGCCATATTTTCACACACAAGCTCAGCCGTTTCAAATCTCTGCCCGTTGTAGGTATACACCTCCGTGCCTCTCCCGCCGCCGCTGTTAAAGTGTATGGACACAAACAGATCAAGCGGCTGCGCGTTAGCCTTATCCACAATTTCTCTCAGGTTTTCACCTACTGTCGGCGCGTAATCGCTCGCACAATCAACGACAGTAACGCCGTTCGCGCGCAGCTTATCCATCAGCTTATAGCCGACCGCGCGTGTTTCGTTGCTCTCATTGAGATAACCTACCGCGCCGCTGCCTACTGTTCCGCTCACTGTATGTCCGCAGTTTACTCCCACTATCATTTATTTTCACCCCCCCATTTATATAATATGTCAAGCCCTGTAATTAGATGACATCATTCCTGTCCCTTAACTGAAGTAAGATATTTTTCAGCGCGGCAGGCATTTTCGTTGATACCGCGGCGACATTTTCCAGAACCGATATTCCCTCGTTCGCAATATAAAACATTATAACAATCTCACGCACTGCCGCAACGCCTCCCGTAATAACTTGTACTATATTCGCAAGAGCCACTATTACGAGAATGGTTATTTTCTTAAGTATACCCTTATATCCCTCTTCGCTTGACAGCTTTTTTATATATACCGCTTTGATAATACCTGTAATATAGTCCATCGCCATCAATATAACAAGCGCCCACAGTGCGGTGTTCCACTGACCGAATATTCCCGCGAGTATTCCTCCCGCAACGCCTATAAACACGCTTACCGCATTAAAAATTTTATCCATTTGTAGTTATTTCCTTTCCGTTTATGCACAGCTTTCCGCTCATATTTACGTTTATCACATTATTTCCTATTTTTATATTTTCCGCTGTCAGATCTCCCGTAAAATCCATCTTACCATCCGTGCCTGTTTCAACCGCGCAGTTACCGGCATTATCTCTTATACGGCAGACAAAACGGCCGTTCTGATTGCCCATCTGCACCTTCATAATACTGCCGTTTGATATCTTCAGCATATCGGACAGCAATGAAAGCTCACCCGCATTTCCTGACAATTTTATACCTGAATTTGATATGATACCGGCTACAGACTGAGCCTTTACGTTACCGTTTGAAGTGGATATTTTCGCATAGCGTCTTGTAAGCGTTCCCATCTGCTCCAGATAAAAAAACAGATCCCGCCTTACTCTACCTATCGAAATTATACTGTTATCGCTCTGATACGGATAATACTCCATTTTTATAACGCGCTCATGTATCTCATTACCGTTATCAATAACCGTAACACTGTCGCCCACCTCAATTTTTTCCGCCTCGCCGTATCGCGCCAGTTTTGATATATCCGCAAATGCTCCCGTTATATTAATACCCGGCACATCAATGCGTTCCTCATTCGCGCTGTCAAATTCCCACAGCGCGCGACGCATAAGCTTCGACGGTTCCATATAATCGGAATAATCACGGTAACCGTCACGCACTCCGTAAATTTCAGCATTTGCGCTTTGTATATACTGCGCGCCGCCGTTTACACTGCCTATATGCGCGTCATCCTTACCGTACGGATAAAGGCGCGTCACCATATCAGTTATATCACGCTCCACGCTTATATTGCGCATATTTTTCGTAAGATCAAGACGGATATGTCTGTCTTGACCGATACGCTCCACAAGCGCCACCTTGTAGTTGTCGTTGTATATCTCGCCCTTGCCGCAGTTTTCTATAACTGCCTTCATCACGTCATACGGATTTGTCTTGTCTGTCGAGAAAAAATCTATCATAAACCCGTCATAATCGACGCGTTTCATCCCGAGAGCCGTAAGCTCATTATCGCTCATCAGCGAAAATCTGCTGCCGGCAAACACAGCCTCAAGCACCTCGCTCGGATTTACGCCGATCATATCCGGAACATTCTGTATATGTACGCTTGGAGCGTCAGCGTTATATATATGATGACATTCCGCGTCAAGAGAATTATCCTCGCCGCTGCTTCGCGCAGCGCGCGTAATACGAAACGCCTGTCCCTCGCATACTACAATCTTATTTTCACAAATAAGCCTGGACTTTTCATTAATAGGATGTGAAAATTCCAGCATATATGTACCGTTTATTTCTTTTGTAACCTTAACGCCGAAAGCGTCCGGAAGCACCGCTCCCTTTTCAAATGTCACACTGTCGAACGGCAGAATTTTAAGCATTTCTCTCCCCCCAGTCTATAGCTTCAAGATTAACTCCGTAATTAAATTCGGGCGTGTATGAAATATCAATCGTTACAACAGCCGAGGTTGAATTTTCAACATGCAATAAATTATTCCCCGCCGCAAACTCAAAAAATTCTCCTGAAACACTGACGTTCTTTCCATTCACCTCTACACTCTGTCTTTCAAAATCAACTATACAAACGTCTCCGCCTTCAAATGAAAGCGTTCTTTCACCAAGCGTAAGAATAATACCGCCTCCGCCCTGTATTCGCATACACGGACGCAAAGGCCGCTCGCCAAAATTCCATACCGCTATATCCGCCTGTCCTGACACCTCATAATGCATTGTTTCCTCAAGTACCAGCAAAATAGTATTATCAATATTTATATATGTGTCAAGAACGGGCCCCTCTGTGCCGAAAATACATTTCGCAAACGGACGCGCGCGCACGGACACCTCCAGCACTGCGGTTTTTCCGCCGTGCTCCGGCATATAAATAATTTCATCCGATATTTTCCCGTACCAGACGGTATTCGGCATATCGTCAAAAATCAGCTCTCCGCTTCCCATAAGCCACGCCGACAGCAGCGACAGCCTATCCTGAAGCGTATACAGATTATCCGAGCATACACTCACAGTAATCACAAAGGTTCTGTCGTAAAAATACTCGCGTCCCATACTGTTTGCTTCCGAAAGATCATACGCGCCGTCACGACAGGGAATGTCAAGCGTATATACCTTCGCTTCGGGACGTATCGGACGGGATTTAGTCTTTACGGTTATACCGAAATCAGAGGAATGTCTGTCCTTAAATTTAAAACCGCTTCTCAATTAATCACGCTCCTTTTTAATTATATCTGCTGTGAGCAATTGTCAGTCCCACTCTGTTTTTCAGCGCGTCCACAATATCCGCTGTACTCGCGTTAATATTAATATTCCTGTTATCGCTGTAGGAATTTCTGGAAATACTGATTTCTCTTATGGCTCGTATTGTCTGCGCAAAAAGCGAGCTTATTGTATTTTCCATACCCTGCACACCGTAATTCACGCTATTGACTATTCCCTCAATGTTCAGTCCCGACTGCTCAATCGCCGCAAGAAGGTATTTCTTATTCTTTTCCACTATGTTATAGCTGTCTTCAAGCAAAGCAAGCTTTTCGCTGTGCTCTTTCTGCAGCGCAAGCATTTCTTCCTCGCGCTTTATTTTTTTCATTTCCTCCTGAAGCGACTTGTATTTTTCAATACCCCGTTCCGTCACCGCGCCTTTATATATTTTAAGCTGGCGCGTAATTTCAGCCTTAGACACGCTTCTGTCCTCGCTTTTCCACCTCGCCTCAAGCGCGGTTTCCTCATCGGAGTACTGCTGCTTTGCAGCTTTTATGTAATCCTTACGATTTAAAAGAAGCTCGTCCACCTGCGCCATTTTAGCGTCATATAAATTCAGCACGGCAGCCATGGTATCATCCCTGTATTCCTGCCACCCCACATGACCGCTGTCATACATCTGCTGTATACGCTCTATGCTTCTCTCATAAAATTGTACGGGACTGTCTCCGGCCTCCTGCCAGTCGTCATAGGTGTCACGTATATTTTTCCAGTTTTTCGCGTCGCTTTTCCATTTTTCATATACACCGTAATTTTTTTCATTTTCCAGCTTGCCTATTTTCAGATCAACGCCTGATTTATACTCATAAAAATCATCCCAGATTTCTTTCATTTCATCAGCGCTGTAAAGCGTTGACGCCGCCATTTCAGACACCATAGCGTTATAGTTTTCTATCTGACGCTGATACGCCTTGATTTGCTCGTCAACGCCCGCGTTATTTACCTCAACCTGATATTTAATCCACGCGTCCGAATGTTTCTTATAATCGGAAAGAGCGTCCTCGCTTGACTTTTTCTGCTCCTTCCATATTTTCTGCTGCGCGGCAAATATCTGCTCCTGTACATCGCGGACAACCTCGCTGTCATAGGAAAACTGTTCCATGAGATCGTTCCACCACGCAAGCTCCTCCACGGGAGACATATCGTGCGTTTTTTTATAGTGATTAAAATCAGCTTTTTCAGTCTCAAAAAACTCATTGTTTTTTCCGCGGGCATAATGCGGCAGTCCCATACCTTTCATAATCGCCTTAGTCTCGTCCGCGGTATAAACCTTATCACCGCGTGAAAGCGGCACTATGATGTCACGCCCGTCAAACATCATAAAAGAGCCGTTATGCTCGACAAGCTCTCTCGGATCACTTTTGCCCCTCTCATCATTAATTACGGCAAGCCCCTCGCGCGCGTCTCTGGTTCCTCCCGCAAGCGCGGGCATTCCCGAAACATTATAGCGAACAGATATCGTTACAGTCTTATCCGTAAGACTGTTTATCCTTGACCGCGCCGCCTCAACGCCGGATGCCGTATTATCAGCCGCGCTCAGATTTATTTTCGCTTCTCTTCCGCCGAAATCCGTTACTATTTTGCCTGCCGAAGCGTTAAGCTGCGCTATAGCCGCGTCCGCCGCGCTGAGCGAGCTTATCAGACCGGAGGCGTCGCCTGTTATGCTGACAGATAAATTAGCTGCTTCCATTATTTACCTCCTTACCGTAAAACATTCTCAAATGCTCATTAGAATATTCTTCTTCCGTATCCTCATCCATAGCGTCAAGCATGCGAAAGAGAACCCACGGGTTTTGTCTGCCAACCTCGTCAGGCAGCAGGTGATGGCACCTGAGCATGACAGGATATATGTCTCTCAAGGTGCCGCTGCCACCTGACGTTACCCGTTTTTTGAACTCAGCGCATCCACATAGAAGCTCCATAGCTCAATACACATTTTCGCCCTGTCGCCTATATCAAGACTTTCAATAATATCTTGTGTGGCTTCTGTGCCCTCAAACACATAATCAACCGCTTCGCGGCAGATATTTAACGGGCCGTTCTTTGTATCGTCATTATGCGCGTCGTTTATAATACACATTGCCTCAAAGTCAAACGGCTTTGAAACATACTTCTGTTTATCTTTTGTAAATGTCAATGTATGCTGCATTGCTTTCTCCTTACTGTACCGACGGATAATAGTTCATATCCGTAAACCATTTATCCTCAAAATCCTCTTTTGAAATACTGTCCGGCAAATCGCTTTCATCGAAGTACGCGTAATAATTATTGTCAAAATCACGCTGTACCGCCGTGTATGTAGCCTTTGCGGTCTGACGGTCAATACTTCCGTTCGACGGCTTTGTCTTGCCGCCGACATTTGAAGCGAAGCTGTACGAGCCTTTATAATATCTGACATACCTGTATGAGCCATCTGATTTCAGTATTCTCCACGCCACTCCGAAATAGACAGTTTTTGTGTCGTTGCCGACCTCGACAACGCCGTTTTTGCGTGTAAGACCTCTCCACATAGCGTCTACCTCCGGCGGAATATCCGCGTTTGTTATGTCATGACCGAGCTTTTCAATATAACTTGCCGTCTCATACGCGCCGTTGTCCGCGTCAAACACGTCGGCGCCGCCGGCATCCGTAGGCGTAATTTCAACAGTGCCTTTAAGGTTATAGGCGTCTCCGTACTGAGCGCCGCTTTCTGTATCCGACATCAGAGCGAAAAATGTATACTTGTCCACGCCGATTGTAGGTAATGGTTTCTTAATCATATTTAATTAACTCCTTTCGAAAAACTAAAGTCTGAAAAAAATCGTTCAAATTACTGTTTTGAGAAACGCAGCCGCACTCAGTTTACTATGTTGCATGGTCAGGCAGTAAAACGAAGTTTTACAAGCAGACTGCAAGTTTTAAAAACAGTGAGCCGGACGGTTTTATTCAGACTTTTTCCTCCGTTTATTTTTAATTCTTTGTCTTAAGTAATTTTTAAAGCTTTTATAATGTGAAATACTTCTGAAATCTCATTGTTCTGTGATAGACCTTTTCATTTTTCTTCGGCATATCCATAGACAATTCCCTTGTCCAGCCGTCTCTCTCCATAGCGCTGTTTACCATTATGGAAATATCCGCGCATTCCTTCGGAATTTTGCTCCATATATCCACCTGAATATAGCCGTCCTGTATACACTCGCTGTTGTCCGCGTAAAACGCGCCCTTTTCCGCGAGATTATAATAGCTTATGACAGGCATAGCGTTAAACGTCTCGGGATACTGATACACGACCTTGCAGCCAAGTCCTGAAAGCGCCTTTTGCGCCTCGGCATTCACATCTATCATAAAAATCATCACAGCCTTTCCGCCCACAAATATTAATCAGAGTCTTTAACGCTTTTATCGTGGGCGGATAAGGCGTTAACGCGCGTTTTGTCATATTGCGCTTAATTCTCTATCGCCGCTGCCATAGCTTCAAGAACAGAACTGCCGCTTTCTATAAGCGCGGGCACAAGATACGGCTGCGGAGCCATTTTGGACGTGCCGAATTCGACATACGCCGCATAATCCGTGCCGGCAACAATATCCGCCCCGGTCTCCCCGCACTCCACACTTATGGAACATCGAAGCGCGCCTGTGTCCACAGGACACAGCGTCTTAGCGTTTTCACATACCTGACGCGCGCCCGCTCCGATAATTTCTTCTATACCATTCGCCAACCGCTCCGATATAACCGACAATCCTCCGTCATATTTAATATCAATACGCATCGTCTATCCCCCGCATAACAGCGTTCTGTCCGAAAAGATTTTTCTCGCTCCTTATAATTCTGTACCAGCCGCCGCAAAACAAAATATATCTTCCCACTGCGATAATATCATTTTTGTCCGAGAAAATTTTGTACGCTCTGTTCTCCGACAAACCGTATTCTCTGCTTTGAGCGTCCGCGCCGCAGGGCTGCACATCACAGATAATTGTTCCTATAAGGCTTTTTTCACCTTCTTTATCATATGTATTTTCTCCAATCTCGTAAACGCTTATCTCAGTATTATAAAATCTGTTAAAGGGATTGATCATTGTCATCCTCCTTTACGGCAAGATCGGAGGGCAGCTTTACATTCCTTGACACAAACGGTTTAAGACGCGCCGCGTATCCGCTGAGCCAGTCATAATTTCTATCGCTGTACTCCACGCGTCTTTCTCCCTCGGTGACAGATTTGATATCCTCATGCATATTCAAGCGATATCTATTAGCCGTAAGTGTCGGTATAAGGCTGACAAGCTGACGAGGAAGCACATCAAGACGGCAGTACGCTTTAACAGCGCTTTCAGTATCATCTATCAGAAAAAGCAGAAGCTCGTCATTTTTCTCATCCTCTATTCCCAACAGCATTTTTGCCGCCGTGAGCATCTCTGTTTTAGTGTCCCCCATAATTCACACAGCCTTTCTTTATATTATTCTCCGTCGGTTTTAGACACGCCCGAGCCTGACGGCGTACTTGAAGCCGACACTGTGCCAGTGTTTTTAAACACATAAATAGACTTCTTTTTGTTATTAAGCACAAAAGCATCATAATACACTCTGCCCTCAACTAACCAGCCGTTAATACCCGGAGGATTATCATGAATTTTATATTCAGACAGCTTTACAGGGGATGTTGTTGCCGCCTGATTTGTAATAACAAGCTCAACCTTTTCAGGGAAATATGATGAGGGCACAACAATGACAGGAATACCGTCAACCGTTCCCACCTGGCCTTTTATAAGAATTTCCTGTGACATATCACCGTTTCTTATAAAGCTTGAATCCTCCTTGATATTCTTATAAAAATTAGGGGACACAAAAGCGCAGCATCCCGCAATCGGAACATTTTCTTCAATAAGCGCCGCTGCGCCCGTAAGGAAAATATCGTATGCGGTCGTCTTTGAAACTGTTCCCGTCGCTGTTGTCCCCGCGCCTGCGCAGATTTTTGCAAAACGGTATTTGTCAATTTCAGGGATCACCACCTCGCGCAGCTGTCTCTGCAAAGCCGCTCCCGCCGCGTTTGACATCTGAGTATCATTATATGTCCCCCTGTCAATTGTAAATGTAAAGCTTCGGTCGCGCGACATTGTCATTTCCTGCACGGTGTTGTCAAGCTCCTGCGGCGTGCCGTAGCGGCTTGTTCCGTTTACCGAATAGTCATTCATCTCCGCTGTCGGGACACTGTATACATTTACAGTCTTAGCGCCGACAAAATCATAATCATTATTTACCGCCTGAGAAGTCATTGACTCTCTCGCGAATTTTTCATCAATTTTCTGAGCATATTTGCTCGCATAATTTATAGCCATTATATTTCATCCTTTCCGTATGTAAATTACATTCCGAGACCTGTCAGAAACGGATCCCCCGACTGTTCCTTTTCTCTTGAAACATGCGGAAGCTTTCCTTTAAGTCTCTGCGACAGTCCATCCTCAATCGCTTTAAGATATTCGCTCTTGAAAATATTGATATTCTCCGACATAATCTCCTTGTCACTGTCGGCAACCATTCTTGCAAAACTGACGGGAAGGTTTTGCGCGGCAAGCTCCTTAGCGGCTTCAAATTCGGCTCTTTCGCTCATATATTGTTGTCTTTCCGTCTCAAAATTCTTTTCTCTTTTATCCATTTCCGCTCTGGCTCGTTCCTCTGACGACATTGCCGCCATTTTTGCCGCCTCCTCGCGTTCTGAAATTATCCTTGTCTCAAAATCCTTCTCCCATATGCTTCGCTCGTCTTTTACAGCCTCGCTTACATACTTAGCGATAAGCGATTTAAGCTCGTCATTTTTGTGTCCCTCATTATTTTCGGAGACATTCTTTTTCTTATTTGTTTTATCCGGGATACCCTTATTTAGTGTCCCCTCATTTTCTTTTCCTTTCATTACCTCTGTAACTCCTTTCCGAAACAGCCCTTGCATTTTACTGTCCCTCATTTGCGCCGCTCATTTTCTCGTTAAGCATCCGCTCCTTTGAAGCAAGCCGCGCCTCCTCTCTCGGATCGCCCACAAACGACAACTGCGAAAGCAATGTTTCGCTTGTGGCGATACCCGACAAATTATGTATCATCTGTGAAACCTCCAACTCGTTTATGGGAAGATTTCTGGTAAATACAACATCTACTCTGTGCAGCGGCACATATTCCATCGCTCCTTTGAGCGAAAGAAAATTCACATACAGCTCAAAACGCTTTTTGAGCGCCTTTGCGAAATAACGCTCTTTGTTTCTCACATGCTGTTCAAAACCCATAAGCTTATACTTTATTGCGACGCCCGACAAATTTGTTCCGAATGTCTGATCTGTAAGATCAGGTATCATTGAAAAACGGTGTATATCCATTTTCAGACTGTTTTTCAATACCTCAATATCACTTTCAGACATAACCTTTGACAAATACCGCGCGTCCGCGCCGTCATAACCCATAAGGATACGCTCCTCGCGCAGCTTACGCGCCTGCTCGCTGTCAATATCAATATTAGTCAGGAACAAAAACGCGTCCACGAACTGCTCTTTGTCATTTACTCTGTCCGACTCAAGGATATTATAAGCGTCTATCAGCGGAATAAGCTGTTCAAAATCGCCTTGCTGCTCCTCGTTATTTCGGTACTCCACTATAGGCAAAGCGCCGAAATAATGACGCCGCTTTTCCAAAAGACGCATATGCAGAAAGCTGTCGGCGTCATTTACATATGTGTATATCATGTTCTTGTCACACACGACACAGCACACACCCGTAACGCTTCCGTCAATGTCGCGCTTCTTGTAATAATGTATGCCGTATATCGGAATTTCGCCAACGCCCGCGCCATATACAACAAAAGTGTTTGTGGGCGGCAGACACACGCTTCTGGGCTGTGACGACTCATCCGCGTATACCATCTCATACGCTCTGCCGTAAATGCTCATAGTCTTTTCAAGCTCCGCGTCAATGCTCGGCATATCCTGAACACAAAAGCTGTTTTTAACCGCTTCTATGTCATAACCATCCGAGCAGGTGTATGACACGGGATTACCGACAAGATAGCTTTTCGCGATATCGACAATATATTTCGCATGATTGCAAACCACTCTGTTATTAGCCACAGCATCGCTGTAACGCTGACGCTCGCATATGGCGTGACGGCCGATATAATAGTTATACAGTTTCTCATACCGCTCCTGCTCCAGCGCGTGACGTGAAATCAGCTTTGCGAGTGTCATATCTGTCATACCGCCTTGAAGAATTTCTTCATCAATAATCATTCCTACATTCCTTTCCGCGACGTGAATATTATATATTCAGCTCGCTTCTTTTTATAATTCTTGCTTTTCTGTTGTTAATTTCCTGTTCCAGCGCGTAACGCACAGCGTCAATAGTATGATTGTTTTTATCGGGATAATCCGACCTGAACTCGCCGTCCGCATCGCGCTCCAGCTCGTATTCGGAAAACTCCCTCGCGGCGTTGGGACAGACGGCGCTGTCAATAACAATCTTTTTAAGTCCCTGCAAAAAACGTATTCCATGCTCAATACTGTCGGGACCTTTCCTTGCGCCGCGCGCTCTCAGACCGAACGCGCGCAGATCGTTTATACTCTTTGGCTCCGCGCTGTCGCAGATAATCACCTTTTCCGTAAAGCCTTTTTCATAAATTTTTTCGGCAGCGGCGCTGTTTGTCATTCCCTTTGCGTATATTTCGTCA
>Ga0224742_10203_pt1 | contig 14776 bp, 13 predicted proteins | sample LIM_E_Water_Neg_FD_161631 | JGI IMG/M metagenome (GOLD analysis project Ga0224742, IMG submission 161631) | Enriched cells from gastrointestinal tract of the lab mouse from Pacific Northwest National Laboratory (PNNL), Richland, Washington... | ecosystem: Host-associated > Mammals > Digestive...
AATACACCTGCCGTAATGCTCAGTGTCACCGTGAGAAACTGGTGCAAGCCAAAACCGAGCCTCAAATCATCGATAAAAGCATTGCCACGCCTGAGCTACTCGCTCATGTGTTTATCAGTAAATACGCTGACCATCTGCCTTTATACCGCCAAAGCCTGATTTATCAGCGTAGTGGGGTATATTTATCCGATTCAACCTTAGCCGATTGGGTCGGACGCTGTGGGGTGCAGTTGGGCTTTTTAGTTAATCGATTAATCAAACTCATGCTTATTCAGCCAATTGTGCATGCCGATGAAACCCCAGTCAAAGTATTAAATGGCTATGGCATGAAAGATGCTAAAGGCAAGTTAAAGCAAGGCTATGTGTGGGCGTATGTGACCCCAAAGCACAGCCCGATCAAAGCGGTGGTGTATGATTTTGCCCAAGGTCGGGGTAGTGAGTATCCCAATGCTTTTCTGCAGGGCTTTAAGGGCAAGCTTGTTTGCGACGGCTATAACGGCTATAAGCCATTATTTGGGCGAGGGGTGATTGAAGTGGGTTGTATGGCCCATGCTAGGCGTAAGTTTCATGAGCTTCATGTGACAGGGCAGAGTCTTATTAGTATTGAGGCACTAGAATTGTTTCAATCGCTGTATGCCGTTGAGCGTAAGATTGATGAGCAGTTTGAGAAAAACAAAACGCCAATGCCTAGAGATGCCCAAATAGTTAGACAAATCAGGCAACAGAAGGCAAAGCCAGTTGCGGATAAACTTTATGCGTGGTTACAACAGAAACGCTTAGGTACAACTAAGAATGCTGATATTACCAAGGCAATTGAGTATTGTTTAAAAAGGTGGCAGGCTCTGACACGTTATTTGGATGATGGCAATTTGCCGATTGATAATAATTGGGCAGAGAATCAGATGCGTCCTTGGGCTCTCGGGCGTAAGAATTGGTTGTTGGTAATGTTGTTTTTGTGCGTCAAGCTGTTGTTGAAGCCGAGCGTTTTGGGCTAATAAATCAGCATAGCTTGGCGCAGTTGGGTCGGATGGGTGGGCGGTGGTCATGGCATGAGTTTGCCATAACCGCTCTGCATTGTCAGTAAATAGGCGGTGATAGTTGAGATTTAGCGGCTTTATGATAAAGTCAGGTAAGCGGGGTGAGTATATCTTTGCCTAGGTTGTGCCAAGGCAAACCACTAATCAGGGCATTGAATTGCTCATGACTGATGGTGAGTCCTGTGGTTGGGTTAGGTGCACTGTGATGTCGCATGAGGCGTTCGCCAAGTCCGTGAAATTTGCTATCATCCAGTGTTCGGGTGCATAGCCATATGCCCAGGCCGTCATGGATGAGTATTTTTAGCCGGGTGCCTGCTTTGTTGTAAAATAGGTAGGCACAGTTTGGGCGGATGCCTGGGTGGTGCTGTAGGATGAAGGCGAGTAGTTTATTACTGCCACTTCGCATGTCCATGGGGGTGGTGGATAGCCAAATTTGTTGGGGGTTGATAAGGGGGTTCATTGTAGCCCCCGCAGTAGTTCGAGTAGGCTGTGTGTGTCGATTTGGTCGATGGTGAGTTTTATGGGCATTGTGTTGTGGCTGGGAATTTGTAGTTCTATACCTGTCAGGACTGATGACCTAGATGTGATGAAATCGGTGATTTGCTCACGGTTTGGTTTTGGCTGTACACTGACAGGGATGAATGTTGGTGTATTGCGGTAAGCGTCATTGTCAATAAGTGCGGGTATTTGGTCGGTTTGGGCTTGTTTGGCTTTTTGTTCTCGTTTCCAGTTGTGCAATAGGTTCTGGTTGATGCCGTTGTCTCTGGCTATGCTGGCAATAGACCGTCCTGAGCTTATCGCTTCTTGGACTAGAAATTCTTTGAATTCGTCACTGTAGGTCTTGCGTCTGGGTTTGTTGGTTGCCATTTTAATGTCCATTTACTGAAAATCATGGACATTATCTCGCTTTAGTTTACGGTGAAATAGGTGGGATGGTCGGGGGCTTACGATAAGAGGGTGAAAATGGGTCTAACAATTCAATCAATCGGCGTTCATAGCACTGCCCGCGCCAAATAAAATGTACTTTTGCATCACTAAAGGGTTTATCATCAAACCACAAAAACACCCCTTCCATCATTTTTGGCCAATCATCCCAGCTAATTTCACCCACGCCCATCATCACCGCTAAAAACGCTGACAATAGCGTATCATGACTAACCGCCAATAATAAATGTCCGTGCTTTGGCTGATGCTGAAATAAAAGCGCTAATAAATCCAAACCGCCTTTATGTGGCGCTTTAATCCCTGCCATATCGCCCGCCAAAAAACGATTGATAAAATTGAGCGCACCAATTTGTTTGAATACCTTACTCACTTCTTCATGGTCAACCACCAAACTACCTGGCTCTACCAACAGTGATTGGTGCGACACATTCCTTGAGATGCCGGCCCCTGCTTGCATTAAAATCGCGGTATCAATACAACGTTGTATCGGGCTACTGATGCTATCTACATCCATTGAGTAATCTAAGTTGGCAGCCAACCAACGCCCCCAAGACTCCGCCAACACTCTACCTTTTGGTGTTAGTGGTAATGCATAACTGGCAAAGCCATTTTTATCTGACATCTCGCGCAATGAATGACGGGTAAATAGTATTAGTCGCTCATGTTTCGGCAGTAGCTTAACCGAGTCAATCATACTGGGCGGTAAATGAGCAGGCATGGTGTTGATTGAATTAGACATTTAAATACGCATTCCTTATATCTTTTTATCTTTGCACCATAAATTGATACTATAAATTGATGAGGTCAAAAAATTTAAGCGATTAAATGGGATGTTACTGGGGGAAACTTGCCAATCATACCATGACTTCAATGACTTTGTGCCAGTCAAAAACTATCCCGGTACTACTGATTTCATTGGGGTAGGCTCTGGGATTGACAATAACACGTGTATGACCTTGCTGATAATCAAAGGCTTCATGGGTATGTCCATGCAGCCAAATATCAGGCGCAAAGTCGCTCTGTAACCATTCGCTCAAATCAACGACAAATCCCGCATTACTGGGAAAATTGGCATATTTTGGCGCGATAGATAATGGGCTAATGCTGTGATGTGTCATGACCACAGTGGGCATAGCATCTTTCTGGCTTTGTTTTAAGGCATTTTGCAACCATGCCCTCTGCCGCTGATGAATAGATACGGTATCTTGGGGCGTTAACAGTCGGTTATCATAATAAATCTCGCGATAATCGCGCATAAACTGCTGAGCAATCTCCAACGTATTATCTTGTGGTTGATATTGATAATCCGTCCAAAGTGTTGTACCAATAATTCTCACACCCATAAATTCAAAGCTAGCACATTGTAAAAAATGCACTTGCGTATCTTGCGTCAATGCCTTTATCTGCTCATCGAGAGTAAGAATATTATGACCAAAATAATCATGATTGCCCACAATCACAAAAATTGGTTTCTCAAGTCGCTTTGATTCGCTGATGAGCCATTCGATGCCCAAAAGTCCATTGGACGTGTCGCCCGCTACTAAAATAGCATCGGCATTTGTATAAGGGATTTCACCAATGGGCAAATCCCTTCTTGCATAGCTATCAATATGTAAATCACTTAACACCTGAAAACGTACTGGCATACATGACTCGAAATTGATTATTTTAACGTATCCAAGATATAGTGCAGTTTGGCGGTGGGATTCGCTGCCGCCGTGATTGACCGCCCAATGACCAAATAATCAGACCCATTTGCTATAGCATCTTTGGGCGTGCAAATGCGGGTTTGGTCATTACTGGCGTCTTCTGGTAGTCTAATACCTGGGGTGACTAAAAGAAAATCCTTGCCGCATAAACCTTTAAGCATATTGGCTTCTTGTGCAGAGCAAACCACCCCATCAAGCCCAGATTGCTGCGTCAATAATGCTAGTCGCTTAACATGACTCTCTACCGAGTCGGTAATGCCCACTTCAGCCAAATCTTGCTGTGACATAGAGGTCAGCACCGTCACCGCAATCACTAAGGTTTGGTAGTTTTGCGCCGATAGACGCGCTTTCACCGTTTGCATGGCGGTACGCCCTGCACTGGCATGTACATTGACCATCCACACCCCCAAATCAGCCGCCGCTAATACTGCTTGTGCGGTGGTGTTGGGAATATCATGGAATTTTAAATCCAAAAACACCTCAAAATCACGCTGATGTAAGGATGTCACTAAGCTATTACCATATTTGGTAAACAGCTCTTTGCCAACTTTCACCCTGCACAATGTAGGATCCAATTTATCTGCCAAGCTTAATGCCTGACGGTCATCCATGTTATCCAATGCCACAATAATGGGTGACTTGATGGCTGATTTGATGAGTGATGTTGCTTGCGGTGCTGCCACTTGATTCATAACAAACTGACTCGTTTTTTCAATTCGATAGCATACATTGCTTATCGTACGGGTGGTAAATTAGGGTTGGATGCGGTAGGGGCAATCGTTGCATTGCTGGTTTGCGCTAAATGCTGTTCATAATTATGCTGCGTTTGCATCAATTTTTCTTGGGTTTGCTTTAACTCTTTAGATAAACGCTGATTTTCCAGCTTCATCTGTAACACACGAAATAAAATTACACCTATCAATAGCCCCGCAATCACCCCTAAAACGATGCTAATAATCAGCAGTAACCCCAAACTCATTTGTGGTACTTGGCTAAACAGTAAATTTACTTCGACTTGGTTGTTATTCACCAATACCAGCATCAATGAATAACCAACGACCACGAACAACAAAATCGCTAACAGATAACGCATATTTTTCTCCTTGGTTATTTTAATCAATCTAAATTTTTGAATGCCACTATTATTACAGATAATTCAAAAAAAAGAGTGGATTTTTTGTCCACTCTTTTTTGATCAATCATATATTAAACCATAGCGTAAGTTCAACAACGTTAAATGACTCAAAAACCGCAACTAACGATGATGATTGACTGCCTCTCGCAAAGCTTTGCCAGGTTTAAAATGGGGTATCGCCGTTGCTTTTACGGTAACTTTTTCGCCTGTTTTAGGGTTGCGTGCCACACGTGGCTCACGATGATGCAAACTAAAACTACCAAAACCGCGTACTTCGACACGTCCGTTTTGAGATAAGGTATCGACCATCAAATCAATGATTTGCTTGGTAGCATCCTCAATGGTTTTTTCTGGTATATTCTCACATTCACTTGATAATCTAGTGATCAAATCAGATTTGTTTAACACTTTTTCCATACTACCCCTAACACGCTAAACGTAACTGTCGTAATCTAAATTACAGAATGATTGTTTTAAAAACTTCGTTAAAGTCCAATTTCATCCAACAATCTATTAACAATTCTAATAATGAAAAATTACATTTCATTACTTTTCTTCGCATATTATAACAAAACCACCTTAAATTCGTCGTCTTTTTTTAGACTAAATATTCCATTTGATTACCTAAAAGGTGAAAATAAAAAAAAGCGACTAAGTTAGTCGCTTTTTTTATCACTCACAAAACCGATTATTGGTTTTGTTGTTGCTCTTTGATTAAGTCACCAATGGTTTTTGGTTGGGTATCAGCTGCTGCATTTGAACTTAATGCTTTGATAGCATCACGTTGCTCTGCTTCGTCTTTTGCACGAACTGATAGGTTGATACCGCGAGTTTTGCGATCCACGCTAACAATTTTCGCTTCAACTTCATCACCGACATTCAGTACAGTGGTCGCATCATCTACTTTGTCTTGTTGGATTTCTGAAGCACGTAAGTAGCCTTCTACATCATCAGCTAGTTTTACTTTAGCGCCTTTGGCATCAACGTCAGTTACTACCCCTTTCACTACTGCACCACGATCATTTGATACTAGGTATTCGTTGAATGGGTCGCTGTTAAGTTGTTTGATACCCAAGCTGATACGGTTAGCTTCTGCATCTACAGACAAGATGACCGCTTCAACGGTATCACCTTTATTGTAGTTACGAATCGCTTCTTCACCGCTTTCAGTCCAAGAAAGGTCTGATAAGTGAACTAGACCATCAATACCACCTTCTAAACCGATAAAGATACCAAAGTCAGTGATTGATTTGATAGTACCAGATACTTTGTCACCTTTTTGGTGGTTCTTATCAAACTCTTCCCATGGGTTTGGCATGGTTTGTTTGATACCTAAGCTGATACGACGACGGTCTTCATCAATATCAAGGATTTGAACCATGATCTCGTCACCGATTTGTACCACTTTTGAAGGATGGATGTTTTTGTTGGTATGATCCATTTCAGAAACGTGTACTAAGCCTTCGATACCATCAGCGATTTCAGCAAAACAACCATAGTCAGTAAGGTTAGTGACGCGTGCTTTAACGTTAGTACCTTTTGGATAGTTGTTAAGAACGTCTTGCCATGGATCAGTGCCTAGTTGTTTTAGACCTAAGCTGACACGGTTACGTTCGCGGTCAAATTTTAATACTTTAACTTTTAATTCTTGACCCACTTCAACCACTTCTGATGGGTGCTTGATACGGCGCCATGCCATATCTGTGATGTGTAATAGACCATCGATACCACCTAGGTCTACGAATGCACCGTAATCAGTCAAGTTTTTCACCACGCCGACCACTTCTTGACCTTCTTCAAGGTTAGATAGTAGTGCTTCGCGCTCTGCTGAGTTTTCAGATTCCATCACAGCGCGGCGGCTAACAACGACGTTGTTGCGTTTTTGATCCAGTTTGATGACTTTAAATTCTAGCTCTTTGCCTTCTAAGTGCGCCGTGTCGCGTACTGGGCGAGTGTCCACCAATGAACCTGGTAAGAACGCACGTACTGAGCCGATATCAACCGTGAAACCACCTTTAACTTTACCAGAGATAAGACCGGTTACGATCTCATTGTTTTCGTAAAGTTTTTCAAGTACGTTCCAAGTTTCAGCACGTTTTGCTTTTTCACGTGACAATAGGGTTTGACCCATACCATTGTCAACCGCATCTACAACGACTTGAACTTGGTCGCCAACTGCTACTTCAAGCTCGCCTTGTTCATTCAAAAATTCTGAACGCGCAACGATACCTTCTGATTTTAGACCCGTATCTACGGTAATCCAGTCGCTATCAATCGCAACTACTTGACCAGAGATAACTGCACCGCGTTCTACGTCAAGTACTTGGCTTGCTTCAAACAGTTCAGCAAATGATTCCATCATAAAATTTACCTTTGTATAGCCGTAGCCTGTCCAGCACAGTACGGTTCAAATTAAGATTTTTTATAAACATAAGGCTGGTTTTAGTGCCTATAAAAAATCGATAAAACTTTTAAAAACTGTTAGTTAAAAAATAGTTAGTTAATTGTCAAACCGCGCTCAACACATAGTTGCCAAACTTGGTTAAACACTTGCTCAGCATCGATGGCTGAGCTATCAATCACTATCGCATCATCGGCAGGCTTAGCCGGTGAGGCACTGCGTGTACTATCACGCTCATCACGCGCAATAATTTGTGCCAAAACTTCGTCAAAATCTGCCTGTTTGCCAGCATGGGTTAACTGACTGACACGGCGCTCGGCTCGTGCCTTAGAGGATGCGACCAAATAAACTTTCAGCGGCGCATCGGGAAAAACCACTGTTCCCATATCACGCCCGTCTGCAATCAAGCCCTTTTTTGGGTTGCCTTGCGACGTTGCCATATTTTTTTGTAAATCCAATAGCGCTTGACGCACCTTCGGGAATACCGCGACTTTTGACGCAAAATTACCCACTTCTTCGGTGCGAATCACTTCGCTCACATCGTTGGCATTCACGAGAACTGTCACATGCTCAGAACCCGATTTTGCGGCTGCAAACTCAATTTTCAACGATTGGGTTAAATCAGCTAGCGCAGTTTCATCGATGCTATCGGTTAACAAACCCGCTTGGTGGGCTGCAAGCCCCACAATCCGGTACAGCGCCCCTGAATCTAAAATTTGATAACCCAGCAGCTTTGCCAGTCTTGCCGTCAATGTACCTTTACCTGCACCACTTGAGCCATCAATGGTGATGACGGGCAGGCTTGCGGTTAGATCAAAAGACGGTTGCGTTAACGTTTGTGACATGCCATTCTTAGGAACAAAGCAAAAATAGTCGTATATTTTACGCCTGAAAGCTATTTTATACAAGTAATTTGACACAAGGATTGACTAAATTGCGTCTCATTTTTTGCCAATGCAAAAAGGGACTAAAAACGAGAAATGCACCGATACGCAGAGTGATGATTAACCATTGCGCGATAGAAGAAAAAAAGCTAGCGACTTACCGGATTAAGCATAAGCTCACCTTTAGCAATCGCTGGCTTCTAACAATCACAGGCTAAAACTGCCAGAATTTCCAAAATTTATAGCGTAAAGGTGGGTTTATCTGAGCTGAGATGACCCGCTAACAGCCGGTCAACTTCGTTTTTGATACGTAACCCTGCTTCGTCTTTGCCAAGCTGTAACGCATAGCCTGCAGGGCGCTGTGCCTGTGCGCGATGGTTGACCCACACCACTTTGCCATGCAGCGGCATTCTCTCACTCGAATTTGGCAAAGTGATTGCCACAAAGGTTTGACTGCCTAGTTGTTGCTGCTGGTTAGTAGGAATAAATAACGCACCGTTTTCAATAAAAGGCAGATAGCTAGCATACAATTTTTCGATCGTATCATAGTTAATGGTGGTGATACCGCCACGAGATGGCATTGCCATAATCACTGTTCCTTTTACTAACGCATGGGGTTACCAACGCATGGTGAATGATAAATAATATAGATAATTGGGTAATATAGATAATTAAATAAATTAGCAATCAAGCATGGCGCTAAAAATTTTATCATAGCATAACTTATCTTGGATATGTTGCTGTCTATCTTGCCAGATTTGATCGATGACCTGTTGTAACTGGCTAATTTGCTTTAATGTAGGTGGTGGCTGCAGCTTGCCAAAATCCAAGTCATTGGATGACGCTGAGATACCGACGGCAAATTGCCCCAATGGTACTAATAAGGCTTGCGACAAGTATAAAAAGTCCGTCAATGTCAGCGTTTTTTGCCAATAGTTGCTGGCTTGTACAGGCATACGTTGCCCACTACGAACCGCTTGAAAGCTGTTTATCCAAGTTTGGCGGTGTTGATACCATTCGCTGTTTAACATTTGCAGTGCCAAAAAAGGCGCATAACCAGACAATTCACTCACTTGTTTTAGCGTTGCAGTATCGGTATTTGGCAATAACTGCTGCATCGCTTGCATGGACTGATCGGGGGTCACATGGCTCACCGAAAATGACTGTAGCCGAGAGCGAATCGTTGGGAGGAGCTGCGAAGGACTATCGCTAATTAACAGTATCAACACATTTTCGGCAGGCTCTTCTAATGTCTTAAGGAGCGCGTTACTGGCGGCTAGAGTCATCGCATCCGCTTGGTGAATAACCACGATTCTTAATCCGCCACTAGACTGCGTGACAAAAGGCTGCAATTCCCGAATTTCGTCAATCTTGATGCTATAACCTGATTGATGGGTTGGAGCTTGCGCCACTAGGGCGTTGTTTGCTTTAGGTTTAGGCGACGCGTCACGCGCCACGGTGGGTGTGGGAATTTGATAAAGATCGGGGTGGGTATTGGCGATCAGCCATTGGCAACTTTGGCATTGCCCACAGGCAGTTGTGACACCTTGTTCATTGTCCCGTTGATTCTCACACAAAGCCCATGCGACAAACCGATAAACAAAGGCGCGTTTCCCCGTCCCTGCATTGCCTGCAAACAACATTGCGTGCGGCAAAGCATGTAGGTGGGTGGTCAAATACTGCCAAGTTGGCTGTTGCCACGGCAATAAATCCATAAACAGCCACTGCTGTATCACCTGTTGGCTCACGGGATCTGGATAGTAGTATTGGGTTACTTCATTGGGTGTTGATTCGACATTGGGTTGTTTGGGGCTTTTTGATTGAGAGGTGATAGTCGATGCCATAGAAAAAAATCAGTCAACAGAGTAACCATAGTATAATCGCTGCAGCTAGATAATCAATTAGGATAATCGGTCAGGTTGTTTTCTTGAAGACATGAATGCGGTAACACGTCGGGTTATTTTATCCCTTACTGTCTTTAAACCTTGGCCCATAAGATTTTTGTTGCAAATAAATGATGGATTTTTTTTGATGAGTCGATTAAATTTTCATCTTAAGATATCTATTTTCGTTTTTTTCTTATGTTTGTGATTCACCCTATTTAAAAAAACGATTCAATTTTCTGTTTACTTCGAGGTTAGTTTGACGAATTTATCGCAACCTAATAATCAAGATACGTTACCCAATGCCCAACATCGTTATGATGCGGCGGATATGGCAGACCAATTAAAGGTGATGCCAACCTTAGAAGCGCGTTTAACTACCATTCTAAACGAAATCAATGCGCTGCGTGATTTTCCGCAAGTTGCGCTATTTAAACAACTACTAGATACCTTGCGCAACCGTGCAAATGATGCTACGACCGCCAATGAACAGATGGCACTATTCGTTCGACTATTGCGCAGCAATCGTGTGTGGGCAGAAGGGTTTTGTGTGTTTATGCTTACCTTGATTAATCGTTATCGTCAGGTGTCGCTATACACGGACTTGGGTATTTTGTCAGATGCTGGCTTTACTTCGCAATTTTTTGATTTGATCGGTGAAAAGCTATTACCCTCCGTACCTGATGACCGCGATTTGATTGGGTTATTTAATGCGTTTTTTGCCACTCCAAAAACCCGCTACTGGGTGCGCTTAATCCATGAGCGCTGGTGGATTGAACTGATACTTATTCTTAAAGTACCCCCAGGCAAAGAAGCATTGGTGCAAGCGCTTGAAGCCAATGTGCTCAAAGCCATTACTATTTTAACGGCGCGTATCAACGGCATCGGGCTCAATGCCGATTTAATAAAGGCGTTTCCCAATCCGATTGACAATCAAGATACTTTCATTGCACTGAACCGCGAAGTCGCTGAATTTGTCAGTCAATACCAGCTCAGCATGCAGCCAGGGGATGAGCAAGCGATGCCACAGCCTGAGGTGGATAGCAGTCAAATTTTAGTGTTGACCGACCAAGCGCGTACTATGATGCAAAACATCCGTCGCCGTATACATCGAACGGGTATTACTGTGCGTACCACCAATATGTTGGTGCGCCTTGAGCAGAGCCTGCAGCGTCTTGAATTGTTGGTGTCACTGCTATCTGACAACGATCATATCAAGAAAAAAACCATCATTGAGCTCATTAACACGCTGTATGAAGATTCATACCACCGCAGTAGTTTTAGATATTTATTTGGCATCAATACCGCGCTCTTATCGCGCCGTGTGACTGAGACTGCCAGTAAGGTCGGCGAGCATTATATCAGTACCGATAAAGCGGGCTATCGCCGTATGTATAAAAAAGCAGCATTGGGTGGTCTACTCATCGGCTTTATGGCAACCCTTAAAATCCTAGGGAAATCCTTACCGCTGGCACCCTTTGGCGTGGCTTTTTTAAACAGTATGATTTACGGTCTTGGCTTTGTGGCAATTCATATCATTGGTGGTACAGTGGCGACCAAACAGCCTGCCATGACGGCTGCCGCGATTGCTTCAACCATCTCAGAGGTAAAAGGACGCAAAGCGGCACGATTTACCAAGCTGACAGAATTGGTCGTTGATATCATGCGCACCCAGTTTATTGCCATTATGGGTAATATTTCAATTGCAATGCCGATTGCGCTACTGATTTCGTCCCTGTGGCTGTATGGACTGGGTCGTCCGTTAACATCGGAAGCTAGCGCAGAGCACTTGCTGCATGATCTCAACCCGTTTACCTCGCTTGCTATCTTTCATGCCGCGATTGCTGGGGTGTATTTGTATATTTCAGGATTGATTGCAGGCTATTACGATAATCTTGCGGTACACAACAAAATTGGTGAGCGTATCCGCAACCATCCTACCCTCAAACGGATGATGACACCTGTCACGTTATTGCGTTTTAGCGATTTTATCGAGCGCAATCTGGGTGCGATTATGAGTAACTTTTTATTCGGCTGCTTTTTAGGTAGTACGGCGACCATCGGTTATATTTTTGGCTTGCCGCTCGATATTCGCCACATTGCCTTTGCATCTGCCAACTTTATTCATGGGATTTTTAATATTTATGCCAACACGGGCGAGTTTCCAGAAATCGGTATTATTTTGGTCAGTCTATTTGGGGTGATGGTCATCGGTATGATTAACTTGATGGTTAGTTTTTCACTCGCGTTAATGACCGCCTTACGCGCGCGTGATGTGAAAGTCTTTGAGTGGAAATTCTTATTTGAATTGGTCGCCTCGCATTTGATGACCCAACCCTCTGACTTTTTTATCCCGCGTAAACAGCCGATGAACTATGCGCTCATCGACAGCGATGGTAATATTATCTATGATGATAAACCGATTGCAAACGATGGTAAAAATAATAAAGGGCATAAAACCACCCTGACATCGCAGCCAGAAGAACATCCGCATGCTACTACGCCCCATATCGACAATATCAGTCATACGGAAAAATTGACTGATGAAGAAATTGCAGAGAAAAAACAGGCAATTAAAGAAAAAGTGGTGCAAAAGGCGGTCAACAATATCACCCCAAATGACACGGCAAGCAAGCTACCCAAATAACCGATTAAATACTGTATGTTAAACACTGCAGACGTTAGAAACACAGAACGACTGTAAAAATACGCACCACTGTAAAAACATGATGCATTTTTTAAGAGATACAAGTTTGGAAGACAGAATTTTGAAAGATACAAGTTTGAAAAATACAATGAACCAACCCCCGACATCAATGAGTCCGACTCAATTGGCGCATCGGTTAAATGAGCTATTAAAAATTAATGAATTCCAAGATTATTGTCCCAATGGTCTGCAAGTGGATGGTGGGCAGCCGATACAGCACATCCTCACCGGTGTCACAGCCTCTGAGGCATTGATTGAACAAGCGATTGCGCACAATGCCCAAGCGATTTTGGTGCATCATGGCTATTTTTGGAAAGGGGAACCTGCGCCTTTAATTGGCATGAAAGGCAAGCGTATTCGTTTGTTGATGCAACACGGCATTTCCTTACTGGCTTATCATTTACCGTTAGACGCTCATCCCCAATTGGGCAATAACGCCCAATTAGCGCGAGCGCTGGGCTGGAGTGATTTGTCGCCGCTATACCCTAATGAAAAACATCCGATTGGTAATATCGTGGATTTAGCAGCGCCGTTGTCGATTGCAGCTCTCACCAACAAACTATCGACTACCTTAACCCGTCCGCCCCTACATTTATCCGGGGGTAATCAAACAATTTCGCGCATTGGTCTGTGTACGGGTGGCGCACAGGATATGATTGAGCAAGCGGCACAAATGGGTTGTCAAGCCTATATCTCCGGTGAAGTATCAGAGCGAACGACTCACATAGCGCGTGAGCTGGGTATTGATTATTTTGCCTGTGGACATCATGCCACCGAGCGAGGTGGTGTGGTTGCATTGGGGAATTATGTCAAAGAAAATCTTGCTTTGACCGTTGATTTTGTCGATATCGATAATCCTGTGTAAAATCGGGCAATTTATTGACTAATTATTACCCGTTAATTGCATTTTAGCGGGTTTTTTACGCTTTTTATCATAAATTTGCCTTTCGTTACCGTCAACCACATGACGCGTAACTTTAATTTCACTACAATACCCCCATTGTTTCATATAACTAACTGTAATGCCATGCAGTAAATATTGTTATTGTTTATTTATTTTATGCGTGCCATACGTTACCCTACGTTAAATTCTTTAGGTAAGTGCTTGGGCTTATTAAAAAATTTTTAATTTGCCAGTACTTACAAAAATTTTAACCCTTTTTCGGGTTGTACTTGATTATTATTTATTTCGATAGTTCTCTACAATGGATAGGGAGTTATCACCGTCCTAGGTATAAGGGGAGCCAACCTGTTTGGCTCTTTTTTTAGCGTTAAGTTAATAACGACCTATTTTGGATGGAAGCTTTTTTGGCTAGATTTAGGATAGAGTTAGATAGTTGGATTAAGCCATTTACTTATGTGGCTTGCCTGACTGGTACTTAGTGAATTAGTACTTAGTTAACTGGTGCTTGGTTTAACGGGTACTAGGTTTAACTATCGATTCGGTTCTTAGTTTCACAAAATGTTTTCATTTGGCATAGTTGTTTTTTATTAATTTAACGTATCTAACGTATGTGCACCGTGGAGTGACACATGCCGCTAAACTCATCATTTGAGTATTGTGATGATTTGGCTTTGACCTATCCTGCGTCGATTTCGATGTCGGTCAAAGCATTTTTAAGCCCTTTAACTTTATACCCGTTTCAACACCCTTTATTACGCTTTAGTAAATACGCGACCCAATTTAAACGCTTGCAATTCTTTCCGATTCAATTCAAGCCTTGTTTGTGTGGGGTGATATCGCCAAAAATTGCCCAGTCTCATGTGCCAGCGGTGCCTAGCCATGTGCAAGATTTGGCGCAACTGGCTAATCCGTCTGCTAGTCTTATTAATCGCTTTATCAAGCCACTAAAATGGTTGAGTGCCAGTAAAAAGTTGGCAGCTGTGATGGGGATTGGTTTGCCCTTAGCTTATGTTGCAGCTCAGGTGGGCGTTACTGACAAAGTCGTTAATGGCAATGCTATCAATACCCTTGCCTCACCTACTAGCGTGGTTGCAGCACCAAAAATGGCGACCTTTGATAGTATCCTATCTCAAAAGCAGCTGCGTATTGCCACCGTCAATGGTAATACTAC
>Ga0224742_10206_pt1 | contig 14635 bp, 10 predicted proteins | sample LIM_E_Water_Neg_FD_161631 | JGI IMG/M metagenome (GOLD analysis project Ga0224742, IMG submission 161631) | Enriched cells from gastrointestinal tract of the lab mouse from Pacific Northwest National Laboratory (PNNL), Richland, Washington... | ecosystem: Host-associated > Mammals > Digestive...
TGTACAGGATATTGATGCTGGTGCGCCTGCCCGAAGCGTCTCCTTCCTCCGATGCCTGCCAGGTTCTGGCGGCCACGATCTCAGGAGTGATCTGGTCCGGGCTGAAGGTGGCGTTGGTCAATAATATATACAATTCCTGAGGCACGCTTTCGCTCCAGGGAATGGTATACAGCCCCATGTCATATTCCTCCGGCTTCTCCACATCCACCAGCCAGTCGCTGACACTCTCATCCGCCTGCCTGCAGACTATGGCAATCTCCTCCATCCCCTTATTCCAGGTGACACGCAGGGCTGACGGAGAAAGACTTCCGCCGGTATAACCATATCCCTCCGGCACCGGCACATCCACATAGCGTCCAAAGACCGCGTCGGCCCGGGCCTCCTCCCATGTCAGTTCCCTTACGCTCTCTGACTGGGTCAGGTTCTCTTTCTCCGTCTGCAAATCCGTCAGCCAGGGCGACTCCTCCACCGCCCCCTCCCCCTTGTCCTCCTGGACCGAGCTGCCCGCAGTCTGCTCCGTATCTATGCCGCTTTCCATGCTCCCATCATATGCGACCCCCTGATCCGGGGGCGTCTCCTCGGGAACCGTCTCCAGGGACATTTGCTCTGCTTCCCCTTCCGTAAGCGCCGCCTCCATGGCTGCTCCATTTGCGCTGGGGGCGCCCTCTGTATCGCTTCCTGTACTTCCCATGCGGGGCATAAACTGCAGAGCCGCATAGCCCAGCCCCACGCAGAACACCAGGCTGGCCGCCACCGCCAGAGTGCCGCCCACCCAGGGCTTTACCCTGCGGGACCGCCCAGCCCGCCGCGCTTCTTCCACATATGTCTCATCGATCTCCCCGATCTCCCGGAACAGATCTTCTCTGCTGATTCTACCCATATTTACTGTCCCTTTCTGATTTTCAGTTCCGCGACTCCTCCTGATCACAGCTGCACGCCCTGGGTTTCCAGATATGCTCTCAGTTCCTGCCTGACCCGGAACAGGGTGGTCTTGACCTTACTCTCGCCCACGCCCAGCCTCTGCGCAATCTCTTTGACGGAATCCGCGTAATAGTACCTGCGCACAAATATGACCCTTGTCTCTGCCTTCAGTTTTTCCAGAAATTCGTTTATCATTCCTGCAATTTCCCCGGCAATGTAAGAATCTTCCACGGAACAGGGCGAGGCCAGACATTCCTCCAATTCCTCCAGCACCAGATCAAACTGACTGTTGCGCTTGCCCGCCCGGTTGTACTCATAGCGGTTCAGCGCAATATTCCGGCTGATTCTACTGAGGAAAGCGGAAAAAATATTGGGTCTGGTGGGAGGTATGGAGTTCCACACCGCCACATAAGTGTCGTTTTCACACTCCTGGGCATCCTCGTAACTTCCCACAATACGCAGAGCAATACTGCGGCACAGACGGCCATATTTCTCGGCGGTCCGGGTGATGGCCTCCTCCGAGCGCTCAAAATACAGATCTATAATCTTGCTGTCCTCCATCATCCTCCGTGATTCCTCTCATGATCCGCAGACGCCGCTGTCCGGAGCGCCTCTGCCCCGCGCGCGGTTTAACGCATAGATGCGTTCACCCTGATTGACAGTAAATATTCCTAACGGTTACAAATCAAACAACTTTCCTGTCTGGATCCCCTTGGCCAGAAGCCGTTCTCCCACCGCCTCCAGCGCCAGTTCCAGACATCCCATAACACCCTGATTATCTCCCAGGCTGCAGGGCACGATATAGCGATTCAAATTCTCCAGTTCCGGCGTGACCACATAGCCCGCCATCAACTCCTCATACTGCTGCCGAACCAGAGGGAAAAGCTGCTCCTGGTGCATAACGCCGCCGCCCAGAATGATTCTCCTGGGAGAATAGACCAAAGTGAAGTTGACGCAGGCCTGGGCGATATAATAGGCTTCCAGTTCCCATACCTCCCGCCGGTCTTTTAACTCGATCCCTTTGGCTCCCCAACGTTCCTCTATGGCAGGCCCCGCCGCCAGCCCTTCCAGACAGTTTCCATGAAAGGGACATTTTCCCGCATAGGAATCCGAGGGATGCCGCTGCAAAAGGATATGTCCCGCCTCCGGGTGCATCATGCCGTGAAGCAGCCCGCCGTTGATATAGACCCCCACCCCCACACCGGTGCCGATGGTCACATAGATACAACTGTCCAGCCCCTTGGCGATTCCGAAAGTGGCTTCCCCCAGCATGGAGGCATTCACATCCGTGTCAAAGCCCACGGGACAGCCCAGAGCCTCCTCAAAAGCACCCACTATGTTATATTCCTGCCAGGCCAGCTTGGGGGTGGAGGTAATATAACCATAGGTGGCAGTACCTTTCACCGGATTGATGGGGCCAAAACACCCCACTCCCAGGGCCTCTATATGGTGTTCCCTGAAGAAAGCGATCATCTGCGGCATGGTCTCTTCCGGGCTCACCGTGGGAATGGAAATCCGCTCCGATATTTCTCCCTGCTCATTGCCGATGGCACACACCATTTTGGTGCCGCCCGCCTCCAATGCTCCTAATATCATCTTTTTTCCCTCCTGGTCCATATTGGTCAATCTATTTTTACTCTAGCATACCCCCACCATTAGTACAAGAGAAATTTCCCTGAACGCCCCGCAAAATAAAAATATCCCGCCACGCAAAAAGGCCCTGCCCTGCGGCAAAGCCTCTTCTGCTTATTTCCGTTCATCCAAATATAGCTGCACCCTGCTGTGAAGCGCTTGTGCCGCATCCTCCGCGCTACGCGCGCCGCTGAAATAGGGCTGCAATTCCTCATCCACCATACTCCAGATCTCATCGGACCGAAACACAGCGGGAACGGCCTGGTCAAGAATCTCCCAGAACAATGCCTCCTGTTCCGAGTCCAGCTTTTCCCACTCCCAGTATATCCCCCTGTCGTCATGGCTCTGAGCCGGCGGTTCCTTCACACTCTGCTGATATCTGTCCAGACATTCCTGCAGCAGGCTGCGCCGCACCGGCAGGTTCATCCAGCAGCCCTGATTTGTATCGGAACCGTACTCCATATACTGGCGTTGTCCCTCCTCGGAGAGGAGATAGCGCAGGAAATCCAATGCGCCCTCCCTGTTTTCTGCGTTTTTGTTCAGATAGAGCCGCACTGCCTCCATATAAATCCCTCTGCCCCTCTCCCGGGGATAACCGATGCAGGATGTCTCCCCGTTAAAGCAGCTCCTGGCCCTGTTAAGCTGCGCCGGTACGGAAAGTACGATCTGCACGCCGGCAATCTGCCCTTCCGCCAGACGCTCCCCGGTCTCCGAGCGGGGATACTCCTCCCGGTCCCCATACTCTTTCGCAAAAGCCATCAATTCCAGAAAAGGTTCCTCCATCAGATGGCTCTCTCCCTTTTCCCAGTCGATAAAGGTTTTGTTTTCCTCATCATGCAGGCCATAGGCCATGACGATCCCCACGCTGTCCATACCCATCTCCAGTACCTGGGCCGGGGAATTTCCCACCGCCTCATACATCTCCTCCAGCGTCCACGAGGAGGCGTCTGCCAGTTGGGAGGAAACCGCCAGGAAATAGGGATAGCACTCATAGGGGGCTCCATACAGCCTTCCCTCTGCCCCTGCTGTCATAAAAGCCGTCTCCAAAAAAGGGCTCATATCCCCCACTGCCTCCTCCAGCGGAGCCAGGTAGCCCTGGGCTATGCATTCCCGGATATTCACTGTCCAGTCACCCAAAAGATCCGGTCCGCCGCCCGCCGCCATTTCCATCTGAATGCGCCTGCGGTACTCTTCAGAATCCCCGGCGTCTCCCGCCGCAGTGACAGTTACATGATACGTCACGCTCTCCCGGTTATATCTGGCAGCCAGCTTCTGCATTGCGGGAGAAGAATTGTTCAGCACAATAAATACCTCCTGCTTCTCCACCATATCTGCCGCCGGGACGGCTTTAACCTCCAGAAGGCAAAGCCTGCCTTCCAGTTCTGCCAGGAACAGGAAGGCCCCATCCTCCCCAGTGCCTAATCCAATGAGTTTTTCCAATGCATAGTCCTTCTCCAAAAAGGAAAAAGCCTCCCTGGTCTCTTGCCCGTCATTGATCCATACATGTCCCTCATCTGCCAGAACCAATTCGCCCGAAGCTGCGTACCCGATCCCAAAGTCCGCATACTGGCTGATCTGCCCGGTGATCCTGGCCTGTACCTGTCCTTCGGGCCGATCCCACAGCACCAGTTCTTCCTGATCAAAGCCATACCAGGTCAACGCTCCGCCCTGGGGAGACTCCAGAAAGCCCATTACCTTTCCCGTCAGATTCTGGCTGGCCTGCTGTTGGCCCTCTTCATCAAATAGAGTCAGCTTCCTTCCTCCGCCGGAGACAGCCCGGTATATCCCGTTCTCCTGATACCAGACCCCGCCGCTCAATCCCTCCGGTATCTCCAGCAGAATTTCCACGCCGCCTCCCCATTCGAAACGCGCAAGATACCGTTTTTCATCTGCCAGGGAGCGCATTTCCAACAGCAGGTCTTCCCCTGCCACACCCGCCAGCGCTTCCACCCACAGATCACCGTCCTCCTTTTCCAGATAAAAAATCCCCTGGGTTTCCCAGTGGTCATAAGGGGGCGCCAGTCTCTGCATACAGGCTCCCATGTGGATGTTCTTCTCCTCCACCATCTCAAAGAGATTTGAAAAGCGGTATAAAGTCCCGCCCCAGAAACGGGTTTCCATTTCCCTGGCCACCCAGTTGTCACCCTTTAGGATATCCGCTGTCAATTCCGCCTCTGAAGTCGGCAGACCGATTTCAGAGACTGCGTAGGACATCGTCTCCCCCAGACCAGGAGTGTTATCGCCTGTTGCGACGGAATTCTGGAGGGATGATTCCTGCACAGGCTGCGGGGATTTCCCGCAGCCTGCCAACAAAATGCAGACAGAAAAGAGTACAACTGTCAGCAATATATATTTATTGGAAACAAACATATCTGCAATTCCTCTATACAAACGATCTCTATAATCCACAGTTCATGTGCCGTTCTTCCGTCCTATAAGCCGGACCGTCTGTAGCCCCACAGGCACATTTCCATGTTCCCTTGTACTGATATACTACAATCCCGCATTCAGCATATATCGGTATAAGTTCCACTGTATCAGGATCCACTCTATAGCCCAACACATACCGATGTGTGCCCGAACTAAAGGAGTTGTAACAAGCTAAATCAGCATTGAATATATGTACATGCTCCGGCGCTCTCATCACAGATTCCGCCGCATAAGCCGACACCGCAATCCCCAAAGACAATGTGCCCGCCAGCATAAGTCCCATTACTTTTTTCAGTCTACTCATACTTGCCTCCTTTTGTATTTGATCCCATTCAACCACGACAACTCTTCTAAAATATGCATTGACCATTATATCCCGTCTTGTTTGCATATCCCTCAAAACCACTCTGCACAGTAGTGATACTGTAATTATAGATTAATTTCCAATTTTAGTCAACTGATTTCTTACATTATTGTATCAATTGCCATTTCACCATTTCGCGCTATTCTCAATCTATTACCTGCTCCAATATTCCGTCAGACTTTGCTCATGTGAGATAAAGAAGTAAAAAAGTGTAAAAATTTTGCCGTTCCCTGCCCTGCTGTGGTAGAATCTTGCTCTAAGAAAGTGGCGGCTTCCTCTGTGTGGGCTTTCCTCAATACCTTTAGTGCCACAAGCGGGGATTTTGCCAAAGTAACGGCCATATTTCTCCCCCTACTTCCTACAAAACCGCAAAAGACAAAAATGACGGTGATTTGCGGAAATTTGTGAAAATTTCTTTTCTATCCCTTTTGCACGACATAATACTGGCGATTTTTGAAAATGCCAAAAATGGCCACATGGGGCGGTACATGGTTTACAGTTACTTTTATCAATTCATTATGCAAAAGGCTTCTCAATAATCTGCTTGATATATCCATTGTCAATTATAAAGAAAAATGGCATTCCAGGTTCTCCATTATCATAAGTTTCTATGTACCTTTGAAATTCTTCCTTATCCGTTGTAGTATACTCTACTGGAAATTCCCCGTCCGTAAAATCTCCTCCCCAGTCGATAAATGTATAAACTGTTTCTTCATTGCATTTCCATGTAGTTACTTCTTCGTCTGCGTTAAAAAAATAGTAACCGTCCAGCATATCCTCTTCTGTCAATTTCAGTTCTTTCATTCTTTCTGTGTCAGTATCTTCGATGTATTCTATAATATCAACTGAAATGCTATCATCTGAAACATTCTTTATAAACGCTGCGATCTCCTCCCCACTCTCTGTATTGTTATATACAGTCTTGTTCGATTGCGTAATACTACTTTGTGACGAATTAACAAGGTCTTGTGGAGCAAATTGTATCCATGTTCCATTTAGATTAACAGCAATGCCATTACCGCTAAATACTATTTCGGAACCAATACTCCCAAAGTTTGATTGAAGCTCCATGTCTGGTTCTTTCGCTCTGCTGACGGTAGATTCAATTATGCCAATATAAGGCGAATCATACTCTGAAACTTCTGCTTCCCGTAAAACCATTTCAGAAACATCTTGATTTGTGGTTACAAATAATCTACCGCAAGCAAATACCATTTTTTCCTTTTGGGTAGAAGTTACAAACAATACAATCGTTACAAGTACCAGTACCACACTGCCGATTATCAAACCTGTTGTAGCTTTTTTGATTTTCATAATAGCTGTTATCCTTTCTTCAATCGCATTTTTACTGAAATTGTTACAAAAAGGCAGTAAACCACTTTTCTTTGCTTCCATGCCGATAAGCATTAACGAATAGTCCTTTTTTGACGTTTCCCCAAACAACCGTACAACACTTTCGTCACAAGCAAGTTCAATATCTCTGTTATAAAGAACGTACATTATCCATACCAACGGATTAAACCAGTGGACGCAAAGGGCAAATGTGGAAATCAATTTTGTTATGGTATCAAAGTGACAAATATGCACATATTCATGTAAGAATATATATTGCAGTTGTTTGGTGTTCGTCCAATCTGTTGTTTGTGGCATTAAGATAATCGGCTTCATAATTCCATAAGTCAATGGGGCAGAAATCCTGTCGCTTTGTCTTATGGAAATAGAACGCATTCGTTTATGCTCTTCCATCCATTTTTTTACAAAATCATTTTGGACGGGTAGCGACGTTGAAAATTCAAAGTAGCAGCGCAAATAGGATATAGCAAAAAACATTGCGCAGAGTATCATTCCCACAAACCAGATAACAAACCACGGGGAAACATGAATTGCAGGCATATTTGATATTTCCCCCGTTAATTCAAGCGGCTCTCCTTGTATGATTGGAGCAAAATCATTTATAGTAGTTTGTTCTAAATGATTGACCACCGTATTCTGTCCGATTAAGGAATACACACTGAATACAGACGGAATAGAAAACGGTATCAATAATCTTAAAAGAACAAGCCCCCACAAAACCAGAAATATTTTTTTAGGCAATCTGTTGATTGCAACCGCCCGTATAACAACAACTGCCAAAATGAGGACTGCGCCGTAAATACTCATTTGCAATAAACTCATACACATCACCTCACTCCAAATCCCGAACAATCTGCTTTAACTTTTCAATCTGTTCAGCAGTAAGTTTCTTTCTGTCTAAGAGAGCCGCAAATAGTTTATCAGCAGAGCCGTCATAGATTTTATTGATTAGCTCATTTGTTTCTGCTTCCTGTACTTCTTCTTTAGGAATAAGGGCATGGCACATGAAATTAGGTTCGGAACGCTCAATAGCCCCCTTTTTTATACAACGCTTAATAAGCGTATATGTAGTGTTTTTATTCCACCCCAATTCTTTTGTAAGAACATCTGCAACATGCTTTGCCGGTACATCACCCTCTTTCCAAAGAACGTCCATAACTTTTAATTCGGAATCAAAAAGTTTTACAGTTTCTTTATCCATGCAATATACACTCCTTTCAAACAAGACTGTAGTAGTCCTTGTTATATAGACTACTACAGTCTTATGCAAATGTCAATAAAATTTATGTTTTATGGGATAAAAAAAGAGAGGGATTCCGTAGTAGTCGGCATTGGTGGTAATGTGTATAACTGGCTGTTTTATGGAATTGTGGGTAACTCTGTTTGCAGGACATAGGAAAGATGCACTTTAGCTTTTCCATGTGCTGGCGATCTATCTCTTGTTTTCGGTTTCTTGCTCCTTTACCGTACATGAGCATAATATCCCAGATAAAAAGAGAGAAGGACTTCAAAAACTCTCCTTTTGAAGCCTCTCCTCTCTCTAATCTCTGTTTATAATCTGCATACGGCCTTACCGCCGGACCTTTTAACGGGTTTTCCCCGATCAGCACCCGATCAGAGGAAGTATTTCACGCCGCTCTCAAAAATCTTCAGATCCTGTTCCCCATAAATATTCATGGCCACGGCGGTATCCCTTCTCTCGGAGTGGGCCATCTTGCCCAGCACCCTGCCGTCCGGAGAAGTGATGCCCTCGATGGCAGCATAGGAACCGTTGATATTGTACTCCTCGTCCATGGACACATTGCCCTGGGGGTCTGCGTACTGGGTAGCCACCTGTCCGTTGGCAAAAAGCCTGTCAATCCACTCCCTGGGCGCCACAAAACGGCCTTCCCCATGGGACGCGGGATTGCAGTAGGTTGCTCCCAGCTCCGCCCCCTGCAGCCAGGGAGACTTATTGGTCACCACCCTGGTATACACCATCTTGGAGATATGTCTGTTGATGGTGTTGAATGTCAGCGTGGGAGAGTCCTCCTTCTGGCCCAGAATCTGGCCGTAGGGAACCAGCCCCAGCTTGATCAGTGCCTGGAAGCCGTTGCAGATCCCCAGCGCCAGGCCGTCCCTCTCCTCCAGCAGCTTCGTCACCGCCTCCTTCAGCCTGGCATTCTGGAATGCAGTGGCAAAGAATTTGGCGCTGCCGTCCGGTTCATCACCTGCGGAAAAGCCGCCGGGGAACATGATGATCTGAGCCTGGCCGATGGCCTGCTCAAAGACTTCCACGGACTCTCTGATATCGGAGGCGCTCTGGTTTCTAAATACCCTGGTTACCACATCCGCGCCCGCCCGCTCAAAGGCTTTGGCGCTGTCATACTCACAGTTGGTTCCCGGGAATACGGGGATAAACACGATGGGTCTGGCTACTTTATGTCTGCACACATAGATCTGCTCCGTCCTGTATTCCCTGCTCTCCACCGGCTCCTTCCCCGCAGCCGCCCTGGTGGGGAATACCTTCTCCAGCCTGGTGGTCCAGGCATTTAATGCCTCCTCCAGCGCAATTTGGGTCTGGCCCGCCCGCAGAACGGGTTCGGCGGTCACGGTTCCCACCACCCTGTAAGCAAGATCTCTCTCCTTGAGCAGCGCCAGTTTTTCTTCAGGCATTTCCACCAGCAGATCCCCCAGGCCGTTGCAGAAAAGTTCCCGGGCGTCCACATCCGCTTCCACCGTCACTCCCAGTCTGTTGCCAAAGGCCATCTTGGCCAGGGCCGCCGCTGCGCCTTTAGCATCCAGCGCATAAGCCGAGACAATGGCCTTCTCCTGCATCAGCTGGTGCACGGCATCGTACAAGTCCATCACCGCCTCATACATGGGAATGTCAAAATCATCCTTCTCTATGGCAAAGCGCACCAGCTTATTGCCGGGCGTCTTTAACTCCGGCGTCACAATGTCCCCATATTTGGCAATATCCACGGCGAAAGATACCAGTGTAGGAGGCACGTCAATATCGTTGAAAGTGCCGGACATACTGTCCTTGCCGCCGATGGAAGGCAGGCCGAAGCCGATCTGGGCGTCATACGCACCCAGCAGCGCCGCGAAAGGCTGGCTCCAGCGGGCCGGGTCCTCCGTCATCCTGCGGAAATACTCCTGGAAAGTGAATCGGATTTTGCTGTAGTCGCCGCCGTTTGCCACGATCTTGGCCATGGACTCCACCACGGCATAGATGGCTCCATGGTAAGGGCTCCAGGAGGACAGATACGGGTCAAAGCCATAACTCATCATGGTCACGGTATCAGTCCTGCCTTTCAGCACAGGCAGCTTGGCCACCATGGCCTGGGTTTCGGTGAGCTGATACTGCCCGCCGTAGGGCATCAGCACACTGGCGGCGCCGATGGAAGAATCGAACATCTCCACCAGCCCCTTCTGGGAACACACATTCAAATCGTCCAACAGGGTCAGCCAGGCGCCCCTGATATCGCCGGCTTCCGCCTGCTCTCCCACCTTTTCCAGGGCATAACGCTTAAAATAATTCTCTTTCTCATCCGGAATCTCCACTTTTACTTCCGTCTCCTGATGAGCGCCGTTGGTATCCAGGAAAGCCCTCTTTAAATTGACAATGTCTTTTCCGCGCCAGTTCAGCACCAGACGGGGTTCTTCCGTCACGGTGGCCACCGCTACGGCCTCCAGGTTCTCCTCCGCTGCATAGCCCAGGAAAGCGTCCACATCCCCGGGGTCCACCACCACGGCCATGCGCTCCTGAGACTCGGAGATAGCCAGTTCCGTACCGTCCAGACCCGCATATTTTTTAGGCACCTTGTCCAGATCCACCCTGAGCCCGTCCGCCAGTTCACCAATGGCCACGGAAACACCGCCTGCACCGAAGTCATTGCATTTCTTGATCAGCCTGCTCACTTCCTCCCTGCGGAACAGACGCTGAATCTTGCGCTCCGTGGGGGCATTACCCTTCTGCACCTCCGCGCCGCAGGTCTCGATGGACTGCTCCGTATGCACCTTGGAGGAACCGGTGGCGCCGCCGCAGCCGTCCCGGCCGGTTCGCCCGCCCAGCAGGATGATGATATCACCGGGATCGGAGGTCTCCCGGATCACATTCTTCCGGGGAGCGGCTCCCATTACCGCACCGATCTCCATGCGCTTGGCCACATAGTCGGGATGATAGATCTCCTTCACAAAGCCGGTGGCCAGGCCGATCTGGTTGCCATAGGATGAATAACCGCTGGCCGCGCCCCGCACCAGCTTTTTCTGGGACAGCTTGCCCTTGAGAGTATCCGCCACAGGCACAGTGGGGTCCGCCGCTCCCGTCACCCGCATGGCCTGGTACACATAGCCCCTGCCGGAGAGAGGATCCCGGATCGCGCCGCCCAGACAGGTGGCCGCGCCGCCGAAAGGCTCTATCTCCGTGGGATGGTTATGGGTTTCATTTTTGAAAAATACCAGCCACTCCTGAGTCTCCGTATGGTCCTCGTACTCCATCTCCACGGGCACTACCACGGAACAGGCATTGATCTCGTCGGACTCCTCCAGATCGGCCAGCTTTCCGTCTTTTTTCAGCTTCCGCATGGCCATCAGGGCCAGATCCATCAGGCAGACGAATTTATCTTTCCTGCCCGCGAAGATTTCCGCCCGGGTGTCCATATAACTCTGATAGGTGGCCTGGATGGGATCTCTGTAGTAGCCCTCCCCAAACTCCACCTCCTTCAGTTCCGTGGAAAAAGTGGTGTGGCGGCAATGATCTGACCAGTAGGTGTCCAGCACCCGGATCTCCGTCATGGAGGGGTCTCTCTTCTCATCATCACAGAAATACTTCTGTATATGCAAAAAGTCCTTGAATGTCATGGCCAGTCCCAGGGAGTCGTAAAGTTTTCTCAGCTCGTCCTGGGGCATATGGGCAAAACCGTCCAGAATAACCACATCCGCCGGCTCCTGGAACTGCGCCGCCAGCGTTTCGGGCTTTTCCATCCCCGTCTCCCGGGAGTCCACCGGGTTAATGCAGTATGCCTTGATCCGGTCCATCTCCTCCCGGGTGACATCCCCGATGATCATATAGGTCACGGCGGTGCGTATGATGGGCTGCTCGTCCTCTTTCAGAAACTGCACGCACTGTACCGCGGAATCCGCCCTCTGGTCAAACTGGCCGGGCAGAAACTCCACGGAAAACACATGACCGTTCTCCGGTACCTGAATATTCTCCTCATACAAATCGTCCACAGGGGGCTCGGAAAATACGGTGCGGCAGGCGATGGCAAAGGTCTGGTCAGAGATGTTCTCCACATCATAGCGGATAAACTGTCTCACTTCCTCCACGCTGTCAAGCCCCAGGTAATTCCTCAGATCTCCTTTCAGCTCCCCGGCTTTCACCGCGTAGGGGGCTTTCTTTTCCACATAGATACGTCTTACATTTCCCATGATGCGTCCTCCAAATATTTGATTGGTAAATTACTACTCGTGCAGTCTGTGTACCAGGCGGTAGACTATGTCTCCCTGATTGATAAGCGCTTTGGTGTGGGCAAAGAAAACAATGCCGTCAGTGGGAGCGGAAATGGTTTCCCGCACGGTTCCCTCCTGAGGGTCGATGATCTCCGCCAGCGGGCGTCCGTAGCGCACATCGTCGCCCGGGCGCACCAGTCCCCGGAAGATTCCGGCCCGGCCCGCATGTACATCGGACAGGTCCTGTTCATAGAGCACATGACTGATGTAGCCGCTGTGGCTGTCATAGCGGATTATGCCCATGCGCTTCAAAAACCGCAGCACTGCCGCCACCGCCTGACCGGCGCTGCGCTCGTCTATCTCCCAGTTGGTCCTGGTAAACAGGGAAAAAGCGGCGGTGTCGGCGTCCTGCCAGTTATAGTTCAGCGTGCCGGTGTCAATGGGGGCCGGCTTATGTATCACCACATAGGGCAGCCCGAACAGGTTTGCCAGGGATGCGTTCTGGTAACCTGTCTCCATCATCCGCACATGGGGCATGAATTCCCCGTCCATATAAAAGGACGCAAACTGGATGCCGTAAGTGTAGCTGCCCATGTCCTCCATCAGCGCATGGGCAATGCGCCGGTCCTGCTCCCCGTAGGAATTGCCGGGAAAAATACGGTTTAAATCCCCTCCGTCCACCCCGAAAAAACGCCGCCCCACATTGACGCTATAACTGTTGACTACCGGGATTACCTGAATCTGCTTGCCTGCGCAGATGCAGTTGTTATTCTCCAGTTCCTTCAGGGCCCGGATCAGTTGGGAGCAGACATACATCTGCTGGATTTCATTGCCCCGGAGCGCCCCCACCACACAGGCGGATTTATCGCCCTGCCCGAAGGTGTAGCCCCGGATCTTCATATCCTCCCGATAGGTGGAATGTACCGCGTAAATATCATGAATATGCATACAGAAGCCTTTCTCACATGATGCCCGTGAGGATCCGCGCCAGCAGGTCCCCTTCATAGACCACCGGGTAGTTGCGCAGAGTGAACAGCAGGCCGTCCCGGCCGGCCGTGATCCGGCTCTTCAGCTGCCCCGTCATGGGATCCACAATCTCGCCGATGGGCTCCCCCACGTTCACAAAATGATTGTGTTTGCTCCGGGGAAGGAAAATGCCGTCGGTCTCGCTGCGGATAAACTCCACCTTGCCGTCGCTGGAGATGGCGGGCTGCTGAGTGGGCCGCACCTCACCGGTCCAGATCCCCATCTCATGCATCACATTGAAGATCCCGTCCACCACCTGATTGCCATAGGTCATATGAATGCTGTTGCCCTGCCCCAGTTCCACCACCATGGTGGGCACCCCCATGATATTCAGGGAGTGGGCCAGGGTAGCCTCGTGAACCGTGGCCGTGGCGTTCATCCAGATCACATCCACATTCATCAGTTTGGCAAAAGGCAGCATCCGCCCGGCAAATTCCTCGTTGAGGCGCACCTGGGGAATCTCCTGTACAAAGATATCGCTGGAATGCACATCAATGCAGAGATCCGTTCCGATCAGGTCGTCCACCACCGCCGCCGCAATCCGCTCCATGGCGCTGCCCTCCCTGTCGCCGGGAAACATCCGATTCATATCCATCCCTGTGACGGGCAGCACCTTGCTGGCCAGATCCACTCCCAGAGGATTCAGCGCCGGGTAGATGTCCACCACCCCTGCCAGATTCTCCGGATTGCGGCTGATCCGTCTGGCCACTTCATAGCAGATATACTGTCCCTCCAATTCGTCCCCATGGGTACCGGACACGATGGCCACCCGTCCCAGGGACTTGATATCCTCCTTATAACAGAGCCGGTTCCTGCGGATGGCCAGATGCTCCCCCACCGGCAGTTCCAGCGAAGCGATTGTCTCTATCATGCATTTCCCTCTCCCGCGCTCCCCGGACCAGGCCCCGGGACTCGCCGGTTTCCATAAAATATGCCCCCACCGCCGCCGGCAGGAGCACTTCACTAATCTTCTTCCATTCCCAGGGCAGTCAATATGTACTGAAACTCCCGATCCACGGCCTCCGCCGTGATGCCGATGGTCTGGGCATTGATCTTGAGGCCCTCCAGCACAAACATGATGTTACGGGCCGTCCCCTCACAGTCCGCACAGTAAAATTCCCTGTTGCCAACACCGGCCTCGATCAGTTTCTGCATAATCTTCACCGCCGAGTCAAACTGCTTTTTCAGGATGTTGTCTTTCTTGGGCAGATCGTTCTCAAAATAGAATTCATAGGTGGCCTGGGTCAGAGTATCCTTCTTGCGGAGCAGTTCCTTTTTCTGCTCCTTCAAAAACAGAACCAGTATATCCGCCGCGGTGGCATCCTCGGTAATGCTGTCCGAGAACACATCATCCGCCTCCTCGCTCTCCAGTTTCAGCACTTCCAGAAAAATCTCGGCAGTGCTGTTGAAATAGAGGTACAGGCCGCCCCGGCTGATTTCGCAGGCATCCACAATGTCCTTCATGGTTACCCG
>Ga0224742_10207_pt1 | contig 14632 bp, 21 predicted proteins | sample LIM_E_Water_Neg_FD_161631 | JGI IMG/M metagenome (GOLD analysis project Ga0224742, IMG submission 161631) | Enriched cells from gastrointestinal tract of the lab mouse from Pacific Northwest National Laboratory (PNNL), Richland, Washington... | ecosystem: Host-associated > Mammals > Digestive...
GTCTTTGGCTGTGCTTGCTGTCATATCAGCCGTAGCGTCTGCTAACGGCTGATATATGGAAAGAAGATGGTTGATTTTTTCAGCAGTAATCTCCCCTCTGTAATCCTCATAAAGCTGCCAATACACGCTGTTCCAACTGCGGCTGTCATTTCCGTCCGCCAGATAGGAATACGAGTGGTATTCGCTGTTTATTTTGAACAGGTTTATTACACTAAACAATATGAGTACAACAAGTATTGACCGCTTGCAGAATAATTTGTAAAATTCATATTTGATTAAGCGTGTCATATTATCTCTCCCTTAACTCATTGCCCACGGAGGGTCTTGCGACTCTCGCGACATTCGCCATACAATAGAAAGCATACTTTCTATTGTCAAGAATGGACATGCAAGCATGTCCGCTTGGCTCATTGCCCACGGAAATAATACAGAAATACATCTTCCAGGTTAGGGGAAACCTTTACTGCGTCTGAAGCAGGCAGCGTATCGCTTACGATTCTTACTAAAAAACGTTCCCCCTGCTGTTTCATATTGCTGACATAATATTGACTGCCAAGTCTGGCAGCGTCTTCCCCGTTTACTGTCACCTCCCACACTTTCCCATAGATATTCTGTTCTAATGTGTCGGTAGTTCCCTGGGTTATTAAGGAGCCTTCCTTTAAAATCATTATCTCCTTTGCGATACACTCCACATCGGATACGATATGGGTGGCCAGCAAAACTGTCCGCCCCTGTGCAAATTTTGAGATCAGGTTGCGGAAGCGGATACGTTCACTGGGATCAAGCCCTGCTGTCGGCTCATCCAAAATAAGAATTTCAGGATCGCCCAGCATCGCCTGGACAATGCCGACCCTCTGCCGCATACCACCGGAAAGAGCGCCAATCTTTTTGTCTTTAGCATCTGAAAGATTGACAATGTCCAGAAGCTCCAAAGCCCGTCTTTTTCCCTGTTCGTCAGGGATTCCTTTCAACGCACACATATACAGCAGAAAATCCATCACTGTAAAATCTCGGTAGAAGATAGGATATTGCGGCATATATCCGATTTTTGACAGGAAATCCTTCCCCAGTGTCCTTGCATCCTGTCCGTCAATCAAAACCGTTCCGCCATCGCTTCCCAAAATACCCACAAAGATATTGATCAGTGTCGTCTTTCCCGCACCGTTAGCGCCCAAAAGCCCATAGACACCCTCCGTGAGTTCCGTGGTAAAATCCTTTAAAGCATATATGCCTTTGGCATACTTGCCCAAGGCAGACATGCCCTTGTACTGCTTTGAAACATTTCGCAATGATATTTTCATAGGGAATTACCCGCAAAGCTAAAGGTTGTTATCAAGGTGCTTACCTCGTCAATACCCCGTCCAAGCACAACAATACAGGTGCCGGACTCATCTAAAATCAATATCTGAGGGATACGCATGAAATAGGTGCTGTTGCTGTCCTGAACGGTTTCCGTATGGATTTTTTTCCCCGATGCCGTATCATAAATATTGATTGTAACACTGTTTTTTTTCAAATTAGCAGTAGCCACATATTTTCCCTGCTCGGAGCAGTAAACACCGTCTTTTCCCTCACTGCGGCTTGAGAACGACATCGTATTTTCTGTATTGGATATGGTATCAAGCATCAGCAGGGTTCCGTTATTTTTATCAAAGCTCTGGGGCATAATAAGCAGGTTTCCGCCCTTTTGCACTTCTTCCGTATCTACTTTATAATCCCCCTTTTTGGTAATCGTGAGATTTGCGCTGTCAGTGGATACTGTACCATAAACACTGACCCCATCTCCGCCAATGGAGGTATCTGTAGCCATGCCTACATAGACTAAAGTGTTGTTCCCCGTAAAGGTAAGGCTGTCCATAGTTACAATCTGCATATTACCTGCCGTGCCTTTTTCGGAATAGTTCAGAATGGTACGAACCTTCCGGGAAGAAATATCATAAAGGTAAAGCCCCGAAAGTCCGCCGAAAGCAACCTGTTTTCCGTCCTGTGAAACAGCGATCCCTGTGATCTGCACAATAAAATCGTCACTTAATAATCCGCTAAAGGAAATGGTATCCTGAATAGCAAAGTCCTTATTCAGTATGTATCCATTGATACCGCCGCTTTCTGATGCAGCAAATGAACCGTTGCCGCCGCCAGCCTTTCCCTGACCCACAACAAAGTAGCCGTCTGTAAAGGTCTGTACGCATAAATCTTCCATGGAAATATCCGCACTTGCGATTGTTTCGCCTTTCCCCGTATCGTAAAGATAAAGTTGATCCGCCGCAACGATAATCCGGCTTCCACCGGCATAATAGCAGCCGCTGACCTTTCCTGAAAAAGCGGAATCCTTGAAGCTGCTGACCGCCATAATATTTTTATCTGTACCGTTATCCTGCAAATCAATCACGTTTATGTTGCTGCTTTCATTTCCGGTATTTTCCGATAAATCATTTTCTTCGGATTGCGGATCCATGTTTATAGCTCCATATTCAGAACTGTTCCCATTCTCCTGTCTGTTCCCGCAGGCCGACAGAGGAAGCGCCAAAGCAAGCATAAGTATCATACACATCCATTTTGTTTTCATTTTTAGTCCTCCTTGTATAATAAAATTGAACCTGTTTTACTTGTAACTGAATTTCCGTCCGCTGCGACAGCTGTCGCATAAAAAGTATTGAAACCATCCAATTTAGCGGTATCTATGGTTGCTTCAATGATCCACACATTTCCTTTGCTTAATGTGACATCACAAGAAACCGCTTCATCAAAAGATATAGGCTTATGGTTTAAGAAAAATGATATGCCATATCTTGCGCCTGGCGTTCCACAAAGGGTGTAGCGCACGGTAAGCGTATCTTTCTCGGTAAGGTTGATATTGTCATACACCACCTCGCCGTCATAGACAAGCGTCCAATAGACACTGTTATCCAGGGTATCCATGGTAACGCCATTCCATCCTGCCTTCACAAGCTCATTCTCAATAAAAGAGGAAGTGACTTTTTCCTCTGAAATGCTGACATCACGAAAAGCAGTGATACTTTCTCCATTCATGCTGTCATCTTCCGGAGCATCCTCATTAAAGTGCAGTTTCAGCACCCTTTCAAAACTCTGATGATACCAGCCATAGCTTGAGGTTTCTTTCATATCAGGCTGGAAATCGGGCCTGGTGACGCTCACGACCGTCATATTCAGGGTATCACCCTTTTTCCCTGTGTCCGGTGTGAACACAAAGGAAAATTTCTCTTCGTGCTTTTCTGATGTCCGAAAGCAGTGGAGATACTCGTATTCCGCCCCCGTGTCGTTCACCTTGTAGGCTTGCGGCTTTCCGTCCAAAAAAAGCAGGAAGCCAATGCTGTCCAATTTCCCTTCTGACACAAACTGATAGTCCAGGACAAATTCTCCGCCATGATACTCATAAGGCAAAACACTCTGGTCATCCGCTCTGGCGGGATCTGCTTCCCCATGGCTGAGAAACCCTAAATCTCCGTCCTCCTGCGCCCCGGCGAATGGGTCTTCTTCTACAGTTTGCGGCGGGGCATTCTCGTCCGCAATGTTATAATTTCCGCAGGCCGCCACAGCAAATGACAAACCAAAAATCATAGTTAATGATAAGAATCTCTTTCGCATCGTCCATCCTCCCTACTTGCTTTAGATTCGACTTTTATTATAAAAGCCAAAAGTCAAAATGTGGTCAAGGAATAGAAAAAAGTTTGCGGAGAAACAGCTTCGTTCTTTACATAAAGAGAGCCAACAAACTGTAATTTCTCACAAGTCTGTTGGCTCTGGACGCAGTGATTCTGCCTGGAAAACTGGAAGTTATCGAGTGATGACAGGTTTCCCATCAGCATCTAATAAAGGAGTCAATCCTCCTGCATATCCCGACTGGACAAAAAGATAATTCACGCCTGTTTCCTTATCAACGAGTACAAATTCTAATCCTTTAATAAGCGGACTACCCTGTTTGTATACGATTTCGAATCGATTCTCATTACTCATTTAAATCCCTCCATATAAATCCCGATTTTTCGCTTTCTTTATCTGCTCAATAAAGTGGAACTTGAACTTTTATATATTTACATCAAATACCGCCTTTATTTGTCCATTCTCTATGAAAAACTCTATTTCAAACCAAAAATCCAACTCTTCTCCAAAACTCGTTGGCCTGTAACACACTATATCCCTATTATCAATTTCAAGCCTTGCTTCATCCATAGCATCTATATCCTCCATACAGGATTTTTGAAAATGGTCTACCACAAACTTTTTATCTTCATATTCTTCCCACATATCCAATTGCTCAACTAACCATTTTCCAAATCCCAAGCAGGCATTTTCTGATGTCTGTTCTGTGTCAATAAAAGAGGCCCATGAAGATTTCGGTGGAATACTGGATACAAGTTTTGTATATTCTTTGTCTGCAATCGTATCTACCATTAACTTAATCAATTCCTGTGCTTTTGTTTTAAATTCCGATTCTATCATTTTATCTCTCCTCCTTAAATCCCAATTTACAATAATAGTTTATCTACCTGCCAGATTATTTCTTGCTCAGATATATCATATGGCATTGGGTCAATATCTTCAAAACAGTAATTTGAAGCATAAGAATGATTATCAGTCCACTCTAATACCCAAAAGTCTGTTAATGTAGATACTTTAAAAAATTTTCCGTTCATTGTCCAACAAATACCTGACGGATATAATTCTAATTGCTTTGCACCAAGTTCACGGAACCTATTTTCGACAACTGCTTTTATATCTGCTTTTTTCATAGTAAACACCTTCCGCAAATCCCGGTTTTTCGCTTCCTACATCTTCCCGATAAACGGGAATTCTGATAAATATCATCCTCATTAAATACTCTGCGAATAAGCTGTTTGAGAATATTCCAAATACTTTTAGCATACTTTATATCTGAATATTCCAACGTCTGCATTATTTCTAACACGGCATCTTTTTATAAAATCTGTATTTCCATTACTTTGTTTTAAAATATACAGTATTCCTTGTAACCCCAGCGAAGCCTCGGATATCACTTTTTCATCATTTGACCAAAATGCATCTTTAAGTTTTCCTATTCTATAACCCTTTCAATCATTGGAAGTGTTTTAGCAATTTCTAAATCAGCTTGCCCTAATGCATACAACATAACCATAAATTCATTCAAGTACCTTTTTTGCAATTTTTCCGTATCAAATCCCCAAATCTCTATTCCACTATCATTCTTAATCTTATTAATTTTATCTGCAACCGCATTAAGTATACCTGTCAGACTGCCTGCATCCCACTTAATTCTCGTATATTTATCAATACTCATGAGAGATGTAAGATAAAATAAATTAATATACTGGAATACATTCTCATTCGACGAATTCCCCAATCCGTCTGATATATAATTCTTATACAAATCAGCAAAATCTATTTCTGCGGGATACGGTAATTCTTCCCATATTACAACATTAAATTTTTTCGTTCCTAGTAATATGTTAGTTTCTTTTTTCCATATAGCCTCTTCAATTTGCTTACTAAATTTTTCGTTTTTGGAATTTCTCCATTAAAATTAGTAATTGCGCAATTCCATTGTCACGCTTTTCAATATCATTACTCTTAACCAATTCAATTGCATTGGAATAACATTCAACATTAAGTCAGCAATGTTCCATTCTGCCTGCTCATCTTCTTTCATGCATAATGCTTTTTCATTATTTATGGCAATTACTCTATAAATGTCATTGATATTTCCGGATTTTAATGCAACATTGCTTCCGCAATTCACAGGCACAGACTCCCCCAGATAAAAGCCTTCCATTGTCTGTGCGGGCGGTAGAGAGCCTCTTGATAAGATTTCTATCCTGTCAGAAAAAACGGAAATCATCGGCTCGTTTCCCTCTGTCCATTTGTTATGCAGGACAGCATTGATGATTGCTTCCCGAAATGCCTTGTTATCAAACAGCGGCACTTCTTTCCTTTCCACAACCCGATCTGTTTCATCTGCCTGTATGATATTGAGTACATCACCATAGCGTAATAACTCATCCAAACTGTATAAAAGGCAGTTATTCCCAAACTCCCTGACTGAAAAAAGATTTGTTCCTTTCGTTTTTCCCTCAAATATAGATACTCTGAGAGGAAAATGAGAATCGTCCGAAAGCAGCTGTGCCAATAAATTGAATTGTCCTTCTTCATTGCGCAGACCTAAGTTTTTTATAAAAGTCTTATCGCTTAAAACAATTCCTTTTGACCCATAATATCCAAATAATTTTTGGAAAGTAAGTTCCTGATATTTTGCCGGAATCGTTTCTATGGTTTCTGTTCTCCCATCAAGTATCTTAAAAAGTTCAATCTCCCTCTTAGGATAGTCCTTGATATTGCATTTCGATGAACCAATCCTTATATACCGCTTTTCCTTAAATGCAGTAGGTATCTCAAAAGCCGCAGGTATGACCAATACAACAACTCTTTTTTGCTGAATCTGGGTTTCCTCAAAAGAAAAATTCAAGCTCGGAGAAAGATTTCGTGCAAGATAATTCTGATAAGGTTCTTTATTATAGTCACAATATTGATTGAATGTCGTCCCAACTATTTTATGATTCTCATCCTCAACTCCCCATATAAAATAATCATATTTCTTATAATGAAACGCCGCAGCATTTGATAACGCGGAAACATACTCTCCTAATGTTTCCGGTTGAAACCAATTCTCTTTAAATTCAAACCATTCCTATTCATCATTCATGGCACATAAATCTAATACAATCTGTTTTATATCCATTGACATTCTCCTCGATACGGATTTGTTCCCAACTTTATTCCCAATTTTTTAAATTATAACACATTGGGAATAAAGTTGGAATAAGAATTTATATTATCTTGCTCTTTTTTACAAATGCAGGTACTTCTTGAAACTTGCCTGAGCGCTTTCAGAAAAATATTGGAACTTTCAATCTCCCTGTCCAATTCGTCCAATTTCCTCTGCGTAGTGGACTTCTGATGGTTCAAGACGAGAATGTCAGCTTCTAATCCCATTTTATCTGTTGATAGTTTTTCAATCTTTTCTTCCTCTTTTGCAACCTTGTATTCCGCAACCGTCAGGTCATGGCTTTTACCCTTTTTCTTTTGATACTACCGCTTCTATGTGGAGGACGCAAGCGGCAACTTGGTACAGAAAGAGTGTGCAGGAACAGAAAGCAAAAGCGAAACAGAAAAGCTGTTAAGGCAGGCAATGGAGGATTACGAGGAAAAGAAATTCATTGCAAAGGCTGACAATATCACGCTTGGACAGTTACTTGATACATGGGCGGAGGAAACGGACACTGAAACAGGCAAGGTCAAGCCTATTTCGTATGAACAGTATCAAAAACTGACTGCACAGCTTGGAAAACACCGCAAAAACAATATCTGACAGTCCGCAGGAGTGTCCGTTACAACGGCGCTACCCATAAGCACGAAATCGGCTCGACCAAGAGGAAAAAAGTGCGTACAGTTGATTTTGGAAACGCCCTCGCTGACATCTTGAAGAAAGCAGGAAAACAGCAGCTTAAAAATCGTATGCAGTATGGCGGACTCTATCACAGGAATTTTTACAGGGAAGTCACAGAGAAGAACAGGGTGCATTATGAGTATTACAATCTGCCAATGACAGAAGATGCGCCGGAGGATTATACGGAAATCTCCTTTGTATGTCTGAGGGAAGATGGCTGCTTGGAACTTCCTGCCACCGTAGAAACAGCCTGCCGGACAGCGGCAAGGAAAGTACCGGAATTAGAGGGTTTCCACTTCCACACACTAAGACAAACTTACACAACAAACCTGTTATCAAACGGGGCGCAGCCAAAAGACATGCAGGAGCTTTTAGGACATTCGGACGTAAACACTACAATGAATGTCCATGATGAAATCATTGCATACGCCACAAGGGAGGCGAAGCGGGATTCCGCAAAGCTATTGGATAAGGTTGTGGGAATGAGTTAAGCAATGAAATTTGAATAACAAAAACCTTCCCTTGTAACTTGCCAATAAGGGCAAAAACAAGGGAAAAGGATATATTTTGAGGTTGAGCATACCGCAAAGCCTTGAAAATAAAGGAAAGTTAAGACGGTTAGCAGATAAACCAGAGAGGGTGTAATTAATTTTGTGTCTTTAAACATTATGTCTTAGCGGATTTTCACTTACCTGAAATATTCGGAAACCCAGTATTTATAAGGGCTTGTGGGCTCTGCCCACACCCGGCCTCCGGAATAAGGCAGAAGAGCAAAGACACAAAATTATATACACTACCAAACCAGAAGTTGTTTCTTTGCACATTCGCTACTTTATCACATTAGGAATGTATTTTGATGGTTTTGCAATAAATAACAAATATATTCCGCATATCAGTTTAACCATCGCATCTGCAATGCAAATAACTGAAACTGGTATGCCTGGAAAAATATAGCCCATTGTTACGATAACCATACATACAATCCCCAATACTACCATACTCCAACCATGTACAAAAAACCATAAGAAGAAATGTATTGATGTTGCCATCAGTACACCAAGCCATATCTGCCTCCAATGCCATCCGGGGATAAACGGGCCAGCAATACAAAACATTAATATAAACAACGTAGCAATCGAAAAATAAATCATCTTTATCTGCTTTTTAGAGATATCTCCTTGAGAAAGTTTTTCTCTCACTTTTTTGTTTACGTTGACTCCAAAAAAGCAGGCATAATAACCTATCAGAAACACAAACGGATTAACAAAAAATTCACCGCCACAAATGACAGCTACTATTAGTACAATTCCAATAAGAATCAACCATAAACCACATTGTTTTTTGTGGTTAAATTCCAATATTTCTTTCATTTCGTTCCTCCTGTAAATTCCGATTTATCTATTTTGCAACAAATCTATAAATCGCATAAATTACCCATATAATCCAAGAATATGTCCACGTATCAAACACAATACTTATTGTTAAATATCCGATAGCTATTATGATTGCTATTACCCAATTCATTATTTTTTTCTTATCCATTTTAATTTCTCCAAAATAAACCTTGGCTTGCCTCTTTGTCAATCACTTTTTTGCTCCAAACCTTTTCATAAACAAACGCTGTCACGCTTCGCGAGCCAGCTTATTGTTAATAAAAATATCAATTCATTTTGTGGACTGCAAGTTTAATTGTTACACAAGCTCCACCGGGAGCAATATTTGAAAGTTCTAAACTTCCGCCGTGTTTCTGGCTAAGGACACGGCTTGTAGCCAATCCCAGGCCCATATGCTCTCCCGTTTTATCCTCAGAATAGAGAAAGGTGTTCTTTTTACGGAGCATTTCCCCTGAAAAACCTTTGCCATCGTCTGATATGGTTATCATAAGCATACCATCGGTAAGGAAGTACCCAAAATCCACCTTGCTTTTGGCATATCGAATGGCATTCGAAAAGATATTCTCGACAATACGGTAAAAGATCTGCTCGTCTAATTTCACCTGACATTCGGATATGTTGGAATGGTATGCAATCTCCAGGCTATGCTGCTTGGCAAAAAACGAAAGACTTTCCGTAGCCCTTCTTAAAAAGTCCGGTAATTGCACTACGGAATACTTTGTTTCCGTTTCTTCAATCGCATTCAGGTCACGGATATAATCTGTATAATGTTCAAGCCGTTTTGCCGTTACCGCAAGGTTAGACAGTGTATGCCGCAATTCTTCGTCATTCAGATTTCCATCTGCCAAGCATTGCTGCATATATTCCACATATCCCTCGACAATCGCAATGGGATTTCTAAGGTCATGTGCCACTGATGCCTGCAGGATTCTGCGCTGCTCAATCATGTTCCATAGCTGGCGGTTGTTATCATAGAGCGCCTGCCGCATTTCTTCAAAAGCGGTGCAGAGCCTTCCTAATTCATCATTCCTGTTATAATCAACCATAAAATCAAGGTCTTGCTCCCGAATATGTTTTGTCGCATCGGCAAGAACCTGAATGGGCGGTGACAGCTCTTTCCTGTAAAACCACCATGCGCACAGCATGATACCTGTAATGGAATAGACAAAAGGAAACAGCACCATAGAAATGCCTGCCATTCTGTATACGAACTTTTGCTTTGGGCGAAGCGCTGAGAAGCCGGACTCAATTTTCTCTATTACGAATTCCGTATTCTCCAAAGTTACATCCACTCCGGTAGGAACGAGCATACCTACCTGGGCAGGTTCGTCAAGGATAACCCTCTGCCCTCCCTCTAATACCCTCCCGTCTGCTGTGACCGTCCGTGTATTCAGCCAGACTTCCTGAGAATCGGGAAGTATCACTTTCTGTATACGGTAGCATCCATAAATCGTCAGGACAGATACCGCAAAAACAAGAAACATTGTAGCAGCTACCGCACAGATAAAAGCTCTTTTCATTGATCCGGGTTTCCTCATTTTTTCCATCTGTAACCCATCCCCCAGACTGTTTCGATATATTCCCTGCCCGTGGCTTCCTTCAGTTTATTCCTGATCTTTCGGATATGCTCTTTTATGACTCCGCTATCTCCTTCGGCATTCAGTCCCCACACGGCTTCATAGATCCGCTCCCTGTCGAATATCTGATTGGCGTTACGCATCAGAAACTCCACAATGTCAAACTCACGGTTTGACAGGTTCAGCGGCTTTTCCCCATAAAAACAAGTACGTTCCGCAAGATTTACAATCAAGCCCTGGGAAGAAACGATTTTAGGAGCACACTTGCTTCGTTCATCCCTTCGCAGGTGAGCCGCCACTCTTGCAGTCAACTCTTTCAGGCTGAACGGCTTAGTTATGTAATCATCACCGCCGGCCTGCAAGCCGTTTATTTTGTCCTGTTCCGTAATCCGGGCCGTCAAAAACAAAATGGGGCAGACGACATTCTGGCGGATCATTTTGCATAACTCCAGTCCGTCCATTTCCGGCATATTGATGTCAAGCAGAATCAAATCCGGATAGACATTCAGCATGGATATTGTCTGCTGTGCATTTTCCGCTACAAAAGCCTCATATCCACACTTCTGTAAGTGACTTGACAATAACTCTGTCAGCATTTTTTCATCATCAACAATGAGTATTTTGTATGCCATAGTAACCTCCTCTCCTAGAGCGTGTTTGAAAATTGCTTTCTGGCAGATGTGCGTCACAATTTGTGGGAGATTTGTGCCAAATGAAGGGCGCATAGGAGGCAAAGGCATAAAGGACAATGCCTTATGTAACCTGAATTTGGCGCAAATATCACGCAAAGTGGGGCGTGCAGATGTCAGGAATGAATTTTCAAACACGCTCTAGAATATAATACGATCAAAAAGTCAAAAAGTGGTCAATTTCCTGCTTTTCAGAGCGTTCTCAACCGCTTTTTTATGACAGTGCTTGAATTTGTCGCGCCTGATATTGCGTCTACATCTGTTTTCTGTTCATCAACTATGCTGTCAGTGATAACTTCTGCGGTCTTTCCACGTTCATGCCTGTGCCCCAAAATGTTAATATTTGTGATTTCTCCATTTTGCACGGCAACTTCCACTTTGGCATATATAAAATCCACGTCATATTCACCAATATAAACTCCGTCGGAAATATCCGAAATATTTATTTCTTCAAAAGTGGTTTCCTTTACTTCCTGTTTATAATCTGCAACACTTTTAAGATAAATTATTCCCCAAACTAAGTCAATAAGCAAAAGGAGCATAACAGCAAATAAAACTACTTTCTTTTTAGACATTCTCATTTCATACACCTTTCAATTTTTTTGATTGTTTGTTTTGATAACTCTTTTTTACTTGCTTTACCCGCACACACAATTTTGCCTATCGGTTTCATTCCCGCTGTCTTAAAAAACTCCTCCATACTGCGGATTGCCCCTCTGCTTTGTCCGAATATCCATGAAAAAGGAAACGGCGTGTTGCAGGAAGTTAAAAGCATATATTTCTTGCCCTTTAAACGTGGCTTAGGAAAAGTGCTTGTTTCCTCCATAACCGTTCCCAATAATCGGTCAAATAAATTCTTAACAGGAGCAGGCACATTCGCCCAATAAACAGGAGCTGCAAGCAGAACCGTTTTGCATTTCTGTAAACACATTACAATTTCCTGTATATCGTCCTTTTGAATACAAGTATGCGTATTCATGCAAGCCCTACAACCCGTACAGTAAGAAAGATTTTTTTCGTATAGGTTAATCTTCGTTACGGTATAGCCCATTTCTTCGGCTCTACGAATTGCATAATTTAGCATAGTTGCGGTCGTTCCGCTTGTATGAGGGCTTCCCAAAATAGCAAGCAACCTTTTTTCATTCATACTCATTCCCCCATGCCTGCAATAGAGCAATACAGCATATGAAAGCCATACTCTAAGAACTGGACTTTTGATAATCCCATTGCTTTTTTAATATATTCTTCTTTATTTTCTGCAAGCTGAATAAGCCCGGACAACATACCCCAGAAAGCAAAAATAGCAGGCATGATTTTCAGATCGCTGCGTAAATCGCCTTTATCTATGCCGGATATTAAAAATTCCTTTATCTTTTCGTTTATTTCTTCCCCTATTTGATAAGTTTCTTTTTCTTCGGGAAGATAATCGTGGCGCTCAAAATCAATATTGATTTTATCCAATACCATTTTGAAGTAGAACGGAAATTCTTCCTGATACTGAACCAATCCACGACAAATGAAATCGTATTGTTCTTTTGTGGTTTGCTGCTGCTCCAGTGCAGAAGCGATGTAATGATAAAGTTTTTTCATGCTGTCCAGCACTAAGATACCAACAATTTCCTCTTTGTTCTCAAAATACACATATAAAGTCGCTTTGCTGTATCCGGCTGCTTTGGCTATATCGTCCATAGAGGTTGCCGCTATGCCTCTCTCCATGAACAATATTGACGCAGCGGAAGCAATTTTTTCCCGGTGTACACTTTTCGGCTCTTTTTTTCTCCGTGCCATTGTCTGCCTCCTTATAATTAAACTTATAGTTTAATTATAAAGGTTTTAAAGAATACTGTCAACTTTTACCTCCAAAATAATCTGGAAAATATTTGCATGAATGAGATGCATCTTTCACCTGCACCACTGAAAGGGAATATTTTTCTCCATCTTCATCTTTCTCCGTTTTATCTCCCCACTCCTGCCACGCACGAACTGGCGATTCTACCACCACCATCCCGCTTTCCGACAAAAGCCTGTCTTCCCTTATATACAGTATAAAGTTCATGCCCGCCATGCTGCCAAAGATAAAGACCAATGCAAGGAACATGGTGAGGAACGTATATTTATATGTTTTCTTCATCCAAGCCTCCTTTATGCAGCAGGAATTTAATGCTAATCATAGTACCCATCTTCCCATCGTTTTCTACCTTCATCTCCGCCCTGTGTATCTTCACAATTTTTGATACCAAAGCCATCCCCAGCCCCACCCCGTGCTGTTGATTTCATCCTTCCCCACCGTGCTGATCCTTTCAGAGTAATTTCCCTTTGCAATCCTCCTTGCCGTCTTTCCCATCTTTTTAACGGAACCTGTCAGCACCTTCGTCAACAGGAATTTCATGGACTTTCCTCCAGCCGGTATCCCACACGGAATACGGTCTTAATCTGTTTCTCCCAGTTCAGCTTCCTTCGAAGCCTCTGGATATGGGAATCCAGTGTACGGGTATCCCCCATGAACATCTCTCCCCATATCTTTTCATACAGTCTGTCACGGTATAGGGCAACTCCTTTGTTCTGCACCAACTCCACCAGCAGGTCAAATTCCTTGAATGTCAGTTCCACCATTTTCCCTGATTTCGTGACCGTCCTCGATACCATGTCGATCTCCACATCTTCAAAGGACAGCCTTTTATTGATCTTCCCATACCTCCGAAGCAGCGCCTCTACACGGGCGAGCAGCTCCCCTATCTGGAATGGTTTTACGATATAGTCATCCGCCCCCAACTTCAATCCACGGATACGGTCATTTACTGCACCCTTGGCTGTCATAAAAATCACAGGCGTGCCAAAAGGTTTGATATATTCTAACAGTTCATACCCATCAATCTCCGGCAGCATAATATCCAGCAGGATCAGGTCTAAGCCGCCTTTCTCAATATAATCTGCTCCTGTCTTCCCATCATAGGCACAGACGCATTTATACCCTTCAGCCACCAAATTTATCCTTATCAAATTTGCAATAGATTCATCGTCTTCTACAACCAAAACATTCATCCCAAAACCTCCAATATATTTATTGTAACAAATAGATGTGTCAAAGTTGCGTATTTTCCAAATCTTCCTGCATTATTTATGAAATCTACTACATAACGGATCATCGGTTTCACAGTATAATGTATAGCAACCAGCGCCCATGTAAAAGCGACACAGGCGCTGCCATCTGTTTCATTACATCCCCTCAAAATCTAATTGGACTAATTTCTTTCCCGATAATTTGGGATATACAGAAGAATTCTATAAATATTCCATGATTTCTAAGAAAATCTAATTGCACAATTATTCCGCTTCCTCCAAATTGGATATAATTTCTAACGCAACCTTTCCAGCCGTATCTCTATAACTTGTTTCCTGCGGCGACTTTCCATAAATAGCAAAGCAGTATCTATTATATGTCCAGTCTTTCATAAACATATCTCCAGTTTCATTAACTCTCATATAAGGAAAAAATATATTCCTCAGTTGCAG
>Ga0224742_10209_pt1 | contig 14584 bp, 13 predicted proteins | sample LIM_E_Water_Neg_FD_161631 | JGI IMG/M metagenome (GOLD analysis project Ga0224742, IMG submission 161631) | Enriched cells from gastrointestinal tract of the lab mouse from Pacific Northwest National Laboratory (PNNL), Richland, Washington... | ecosystem: Host-associated > Mammals > Digestive...
GATATTGGGTAAAGGTCCGGCCGGTCAATTCCTTAAACAATTTCATAAAATGGCTTTCTGAAAAACCGCAGACAGCGGCGGCGTCTGCAACAGAAATGGGTTTGTCATAGCTGCCCTGTATATAAAGAAGCAGTTTTTTTAGCTTATCATAGGTGGACTGGAGGGACAGTTCCCCGTCACTTATCCGGGCGCTGTACAGATAAAGATAATGCATGAGGACAAAAAGGTGTGATTTTATCATTAATTCGTACCCGGTGTAGCTCTTTTTTCTGTTGGCAATCAGGTCGCAGATGTAAGGCAGCATCAGCCGGTTAGGCTCGCTGCCGGCGGGAAAGTAAGGGGGAACGGTTCTGGTATGTTCGTAAAAAGGTCTGATATATTTCTCATAGCAGTTATCACTGCCATTTAACAGTGAAAAATGAAATAAAATATTGAAATACGTCATGGACTCGTTTCCAAGCTGCTTCATAGAATGCACGATCTGGGGAGGCAGAATAAGCAGGTCCCCGGTCTGCGCGGTATATTCGCTGGTCTGGATGGTAACGATACCCCTTCCTCCGGTTACATAGATGATTTCCATTTCGTCGTGCCAGTGGAGAGGGTAGGAGTGGAGATATTCGGGGATATTTCCGCAATAAACGGTGTAAGGAAAGGAAAGCTTTCCGTGGGTTTTGGTCTCATGCATGACAGAATGGTCCATCGTTCACCTCATTTTAATCCAAAGTATGTTTGAAACTGCCTTTTGCAGGATGTGAGCTTCCATTTACAAATAGATTTTCAACACCTTTTATATAATCAATGTAATAGTTTTGTGTTAAAAATATCGGCATATTCTATAAGAATTATAAGAGATCAAATAGTATAATGCAAATATAAAATCTTTTATAATTATAGGAGGCTGGATATGAGACTCGAGAGTATCTTACATAGAAGTGCGTTTACAGACTGTTATGCGCTGGATCATGAGACTGTTGTACTTAATTTAAGGACGGGAAAGGATGTAGAGGCTGTCAGTGTGATACATGAAGACCCTTATAGTTCCGGTCTTTCCATTGACAGTCCATGGAAGGGCATACCGGTCAAAATGAACAGGGAAAAGGAACTGGCGCGGGCTTACATATGGAGTGTCAGACTGAAACCGGAGTTTAAAAGGGAGCAGTATTATTTTGAGATTTCCGGCGGCGGTGAAAAGATATATATGATGGAGGATGATTTTTATACAAAGGAGCAGTTAAAGACACCCGGAAGGATGAAGCAGTATTTCAAATTCCCGTGGCTGAACAGCGCCGACGTCTGCCAGCCTCCGGCGTGGGCGGCGGATACCATCTGGTACCAGATCATGCCCGACCGGTTCTGCAGGGGAGACGAAAGTCCTAAGAGCGTACAATTAAAAGACTGGAATGACCGGAACAATATGTCCCACTCGGATTTTTACGGGGGAGATCTGCGGGGGATAATCAGCAGGCTGGAATACCTCAAGGAGTTGGGGATATCAGGGATTTATCTTACCCCAGTCTTTGAATCCGGCAGCAACCATAAGTACAATACCTTTGATTACAAAAAGATTGACCCGGATTTTGGGAGCAGGGAGGATATGAGGGAACTGCTCCGCAAGGCCCACAGTCTGGGTATACGGGTCATGCTGGACGCTGTATTCAACCATTGCGGTGTAGAATTTCCCGCATGGAAAGATGTGCTGGAAAAAGGAGAAGATTCCCGGTATTTTGACTGGTTTTTTGTAAATGGCGAGCTGAAAGCAGGCGACTATTCCAAGACAAAAGACGGCAGATACTACAGTTTTGCTTTCGAGGCATATATGCCGAAACTCAATACCAATAACCCAGAGGTCATGGATTATTTTACAGAAATATGTAGATACTGGGTGGAAGAATGGGGCATCGACGGAATACGGTTCGATGTGGGGAATGAAATTTCCCACGCGTTTATAAAGAAGCTCCACCGGGAATTAAAAGCAGTCAACAAGGAGATTTTCCTGCTGGGGGAGATCTGGCATGATTCTGTCCAGTGGCTGCAGGGAGATGAATATGACTCTGTGATGAATTATCCCTTTTTGGAAAGTATGAATGAATTCTGGGTGGAGGATGAATTGGAGAAGGGCGGGAAAATGGATTCCACAGGGTTCATGTATGGCATGAACCGCTGCTACTGCCTGTACCCAGAGCAGGTAAACCAGGTGCTGTTTAATTTTCTGGATACCCACGACATTGAACGGGCTTACAGCAGGTGCCAGAATATTGACATTTTGCTGCAACAGCTTGTGATTCTCATGTCCATGCCAGGCTCCCCCTGTCTGTATTACGGAACTGAAATCGCAATGTCGGGTACAGAGGGTGTTTATAACAGGAAGACCATGCCCTGGGATGAGATCGAGAGCAGAAGATACAATCAGATTATTGGGGAAGTCAGGAAAATTATTGCTCTTAGAAATACTTACCCCCACATGAAAAGCAGCCAAATCCAGTGGAAGCATGAAACAGAAAACCGCCGCCTGATTCACTATGTGAAATACCTGGAAGGCAGCAGCTTTGGGATAGAAGTATATTTGAACGGGGAAGCCGGAAAGGTTCCGGTTGAAAGCAGGGGGAACGTAATTTATTCCGGAAATTATGACAAGGGATACCTGCAGGCCAATGGAATCTTAATCAATAAAGTGACTTTGTAACAATAAGCTGGTTCGTGGAGTGTGGCAGCGTTTGTTGGCATACGCAACAGAGGGCATATATGGAGAGTATGAGTGTAAACGGAAAAGAGTATGAAATCATCAAACTGCTTGGGCATGGAAAGGGAGGATATTCCTATCTGGCAGGGCGTCATGGGAAGGAGTATGTGCTCAAGCAGATTCATCACGAACCTTGTGATTATTACCAGTTTGGCAATAAAATCGAGGCTGAAAAATCCGCATATATAAAATTGTGCAAAACGGGAATACGAATGCCCCAAATGTTGGAAGCAGATGAGGAAAGAGAAAGGATTTTAAAAGAATATATTGAAGGCTCTACTGTTTATGAACTGGTGCTGGCAGGCAGGATGAAAGACAAGTACACTATCCAGGCAAGGGAAATGAGCAGCAGGGTGTATGCAGCAGGGCTTAATATTGATTATTTTCCTACGAATTTCATTGTCAGGGATGAAAAGATTTATTACGTGGATTATGAGTGTAATGATTATATGGATAAATGGAATTTTGAGAATTGGGGAATAAAATACTGGTCGGGGACGGAGGAGTTTTGGGAGCATGTGAAAAAGCAGGTAGAAAATTGAGGGTGGCATGTGGACAGGAACGCTGATAAGTGGGATACTTAAAGTTAGATATTTATCAGATTACTGCACGGAGGAAATGGTTATGGATGTACTGACCCCGGAACAGAGAAAGAAAAACATGAAAAACATACGCTCTAAAGATACAAAAATAGAAGTGATTTTGAGAAAAGCTTTGTGGAGAAAGGGTATCCGTTACCGTAAAAATTATGATAAGCTTCCAGGAAAACCGGATATTGTCCTGACAAAATATAGAATTGCAATTTTTTGCGATGGAGAGTTTTTTCACGGAAAAGACTGGGAAGTATTAAACGCACGGTTAAAAAATAGTAATAATGGAGAGTTCTGGGTCAATAAAATATCTTCTAACAGAAGAAGGGATGATGAGGTAAATAAGAAATTATTGTTTGCCGGCTGGACAGTCATTAGATTTTGGGGGAATGATATAAAGAAACATGTAGATGAATGTGTACAGGTAATTGAAGAAACTATCTTTGACATTGTCGTGGAAAATAGTAAAAAATCTGAAATATAAAATCGAATAAATGTTCGTATTTTGCTTGAAAAAAATGGATGGATGTGTTATATTGACTGGGAAGGAATTGGTATAGTTTATTTCCCAGGAGATGAAAAATGAAGCAGTTGCATTTTAGAATTGATGAATCTATGTATCAGCGTCTTACTGACTATGCAAATAAGACAAGGCGTTCGATACAGGACTGTATGAATGAAGCATTAGTAAATATGACAGAAAGTGAAAGCAGTGCAGTGCAGGAACATAAATTTAAATTTATAGATTTATTCGCAGGCATTGGAGGCATGCGGCTTGCATTTCAAAATAATGGAGGCAGATGTGTTTTTTCATCGGAATGGGATAAATACTGCCAGAAAACTTATTATGCAAATTTTGGTGAAATGCCTGTAGGCGATATTAGGAGTGTTGATGAAAAAAATATACCTGACCATGATATACTGGTTGCAGGATTTCCGTGCCAGCCGTTTTCGATAGCAGGAGTATCTAAAAAAAATAGTCTGGGACGTGAAACAGGCTTTCTGGACAAAACGCAGGGAACCCTGTTTTTTGATGTGGTGAGAATTATTAATGAAAAGCGGCCAAAAGCTTTTTTACTGGAAAATGTAAAAAATTTAAAGAGCCATGATAAGGGAAATACATGGAAAGTAATTGAATCAACATTAAAAGAACTGGATTACGAAGTGTTTTATGATATTTTAGACGGGCAGGATTTTGTACCACAGCATAGAGAAAGAATTTTTATTGCAGGCTTTGATAAAAGAATATATGGGAAAGACATTAAGTTTTCTTTTGAATTCAATAAGCCGGAAAAGAAGCCTGTTCTTAGAGATATTCTGATGGAAAACGTTGACCCCAAATACACATTATCCAACGGTTTGTGGGGGTATTTACAGGAATATGCTGAAAAACACAGATTAAAAGGGAATGGATTTGGATATGGTATGCCCGAGATGGATGGTATAACAAGGACACTAAGCGCAAGATACTACAAAGACGGCTCCGAGATACTGATCCGGCAGAATGGAAGGAATCCAAGAAAGCTTATGCCGCGGGAATGTGCAAGGCTCCAGGGATATCCGGAGGAGTTCAAAATCGTTGTGTCTGACACACAGGCATATAAACAATTTGGTAACTCTGTGGTGGTACCTCTTATAACACAGATAGCAGGATGCATTGTTTCTAAAATAGAACAGCTTGAAAAGAATAAAGTTGTTTCAATGGAAAACCATTCAGATGGTATGGCGGAACTTCTGTATATTGCGAAATAGGAGAAACGATTTATGGATAATGGATATCTTGCAAAGTATTTTAAGGGAGTTGCATGTAAAAAGTTATCACAGGTCGAAGCAGATGCGATGAAAAGCAACCAGCATGAGTATAATGGGGATAAAGGGTTGAAAAGTCTGCTGGGGACAAACTGTGGAAGAATAATTTTTGCGGCTTCTTTTATGTATCTGGGTGATGATGGGATAGTGGAAGCGGAAGGAAGGATGACGTGGTATGATGCAAGGGAAAATCATCCTAAAAGAACAGAATGGAGACTTTACTTTCCTGCGAATGAAGTAACAAACAAATCAGAAACAGGCGATACTTTATATCTATGTAAGAAAACGGATGATACATTACTGGTAATAGTTGCACAGCGCGGATCGACCTTTGATGGACAGATGCAGTGGCTGTTCGATATTAATAGTGCAGGAAATGCAGGATTTATAGTAAAAGAAAAATTTGTATCTGATAAAAAGAAAATTGAATATATAGCAAGGATTATTCTTGAGCAGATTGGTATTGAATATGAAAGTGATGCTGGCAATAATTGCCTAGAGGACATGATAGACAGGTTTGGTGGAAAATTTCCCACGACAAAAGAGTTTTCAAAGTATTCGAGAGAAACAGTAAGAGAAGTTTCACCAATAGAGGAGCCGGATGAAACTCTGTTAAAATGGATGAATCAGGAGGAAGCATTATTTAGGTCACTTGAAAAATACATTATTGAAGAAAGGCTGAGAAAAGGATTTATTAGGGAAAATGATGTAAATGTAGATGAATTTATAGCATTTTCCCTTTCTGTACAGAATAGAAGAAAAAGCAGGGTAGGGCTGGCATTTGAAAATCATTTGGAATATTTGTTTATTGAAAATTCTGTTCAATATTCCAGAACGCCAGTTACTGAAAATAAATCAAAACCAGATTTCATTTTTCCCTGTATAGAGGCGTACAGAGACAGAAACTATCAAAGCGTATATTTGACAATGCTGGGCGTAAAAAGCACCTGCAAAGACAGGTGGAGGCAGGTATTGGCAGAAGCAGACAGGATTGGACGCAAGCATCTGATTACAATTGAAGCAGCAATAAGTGAGAATCAGACTAAAGAAATGAAAGCAAAGAATGTACAGTTAGTGCTTCCCAGGGAAATACATAATACATATTTATCCAGCCAGAGGGAGTGGCTATATTCAGTAGAAGATTTTCTTAAGGAAGTAAAAGAAAAACAAAAATATTATCAAACATTGTAGAAGTTAATAGATATGGATAATAGAAGGCGAAATGAAAAAACGTAAAATAAAATTGGACTAGACGTCTAATGACAATTACCCTTAGAAATAATAAAATCAGGTCATAACAAACGCTGACACGCTCCGCGGGACAGCTTATTGTAAACAACAGATAGTACGCTTCGCGAAGGATCCTTATGTTAAGTGACGGATGCTGGTCTTTGCCAGACATCCTTATATTAAATAGGAATACAAAGGAGGCTGCAGATGGGTATTTTTATTGACCTGAAAATTATTCCCCAAAGAATTGCACCGGATAAATGGAAAAAGGTATATCAGGAAACATTACATTTGATTGATCACTATGCGTTCATGGACAGAATAGAGGCAGTTAGAAACGGTCTGCCTTATTCTTTTTCAGCAAGGACGAAAGACAGAGAGAATCTTTTTGGAACAGGATATCATGGATGGAATTCCATCGGCGATTTGCGCACAGGGGAAAATACGGAAAACTATGTGCTCTATGGGGATATCCATGCTTATCTGCCGGATGGGCAGACAAAGGACAATGGAGCAGATATCCTGTGTGCCGTCCTTCCCGATATGGATGATATCATAAAAACTTCCGGCTGTATCAATATCTGGGGCAACAAGACCCAGGGAGAGGACAGCCATATTTACCTGCTGGCTGTGGCCTGTCTGATTACAGACCGCTTCCCGGAGGCGGCGATGGTTTCCGGTGATATTTCAGCAGGGCAGTGCCGGAAGGCAGTGGCATGGGCCAACCAGTATTTGGATACGCCCATCGGCCTGCCTGTAACCGCGGTCAGGGAAAAGCTGTTGATGCGGGTAAGACAGTCAGGAATTCCTGGGGACAAGCAGCTGGAAGCCTTTTACCTCCTTACCCTGGAGGCTAAGGATGCCGGGCTGGGAGCTTTTGTGCGCCGGGAGTTTAGCGCGGAGGAGATAGCGCAGCGTTACAGGGAGTGCTTTACACGCTTCCAGATAGACCAGCATGGTTTTTCGGCATACATGAAAGAATATCTGGAGATGGGCTATGACTTTAAGGAACTGTGCAGGATCGTGGTGGAAAGCCCCAAAGGGATGCAGGCAGGGCCGGAAGAATTTCTGCATAAAATCATAGAATCCAAATTACATATTAAATCAAAAGAGACGTTCGATTATACGAAGCTTTCAACGGAAAATGCCGATTGCGGAGAAGTGGATAACATACAGAAAATGTTTGCCAAGGTCATGGGACGGCTCTGCGGGGCAGGAAACAGGAATGTAAATGCTTTTTATCCGCTGGAAAAGATTGTGGAAGACAGCCAGGAAGTGTTCGGAAGCCAGTGCGATGTGCCTTCCCTGATAGAAAGTCTGTTAAAGGAATCGGAAGAAAACGGCAGCGGGGATATTCTGCAGTCTGTACTGTATGATGATGCTGACAGTGTGTGCAGGCAGGATGACTTAAGAAAGAACAGGAAAGCCTGTGAGGAAGAAAAATATGATATCAATTCTTACAGGGAGCTGGCAGATTTCATTCCGGGATGTAGGATGAAACCGGAACTTGAAGCGGATATCATTAAGAATTTCAGAATGCTTCATCAGTTTGCACAGGAAGAATATGAGGAATTCCGGGTTTTGGACAGGGTCCAGAGAGAAAATTTTTTTATACGCAATAACCAGGATATACTGTTGCATAAAAGTGTATGGGACATCATTTTTGGCAGGGTCATGGACGATGCGTATATAGAGCGAATTTACAGCCTGTTTCATGTCAACTGTGCCAAGAAGGACGGGTACAATTTTTGTAGAAATCTATTTGCCAATATACAGGCGCTTGATTATTACTGGGACCGGACAAAAGATGTATAGAGACGGATCACAGGGCATGTTTTTTAAATTTTGGAGGCAGATTCCGGGAGGCATATATGGCAGAGAGAAATACTTACCCAAGCATTGATATGATCAGAACGGGGATTCATCTTAAAAATTTAATTGTGCAGAAAGGGTATGCCGTGAAGGATATCCAGAATATGCTGAATCTGTCCTGCCCCCAGCCGGTTTACCGCTGGTTTAAGGGGCAGATTCTGCCATCTGTGGATCATTTGTTTGTACTTTCCAAAATTCTGGGCGTACATATGGAAGAACTGCTGGTGCCAAAGGACGAGTTACCGGATTCGGGGCAGCAGCAGGGGGGATGTGCAGCCAGGCCGTTCAGACATTCTGTTCCCAAACCGCATATAGCGCTCCGGACGGGGATAATATTTTTGCCAAAGGAGGTAAGGGAGTAGACAGGATGGTCTGGGCTGCTGCAAGGAAAAAGGATGCGATGCTTTCACTTTTCGGGAGAGCACTGCATCTTTTTTATTACAATAATCTGGCTCGCGAAGCGTGGCATCGTTTGTTGAAATGCTGCTTTTCCGGCATCTGATGACAGGATTCCGGCAACATGGGAGAAAGCATCTTGCCGTTTTATTTTGGGCATGATATGTTCAGTGCAGGGAATAAAAAGGAGGCCGGGAATTGAAGATAGAAATCAACATAAATGAAGATATAGAAGACATAGAGATTGTTTTTTCATGCAGGAAGCTGACCCCGGCGGTTGAAAGAATGCTGGCCACTCTGATGGTCATGGACAAAAAGCTGACGGTGATCAAAGAGGATGAAACCTACTTTTTGGATGTGGCGAAGGTCATTTATCTTGAATCAGTGGACCGGAAGACATTCGTATATACGGAGGATGCCGTTTATGAATCCAGATTAAAGCTTTATGAGCTGGAGCAGCAGCTTGATGAATATGGCTTTTTCCGGGCAAATAAATCCTGTCTGATTCAGCTTAAATACGTCAGGTCCTTAAAGGCGGACATCAACAGGAAAATCAAAGTGACATTGGAAAACGGCGAACAGGTCATGGTTTCCAGGCAGTATGCGGAAGGGCTTAAAAAGAAACTGGGGGTAAAGTAAATGGAAGAGAAAAAAACAATATTTGACTATGCAGAGCAGGTGTTTGGAATCTTTGGATTTTCCATTATTATATTGAACATTTTCTGCTGGCTGTTCGGGGAAGAAGCGAAAGACATATCCAGTCTTTTTTCCATGGGAAAAGAAGGGCTTAGTCTGGCGGTCATGGTACAGTTTTTTTCCACATCAGTGTGGATTGTAATCATGAGATTTTTGTTCTTTACGGATGTGGTTTTTAAAAATATACGTATCGTTGCAAGGAGTGCCGCCATGGTGGTTTCCATACTTGTAATGATGGCGGCTTATATACGGATTTTTGACTGGTTCCCTGTAGATGACTGGCTGCCATGGGTGATGTTTTTCGGGTGTTTTGGAATCTGCTTTGTGGTAAGCCTTTCCCTGTCGGCGCTGCGGGAACGGATAGAGAACCGGAAAATGGAGGATGCGCTGAACAGGCTGAAACAGCAGAAGTGAATATTTTTATGCCAAAGTTAACAAGTGCCGGAAGGCACCAGGGAAGCGTACCCCAAATAAACGGCTTATGGAAAGGGTGGAAGGCTATATGGAATATGCGGTTGGAATGAGACACATCGTGCAGAGATTTGGAGAAAAAGAGGTGCTTAGGGGAATTGATTTGAAGATTCATGAAGGGGAGATTTTCGGACTCCTTGGGCCGTCAGGGGCGGGGAAGACGACGCTGATCAAGATTCTGACAGGGCAGCTTAGACAGACAGCAGGGGAAGTACAGATTTTTGGAAAAAACGCTGGAAACGGGAAAGTAAACCTGACAAAGATGGGAATGATGATGGATAATTTCGGATTGTATGAGCGGCTGAGCTGTTATGACAATTTGAAGCTGTTCACCCGGATATACGGCGTTCCGGAGAAACGGGCCGACGAGATCCTGGGCAGGGTGGGGCTTTATGAAGACAGGAAACTGCCTGTGATGAAGCTGTCCAAAGGGATGCGCAGCAGACTGTCTTTGGCAAGGGCAGTGATGAACGAACCCCGGATACTTTTTCTGGATGAGCCTGCCAGCGGTTTAGACCCGGCAACAGCGGCGGAGATCCACAAGCTGGTACAGGAGGAAAAAAGCAGGGGAGCCACTATATTTCTTACTACCCACAACATGGAGGAGGCCCATAAGCTTTGTGATCATGTGGCCCTTTTGCATGAGGGTGTAATTGTGGAATACGGGCAGCCCGGGGAAGTATGCTGCAGGTACAATCACCAGAACAAGCTTCTGATACGGATTTTAAATGGGGAAATGGTGGAATTGTCCAATAACAGGACATCTGCGGAAAGGGTGAAAGAATATCTGGAACAGGAAATGGTGGAGACGATTCACTCTACGGAGCCGAGTCTGGAAACAGTGTTCATGGAACTGACAGGAAGGGGATTGGAATAAATATGAAAAACAGCGCGGCAATTTTTGAAAAGCAGATAAAGGACACATTAAAGAACAAGGAAATACTTATCCAGTTTATTATGTTTCCAATACTTGCCCTTATTATGGAAAAGACAATTAAAATTGAGGGTATGCCGCCTCATTTTTTTGCGGATATGTTTTCGGCCATGTATGTGGGAATGGCGCCTTTGGTGAGCATAGCGGCGGTGATTGCAGAGGAAAAAGAAAAAAATACTTTGCGGGTGCTTATGATGTCCGGGGTGAAGCCGTGGGAGTATCTGCTGGCTATGGGAAGTTATATCTGGTCTTTTTGTATGGCAGGGGCGCTGGTGCTGGGAATGGCAGGAGGATATAGGGGGCGCGGACTAATGATCTTCCTATTGATCATGGCGGTGGGGACTCTGGCTTCGCTGCTGATTGGGGCCGCAATTGGAACGGCAAGCCGGAACCAGATGATGGCTACATCTGTAACGGTTCCGGTCATGCTGGTATTTTCGTTTCTGCCTATGCTTGCAGAATTTAATGAAACGATCAGCAAAGTGGCAGGGGCTGTTTACTCCCGGCAGATTGGCCTTCTGATTGGAAATATAGGGGACTTTAGCCTGAATTTTGAAAATATATTTGTTATAGGCGTTAATATGCTGGCGGCCCTTGTATTTTTTTGGTGGGCTTATAAGAAAAGCGGGCTGGCATAAGGTTTAAGCAGTTCCCTTTTAAACCGGAAACAATTCCGGACATTCTTCTTTCTGGATTTGCAGGATCCGCTGGTTGCGGCTGCCACGGAACTTCAAACTGATGTCATAAAGCTCCTGCTTAAATTCCCCGTCAACAAGGATATCAATATAACTTAAAAGTTCGTCTGTCACTTCACAGCGGACACGGCCGTCCGGGTCTAAGAGGTCGGCTTCATAAGTATATCCGGTATAGCACCAGACATTTTTCTTTGGAAACTGTTCCCGGAACTGTTTAAGCAGGGGAAGCAGGGAACGCTGGTTGGAGGGTTCCATGGGTTCCCCCCCTAAAAGGGTCAGTCCGCTTATATATTTGGGGGCAATGGATTCTAAAATTTCATCTATAGTCTGCTGGGTAAATTCCTTCCCGTAATTAAAATTCCAGGTTTTTTTATTGAAGCATCCTTTACACTTGTGAGTACAGCCGGATACAAAAAGGCTGGTGCGCACGCCGGAACCGTTTGAGATATCATAAAATTTAATGTTTGAGTACTTCATATTTTCCTCCATTCCGAAGTGCTTTGCGCTGTGCCCGGCAGTTTGCAGAGCACTGCAGAGGCTGTTTACAGATGCAATACCCGTTCTTTGATTTCCTGGGTGCGTCCCTGATTCCAGAACTGGGTGCCAATGTAACCGCAGGTCCGTCTGGCCACGTTCATTTTGTCCTGATTTCTGTTTTTGCATTTGGGACATTCCCAGACAAGCTTTTTATTCTCATCCTCCACAATGCGGATTTCACCGTTATAACCGCACATCTGGCAGAAATCGCTTTTGGTATTCAGCTCTGCATACATGATATGGTCATAAATGTGCTGCATCACGGACAGAACCGCTTCAATGTTATCCTGCATATTGGGAACTTCCACGTAACTGATGGCGCCTCCCGGTGAAACTTCCTGAAACTGGGCTTCAAAAGAAAGTTTATCAAAGGCATTGACTGGTTCGGTCACATGAATGTGGTAACTGTTTGTAATATAATTTTTATCCGTTACCTGGGGGATGATTCCAAAACGTTTCTGCAGGCATTTGGCAAATTTATAAGTGGTGGACTCTAAGGGAGTTCCGTAGAGACTGAAAGCAATATTCGTCTCATCTGCCCATTTATGACAGGTGTCGTTTAAATAATTCATCACTTCTAGTGCAAAGGGCGTGGAATCCGGGTCTGTGTGGGAATGTCCGGTCATATAACGCACGCATTCGCACAGTCCGGCGTAACCTAAGGAAATGGTTGAGTAGCCGTCGTAAAGAAGCCTGTCAATGCTTTCGCCTTTTTTCAGACGGGCAAGGGCGCCGTTCTGCCAGAGGATGGGGGCCGCATCGGACAGGGTCCCTTTCAGACGGTCATGACGGCACATAAGGGCACGCCTGCACAATTCCAGCCGTTCATCCATGATTCGCCAGAATTTCACCATATTGCCGCCGGAAGAACAGGCAACGTCCACCAGATTTAAGGTGACCACACCCTGGTTGAATCTTCCGTAAAATTTGTACTGCCCTTTTTCATCTTTATAAGGGGTCAGGAAAGAACGGCATCCCATGCAGGGATAACAGTTGCCTTCTTTTAATTTCTTAATGATCTTTTCGGAGATGTAGTCGGGAACCATCCGTTTTGCCGTACACTGGGCCGCAAGGCAGGTCAGTTCCCAATAAGGCGTTCCTTCTTCAATATTGTTTTCTTCCAGCACATAAATCAGTTTAGGGAAAGCCGGAGTAATGTAAATACCTTGTTCGTTTTTAACACCCTGAATACGCTGGAGGAGCATTTCCTTTATAATAAGGGCCAGGTCATCCCGGAGCTGTCCTTCCGGCACTTCGTTCAGATACATAAAGACCGTGACAAAAGGCGCCTGTCCATTGGTGGTCATTAAAGTTATGACCTGATACTGGATCATCTGTACGCCCTGCTTGATTTCCCGGGCCACCCGCATTTCAGCCATTTTAGCAACCATTTCGTCAGTAGCGTCAAAGCCCTGGGACGCAAGTTCCTGCCGCACTTCCCTGCGGAATTTTTCACGGCTTACCTGCACAAAAGGGGCAAGGTGGGACAGGGTGATACTCTGGCCGCCGTACTGGGAACTGGCAATCTGGGCGATTGCCTGTGTTGCGACATTACAGGCTGTGGAAAAGCTGCGGGGCTTTTCGATCATGGTTTCGCTGATAATGGTTCCATTCTGGAGCATATCGTCCAGATTGACCAGGCAGCAGTTATGCATATGCTGCGCAAAATAGTCGGAATCATGGAAGTGAATCAATCCTTTTTCGTGAGCCTCCACAATGTCGGCGGGGAGAAGGAAACGGCGGGTGATGTCTTTGCTGACCTCTCCGGCCATATAATCCCGCTGTACACTGTTGACAATGGGATTTTTGTTTGAGTTTTCCTGCATAACCTCCTCATTGTTGCATTCGAGAAGGGAAAGAATCTGCTCATCTGTGGAATTGGATTTGCGGACAAGTTCCCTTTTATAGCGGTAGGTAATGTAATTGGAAGCCAGACGGTAGGTCTTCTGCTTCATGATCTCTTCTTCTACCAGATCCTGAATCTCTTCCACATTGGGGCTGTGATTCATTTTTGTACATAGCTTTGTGACATTTGCAACGACTGTTTTAATCTGTGCATCAGTCAGACGGTCTTCATCCTGGACGCTGGCGTTGGCTTTCCTTACCGCGTCTTCTATCTTGACAGAATCAAAGGTAACTTCCATTCCGCTTCTTTTGATAATATTCATTGTAAATCCTCCATTCTTGCTCCGCCTGCAAATCGAATGCCGGGTGTTTCGCTGGGCGGCAGCACCAATTTGCCTGTGAAAGATTCGTTCCTCACAGCGTCACTCCTATATATAGTGTACTACCCGATTTGGAGGGGCGTATTTAGTATTATATAATGGCTTGTGCAAATTAATCAAGTAGAACGGGTTACATATTGATGTAAAAAATAAATGAATTTTAAGGGGAGAATTTGTGCAATAATTTTTTAACTCTGTCATATGGGTGTGGCTGAATTCCCGGAAGCCTTCTCTGCCGTGGTAGCCGCCCAGACGCCAATTTCCAATTGATGCCATAGGATTTTGGGGATACGCAGGAAAAAGTATTGAAGAATGGCTTAAAATCAAGGCTTTTTTGGATTGGCGGGGGTCATAACAGTGGGGGTGGACCTCGCTTTTTTCTTTTAACA
>Ga0224742_10210_pt1 | contig 14515 bp, 10 predicted proteins | sample LIM_E_Water_Neg_FD_161631 | JGI IMG/M metagenome (GOLD analysis project Ga0224742, IMG submission 161631) | Enriched cells from gastrointestinal tract of the lab mouse from Pacific Northwest National Laboratory (PNNL), Richland, Washington... | ecosystem: Host-associated > Mammals > Digestive...
TTAACTAATCTCCTTTAATGTTTTGTACTTTCCTTTGATGGCATCAATGCGTTTTTGCTGCTCTCTTGTTAACCCAAATCCCATAAAACGGCAGATATGGTCATTCTTTAAAATGCAGTAACACATCCTTTTCCAGCTTGGTATATCCTTTGTTGACTTAATATCATCCGTATCATCTGGAATCTTACTTGTAAAAATAATCCTAGACTTTTTATTTAATGTGTAATTAGAAACACCATTTCTCTTTATCTGATAACCATGTGCAAGAAGCTCCTCAATCGTTTCCTCATCTAATCCCCCGCCAGTCCTGTGCCAGAATTTAATAGAAGAATTAAACTTTTTCACGTAATTGTTTCGCAGACGGACAGGGAGCGTGTCTAAAAGAAACCTTGTATATGATTCCCATGTATGGCCTTCTGGAAGCGTAATGTTGCGATAACCCATTGCTTTTGACCTCGCATAGATACAGGCAAAATTTGCGCATTGTACCCTTCCAACAAGCTTCGCCCACATTTCGGGGTCAATCACCCGATACAAGTTCAGACTATCTTTTGCATAATCATTAAAAGGCGACGATACCCGCATCTGTGACACATTGAGTCCTGCCATATAATATAAATCATAAATATGGTTGTAGTCATAACCATATAGAAAATTGGCATGCCATACATCATTTAACGACCAGTCATAAAGAGGGGAGGCACACCACACATCCTTAAATTGCTTGCTAATCCAACATTCATTTTTATAACCGTTCTTTTTGTTCAAAAATCCACTGTATCGGTGCATAGACTCATCTGCGCGCAGACCTAAAAGGCAGACTGTCTTTTTCCTATTGTGGACTTGTTTATACCATCTTCCAAATTGCTTTGCCAAATCCTCTTGATGCATGCGGTATTTATACGTGGCAATTGGATTATTCTGCATATTAATCACATATTTATGCTTTGGCATTGGACGCACCCATGCCTCCTCCTTTGTATCATCCCAAGGATACCAAAACATTTCATAGCTGCTTAACGCAGTGCGGGTAGCCATCGGCAAACAGACCCAATATGGCTCCACATCTTTTTCTATTCTTTGAAAAGTCCTCTCCACATATTCTGTTGTAACACTATATTGCGCTTCAAAGTCCTGATGAAATACCCCGATTCTTTTGTCAGGATAATACTTCTTTTGATAATCCAATACCAGATTCAGAAGCAGGCCACTGTCTTTTCCGCCTGAAAAAGATACATAGATATTGTCAAATTCCTTAAAAATCAGTTCCAGTCTCTCCTGTAAAGCATCCATAACATTCTGCTCTACATATTTTCGAATCATTTTCCATCCCCCCAAATATGACAAAATCTTACATTTATTTCCAAATATACCATATTTTTCCAGTTTTTTCAACAGCGCTGCTTGTTTGACTTTTCCTTGACTTAAGATTTCTACATTTATCAAAAGTATAAAAGCATGATTGTCCAGAACAACAACCCTCCTCTAAAATGCCCTTTCTGGGGGTTTTAGGCAGGATAAAAAATATCTGGAAAAAAAATTCAAAAAAAGTGTTGACATTATGAAAAAACTGTAATATAATTCTACTTGCGTCGCAGATGAGAGACGAATGAAGAGCACTAGCTCGATTCGGGGTGTGGCTCAGTTTGGCTAGAGTACCTGATTTGGGATCAGGGGGTCGCAGGTTCGAATCCTGTCACCCCGACTAGCGACGTTAATTAAATAGAGAGAAGCAAGTTACTTGAGGCTTCGGATTTTAAGTTATGCGGGTGTAGTTCAATGGTAGAACACCAGCCTTCCAAGCTGGATACGTGGGTTCGATTCCCATCACCCGCTCTTATACGTGCTAGTAGCTCAGTTGGATAGAGCAACGGCCTTCTAAGCCGTTTGTCGGGGGTTCGAATCCCTTCTGGCACGCTTTCAGTTTAGAAACTTTTTCTAGGCTGGTTTTACAATATGATGAAAATCATATGGTGGGTATAGCGCAGTTGGTTAGCGCGCCAGATTGTGGCTCTGGAGGCCCTGGGTTCGAATCCCAGTATCCACCCTTTCAATCCTTGTTATCAGATTATAGCAGGGATTTTTTTATCAGAGTGGTTTCAGCTAATCTACAGCAGATAATACTGATACTTAAAATAACCACATCTATAAGAGTCAAATACCCCGCTACAAGCAACGGGGCATGACTTAGCTTCTTTTTAGCAAGTTCGCCCCAGAGGGGCGGGGTATTTGACCCTCGCGGCAGTCGCCAAATGCGAGCAAGCTCGCGCTTGGCTCGTTGCTTCGCGGGAATAAATATTGGGCTATCGCCAAGCGGTAAGGCACAGGACTTTGACTCCTGCACTCGTGGGTTCGAATCCCGCTAGCCCAGTTAAGGCAACCCCTTATAAACATTGGTGTTATAAGGGGTTGCCTTTTTTGTACCAGAAGAAAAAGGAACGCTTGACTCCTGCACCCAGAATTAACAACCACATGTTAAAAAAATGTAAGAATTTCATCATAAGAAACGCGAAAAGAACATTTGCTTTTTTGGTATATTATAACCAAGGCAGATGTTCTTTTGCATTTGTGGAAAGTGTAGTTTAAAGGAAGTCTGCCATCAAGCAAGAATGCCGCGGCAAAATTAATTTCCAATAGAAAAGGAGGAGCTAAAATGTATGAGGGTGTAAAGGTAAATCCAGTGCAATATAGGCAGATTCCAAGCAGAAAACATAAGAAGAAAAGACGCTATAGGCTGAAAATATTTTTCTTCCTCGTTATTACATTAGTAGCATGTATAAAATTTTGGAGTATGTTATCTCTTAACCTGGATGGAATAGCGAGCCTGGGGACAGGCACGGGGGAACTGTCTTCTGACAGCGATGCGAAAAAGGAAAACACCAGTGAACTTGCAAAAACACTTTCTGGAAGCAAATATCCTGAAAGCCTAATTGAATTATTAGAAAAAAATCCAGAAACAAAACAGTTTGTATTAGACTACCCAGAGAAAAAAGATATTTATGGTAAGATTGATGTGTCAGGGGAAATCACAAAAGGGGAAATCCCATATTTCATGCAGTGGGATGAGCGATGGGGCTACCGGAAGTATGGCAATAATTTCATGGCTGTCAACGGCTGCGGACCTACCTGTTTATCTATGGTGCGCTGCGGACTTAGTGGTGATAAAAAATGGAATCCATATAAAGTAGCAAAGATGTCGGAGGAAGAGGGATATTATGTCAATGGAGAGGGGACTTCATGGACGCTGATGAGCAGTGGGGCCGAGCGAATCGGGCTTACGGTTCATCAAGTGACTTTTAGTAAAGAGGGGATTCAGGATGCCTTAGAGGAGGGACATCCGGTTATCTGTGTGGTAGGGCCGGGGGACTTTACCACAACAGGGCATTATCTTGTGCTGATTGGAATAGATGACAATGGGGAAGTCAAAATAAAAGACCCAAACCGCAGGAAAAATACAGAAAAAACTTGGCCAATCGAAACTTTAATGTCACAAATTAGAAATTTGTGGGCATATAGCTATGAGCCGTGGTAGCTTTTCAAAAAATGTTGGATATGGTATACTAAAGCGTGCCTGAAATGATGCGAGACGAGGGACGCTTTATGAGAAAAATAAAAATCGGGATTTGTGAGGATGATGTAACACAGTTAAGATTTTTACAGCAGCAGACAGAACATTTTTTTGCAGAAAAGGGATTTGCCGTTGCTGTAGAGATGTTTGAAAGCGCAGAACAGTTACTATTCCACTATCCTTCCAGTATGCCATTTCAATGCCTGCTGCTTGATATTGGTTTAAAAAAGATGGATGGTATGGATTTGGCAAAAAGAATACGGACAATTGACAAAGAATTGTCTATTATTTTTATAACCGGAGAAAAAGAATACGTATTGGAAGGGTATAAAGTAGGTGCCATCCGTTTTCTCTTCAAACCATACAAACCGGAAGACTTAGCGGAAGCATTATCCTCTGCATTGCAGGTGCAAGAAGAAAAGTCCGTGGAAGAATATATTAGCTTTTATCTTCAAGGTGAATATATGAAGTTAAAAAGGAATGAGATTGTTTTGGCAGAGGTATGCGGCCATTATCTTACCATTAAATCAACAAAACAAAACTATAATTTGAAAGGCAGCATGAAAATGCTCCGGGAGGAATGGAAGGAATCTTGTTTTGTCCTGGCAAACAGGTCAGTGTTAGTTAATTTAGAGAATGTGGAGAAGATCACGCGGACAGAATGTTTTATGAGTGATGGCAGCATTATTCCGGTAAGCCGGGGATGTTACCAAAACCTAAATAAGAGCTTTGTTGAATGGTATATGTAGCAAAAATGGTTTAAATCAACAACCCCGCTGCAAGCAACGGGGTATCAAACTTGCAACGCTGCAGAGCAGCGGGGTATGTGACCCGCGCGCAGTCGCCAAGTGCAAGCAAGCTTGCGTTTGGCTCGTTGCGTACGCGAGAATCAAAAGGAAATGGGGATTTTTATGTGGCTGGCAGCATATGCAATTGGCATTACTATTGTACTAGTTGTAATCTGTGTCTATCATTATAGGGAGAGGGAACGCCAATTTTACGATTACCAGGATAAAGTAACAGGGGTGCAGTTAGAGGAGATGCACCATATTTATATGACAATGCGCGGCTGGCGCCATGATTACCATAACCATATGCAGAAAATACGGGCACATCTGGCTCTTGGGGAATACCAAGAGGCGGATAAGTATATTGATCTAATGGAAACAGAATTGGCTGGCATTGATCTAAAATACCATACAGGCAATGCCGGGGTAGATGCTATGTTGAACAGTAAACTGACCTTAGCGGACAAGAATGGCCTTCAAATAAAATGTGATGCTATTCTTCCAGAAAAGCTTCCATTTAACCAGATTGATCTATGTGTCCTTCTTGGAAATCTAATTGATAATGCGATAGAAGCGTGTGGAAAAATGCTCAAGGCAGAAAACCGCTTTTTAAGAATTTATATGTGCGTACAGAAACAGCAGCTCTACATCTCTGTGAGCAATGCAACAAATGAACCAGTTCGTAAACTAGACCGAGATTATATTTCAAAGAAACGCGGAAATCATGGACATGGCCTAAAGAGGATTAATCTAATTGTTGAAAAGCATCAAGGCTATCTTAACCGACAGAACGAGCCTGGAGTATTTGCAACAGAAATTATGCTGCCTTTGGATTGCATATAAAGTTTATAAAAATCGTTTGTGTACTGTGGAAATGCAGTTCGTGAACGATTTTTTTCTATTTGTGAACTTTTCTGACATTCTGTTCTACATGAGGGTATAATATGAAATTGTAAACAAAGCCTAGTATAGGAGCGCACCAAAATGAATCAAAAAAAAGCAAAATACTCATTGAGCAGCAATATCATTTATATTTACAAAGCATTTTTCCGTGAGCATGGGAAGTGGATGTATCTGGTTTTTACACTGCGGTTATTTGTAAGATTATTGACAAGCTCTGTTCTACTTGCAATTCCCGCTGTAGCAGTGTCTGTTATCGAAAAAGGAAGGAAACCAGCAGAATATTTTCTCACACTGTCTGGTATAATATTCGTTTATGTTTTCTTGCAGATATTACAAAGTTATGTAGAGCAAAACTATGATGTGTGTGGAACAGCTACAAGGTGTTTTGGATTTGCTCCAAAGATAGTACAAAAAAGCCTGACTATGGATTATTGCAACATAGAATCACATCAGAACCAAAAATTATTTGGCAGTGCAACACAAGCGGCAACTTGGGGCAATTCCTTTGGGATTGAAAGGATGTACAAAGAAATTCCGAACATAGTTACCAATGCGCTTGGCCTTCTGATTTACGGTAGTGCTATCTTTGTGGTAGACTTCCGAATCTTGGTTGTGTTAATTTTGATGTTAGTATGTAATATCTATACAAATAAATTTGCAAGAGATTATGTGAACAGAACCCGTGAAGAGGATACAGAGATTAATCGAAAAATACAATATCTTGCTGATAGATCGGTAAATATTCCAGGTGGAAAAGATGCAAGGATTTATCGCCTCGAAAAATGGTTTACAGAATTGTTAGAATCCTATGTGCAAAAAGGAGCGGCATGGCAGAAAAAGGTAGAGCGCCATTACTATCTTCCAGTAGCCTCGGATACGATTTTTATTGCATTGAGAGATGGACTGGCATACTTCATACTAATTCGGATGGCATTAAGAGGACAGATTTCTCTTGCTACTTTCACCTTAATGCTTGGAGTGGTTACGGAATTCTCCACATGGATGTTTGGGCTTGTGGGGGCATGGAACAGCCTGTTGGATGCCAATAGGCCAGTCAGTGATTATCGCAGAGTGATGGATATGGCAGACAGTTTTAAACATGGCGTAGGAGCCAAAATAGATTCCTCAAAATTTCCGCCGGAAATTATATTTAATAACGTGTCCTTTCAATATCAGGATCAAGAAGCTCCCGTGATATCAAACATCAACCTGCACATAAAGAAGGGCGAAAAGATTGCGCTTGTTGGCAGCAACGGAGCCGGGAAAACCACTTTGGTAAAACTGCTGTGCGGCTTTTATCATCCAACGGCAGGCAAGATTTTGGTAAATGGCATTTCAATTGAAGATTACGATATAGAGTCCTACTTTGAAATGATGGGAATTGTTTTTCAGGATACAGAGCAACTCGCATATAACCTTCTTCAGATTGTATCAGGCGGTATGGAAGAAAATGCAGATAAAAACCTTTTCTGGCAGGCAATAAAAGCGGCTGGACTTTATGATAAGGTAATGTCACTGGAGAAAAAAGAATATACTTGCCTGATGACGGTATTTGATGACAACGGAATACAATTGTCTGGAGGGGAAATGCAGAAATTAATGTTGGCAAGATGCATTTATAAAAATGCACCATTTATGATCTTAGATGAGCCGACAGCCGCATTGGACCCAATTGCCGAGAGCAAAATGTATGAGGAATACAACCGTTTAACCGCAGATAAAACAAGTATATTTATTTCTCACAGGCTTGCAAGTACCCGCTTCTGTGACCGTATTTTATTTTTGGAACATGGGATGATTACCGAAGAAGGGACTCATGAGGAACTAATGGCAGCAGGTGGAAAATATGCAAAAATTTATGAAATCCAGAGCCATTATTATAAGCAAAAAAGCGCACCGACTTCGCTGGTGCGCTAGCAAAAACACTAAAGCGTTTTTGTTGGCAATTACTATTGTACTAACGCAATATTTCTATTAGTTAAAAAGCGCACCGACTTCGCTGGTGCGCTAGCAAAAACGCTAAAGCGTTTTTGTTGGCAATTGCTATTATACTAACGCAATATTTCTATTAGCTAAAAAGCGCACCGACTTCGCTGGTGCGCTAGCAAAAAGGGATGGAGGCAACCATGAAAACGAAGGAATTTTTACTTAAAATGAAACGAATTTTGCATGTACTATGGGAAATGAGCCCATCCTATTTTCCACTGACAATGCTTGAGGAAGTGATAAGCAAGGGAAGACCATTCTTGTCACTATTTCTTGGAGCCAAGATTATTGATGGGATTGCAGCGAGGAAACCGGAGAAGGATGTACTTACAACAGCTATGTTCCTGGTACTTTCCAATATGCTGCTCGCTTTTATTGAGTGGGCAATTGACAAAGTTTTAATTGTAAAAAGACGCATTTTAGAAAATAAGATGGATGTTTCTATAGCAAAAAAGTCCCTGGAAATGGATTACCAGATTTTAGAAAAGACAGAAACTCAAGAATATCTTACAAAAGTCAGAGAAGGAATAAACTACAGCGGAGGATTCCAGCAGTTTTGTGTAAATATATCCATTTTTATCTCATCATGTTTCGGAATTATTTATGTAATATGTGCGTTCGTGCCACTGCTTTTAAGTAAACCCGGAAAAAATGAGCAGGGCTTTTATGGTACTGTAAATTCATGGTATGGAGGATTCTTATTTCTTACCTTATTAGCTGCATTTGCATTATTTCATATAATCTGTTTTAACAAAATAAATAAGACACAAAGTCAAAATTTCGAATTTGCTGTACACTCAAACCGAGTTTTTTCTTATTTGTGGCGTTATATTATTGATTACCAGAATGGAAAAGGCGTACGGATTTATCATATGGCAGATTTCATAAAAAAACTACAAGAAAAAGAAAAAGCAAAAGTTGTTCCATATTGGCTGAGACAAACGAAAAAACTTATCTTTGCTTTTGGAAAAATAAATGTAGCATCTGCATTCACCATGTCGGCATGTTATATTTATATTGGTTTTAAAGTATTAAGCGGAGCAGTTTCCATTGGAGAATTTACGTTTTATGCAGGCGTGCTTGCTACATTAACCTATATACTAACTGATATAATTAGTTTGTTTAGTTTTTTAGGAATGTCAACAAAATATCTAATTCATTATATAGATTATCAAGAACTTCCAAATGAAAAATATGATGGCACGCTGCCAATTGAGAAGCGTCTGGATAATGACTATGAATTAGAATTTAGAAATGTTTCATTCCATTATCCAAATAACGATGCCTTAGTGCTAAAAAATATTACTGCTAAGATCCATGTAGGACGAAAGATGGCCATTGTAGGCAAGAACGGTTCAGGAAAGTCAACCTTTATAAAGCTTCTTTGCAGACTTTACGACCCGACAGAGGGGGAGATTTTATTAAACGGAATTAATATCAAAAAATATGATTATGACGAATACCGCCAGATTTTTGGTGTGGTATTTCAGGACTTTCAGTTGTATTCTTTTCCGATTGCCTGGAATGTAGCAGCAGGAACAGCTTATAAGAAAGAAAAGGTGTGGCAAGCTTTAGAACAGGCGGGGCTCAAAGAACGAGTACAGGAAATGGAACATGGAATAGAAACTATAATTTATAAACAAGAAGATGAAGGGGTTGAGATATCTGGCGGAGAAGCACAAAAGATTGCGATTGCCAGAGCGCTCTATAAAGATGCGCCAGTTGTAATACTGGATGAACCAACTGCAGCGCTTGACCCAGAATCGGAATTAGAAATATACCAGCGTTTTGATGAAATGGTTCAAGAAAAGACGGCAATCTATATCTCCCACCGAATGTCGAGCTGTAGATTTTGTGAAAATATCCTTGTCTTTGACAACGGAAATATCACGCAGATGGGAAGCCACGCAGAGTTGCTTGAGCAAAAAGGTCTTTATGCTAATTTATGGCGGGCACAGGCACAGTATTATCAGGGATAGTTGTGGTATCTCTGATAATACTGTGCCCCCTTCTTCCCATCTATCTACTACGCATCTAGCAGCCCGGTACTAAAATACCGCTCCATCCTGTCTGCCATTACGGTTGCAATTACTTTTTCTTTACCATATTTTGCGGCCATCTGCTTTGCAGCCCAGACATTTGCACCAGAAGAGGTACCACACAGAAGTCCCTGTACATTTGCCAGTTCCCTCGTTGTTGCAATGGCATCTTCGTCTGTCACTTCCACAATATCATCAATCAATGAAGTGTCCAGGACTTCCGGGACAAAACCGTCGCCAATCCCCTGGATTTTATGTATGCCCGGCTCATGTCCGAGAAGTGCCGATACATTTTTGGGCTCCACTGCGACCAGTTTCAAATCAGGGTTCATTTCCTTAAGATATCTGCCAATACCCTGCAGCGTGCCGCCACTGCCAAGCCCAGAGACAAAGACATCTACTTTACCATTTAACTGTTCAAAAATCTCCGGCCCCGTTGTTTTATAATGAATATCTGGATTGTTCGGATTAATAAACTGTTGTGGGATAAATGCCTTGTCACTGCCCATCTCGTCAAGCAGTTCCTCCGCTCTTTTTACAGAGCCATCAATGCTTAGCTCTGCAGGCGTCAACACAAGTTCAGCGCCAAGGCAGCGAATAATTTTTTTCCGCTCTTCACTCATATTTTCTGGCATTACAATAATTACGCGGTATCCTTTTCTCACACCGACAAGCGACAGCCCAATCCCGGTGTTTCCAGAAGTCGGCTCAATAATTGTCATGCCTGGTTTTAACTTTCCTTCTTTTTCCGCTTGAAGAACCATATTTTTTGCCACACGATCCTTAATACTTCCACCAGGATTTAAAAACTCAGCCTTTGCAAAAATACTCATCCCCGTTGTCTCTTTTAAACTGACAAGCGGGGTATTTCCAATCAGATCAATTACATTATTAAAAATCATGCTGTCTCCCCCTCTGGTACAGCGTTCGTGCCGATTCTCCTTATTTGCTGCACCTGGAATCTAATCTAAATATTTTCCAATCTATTCTTGCGTGCCCAATGAGCCAAACGCAAACTTAAAACGTTTTATATAGAAACATCAATTTCCCACTAGGAGAGGCTCGGAATGCCCCCCTGGATATCCACATCAGCGGAATAATCCACCCCCTGAATACGGAACCCAAAAATCTCATAAAACTCCTGCCAATAGCCTTCTAAATCAGCAATATCACGTATGTTATCTTTTGATACTTTGCCCCAAAGTTCTACAACGGCATCTTGTACCTCTTGTTTCATCTCATAATCATCCATGCGAATCAGATGGTTTTCATCTGTTGGAACATCTTTCTGGCAAAGCCTGTCATGGACCAGACGGTACATCTGCTCAATGCATCCCTCATGTAGCCCTTTTTCTTTCATAATCTTAAATAAAAGGGATATATAAAGCGGCACAATTGGAATTGCCGCACTGGATTGCGTAACAACTGCTTTATTTACGGCAACATATGCCTGTAAACCTTCTATCTGTTCATTCATTTCATCTGCAGTGCGGTACAAATCCTTTTTCGCCTGCCCAATGGAACCATCATAATAAATCGGATGTGTCAATTCCGGTCCAATATAGGAATATGCTACCGTTTTCGCATTTTCAGCCAGCACATCGGCATCCTTTAATGCCTGCATCCAAAGTTTCCAATCTTCACCGCCCATCACCTTGACAGTATCAAAAACCTCCTGTTCTGTCGCCGTCGGAATGGTCACTTCTGATATCTCGTTTGTAATTAAATCTATTGTAATATTAGTATATTCTTCTTTCGTTGTTTTTAAAACGGAACGGTATGTCACGCCATCTGGTGCTTTGCGGCGCGGTGCGGCAATACTGTAGATAACCATATCCACCTTGCCCCAGTCTTTTTTTATTAGGGCAATGGTCTCTTCTTTGATTTCCTGTGAATAGGCATCACCATTAATTGATTTTGCATAGTGCCCATCTGCTGTAGCAAATTCCTCAAATGCTGCTGTATTATACCAGCCCGCACTTCCGGTTCTCTTTTCTTTGCCTGCTTTATCAAAAATAATGCCAATTGTATCCGCATCACAGGAATAAGTAACTGCAATGCGGCTTGCCAAGCCATATCCCATTGATGAACCGATGACCAATACCTTTTTTGGTCCTTCTGTTTTTGGCTGTGCTTTTACATAATCAATCTGTGCTTTTACAGATGCCCTGCATCCCTCCGGGTGGGCAGTTGTACACATAAACCCTTTTACCTTTGGCTCTACTACCATTCCTTTTACCTCCAAACATGTGCTTCCAGTCGTAATAACCTTACTATTATAGCACAGCCAATCTCTTTTTGTCCACCTTACCGCTTTCATTTTTCGGCAGTTCACGGACTATGTACAATCGCCTTGGCATTTCATAATGTGCCAAGGATTCCCGAAGACAGTTATAAACCTTCTGCTTTCCACATTTTATTCCTTTACAAGGCACAATATACGCTGCAATATATTGCTTTTTGCCATCGTCCTCCTCGGCTAGCACTGCAGCTTCTTTTATCTGAGGAAGTTGTTCCAAGGCATTTTCTATTTTGACAGCAGATATTTTTCGCCCGTGTATATTTAAAATATCGTCTTTCCGACCAGAGAAATAAAAATTCCCTTCTTCATCTTGATATCCAAGGTCTGATAAGGAATACGGGCAGGTAATCCCTTCCACATGGTATGCTGTATTTACATAGATTTCCCCATCTTGCAGAAATACTTCTACTTCTGGAAATGGTTTTCCAATTAAATTGCGCTCCTCTGTCATATGCCTGTCTTCTATATAAGTTACATAGTTTAATTCACTTGCCGCATAATACAAGATAATTCTTGAATTCGGAAATATATTCTTTAAACTATCGGCCTCTTTTTTTCCAAGGCTTTGTGAACCGGATATAATCATATTAATATTCAGAACTTCCTTTTTTATAACCCCTGGCAGAAGCATTAGTTTTGATGGGATCAGATAAATCCCGTCTGCTTTCCAAGCCTGTATCCGCTCCGCCCAGCGCTTTGGGTTAAATGCATTTTCTGCAATCACAGTTGCCCCAGCATAAAATTGTGCCATATAGAGATTTAAGTTGCCAGTAAAGGCAAGGCTCCCCTGCATAAAAAGGCGGCTGTCCCCTGTTATCCCAAAGATTTTATTTTGCACTGGAAAATACCCAGCCCAGCTTTGATAAGAGCGGAAATAGATTTTAGGAGCTCCGGTCGTCCCGGAAGTTGATACTGCCATACATGCCCCCTCCGGCACTTTGAGATTAGGCAGATATTCCCCATTACAAAATGCCTTTCCATCAAAAGGAACAATTAGCGGAATGTCCCCTATCACATAACAAGCCAAAAAAGAGAGCAGTTGTTTCAAAATCCCATTTTCCTTAATAACTCGTACCTGTGGCTTTTCATTCTGCCCGATAAGATACGAGGAACCGCCTTTGTCATCTCGCCATTCCCTGCTAAGCTCTTTTGCGTTATCTACAAGCATGCCATATGTATAGGGCTCGCCGTCCACAATGAGCGCTTCTTTTGCCGGATTCTTTTCCTGCATCATTTTATAATAATTCATGTGTTATATCCTTTTGATAAGAATTGCCGTCCCGACGCCTCCTGCTGCTGCAATGCTGCATATTCCAAACCTCCCGCCAGTCTTTTCCAATGCACGGAGCGCATGGAGTGTAATAATCCCCCCCGATGCCCCATATGGATGGCCATATGCAAGCGCCCCGCCGAAAATATTATAGCAATCCGTCTTATCTGGATAGGTCCTTGCAAATAATACATCAATTACAGCAAATGCCTCATTGCACTCAAAAATATCAATATCCTGCGCTGTTAAATGGTATCTCTCAAGAAGCCTGCCAATTGCCAAAATTGCGGTTACTGGGCTCTCCTCTGGGTTTGCACCAATTTCCACCATTCCTATAAACTCTGCCTTTGGCGTCAGGCTATGTTGTTTCGCATACTCTTCTGAGCAGAGAGCCACAAACGCCGCGCCATCATTGGTCAGGCAGGCGTTGCCTGCTGTAATAGTTTCTCCATCCGTAAGCACACAAGGCAGCCTGTCTAGTAACTTATCACTCATTCTTTTCCGAATCCCCTCATCCCGGCGGCATCCCTCCAACACTTCAAATACAATATCATGCAGATAGCCGTTTTCCTCTGTCTCTTTTGCAAGCTGATGGCTCCGAATAACCCAGGGGTTCATCTCCTGCCTTGTAATTTTATATCTTTTTGCTGTATTTTCTGCCCCTTCCAGCATAGAAGTTTCCCTGTGACTGCCAGGAGCAAATTTTGCAACCTGATACCAGCCTGATACCCCGCCAAATTTTTCATAATCCGCATGATTGGCATGGTATCCTCTTCTTGGTGCGGTTGAACTGCTCTCAAATCCTCCAGCAATATAAAAGTCTCCCATCCCACATGCAATTTTGGCAGCAGCAATGCCAATTGCTTCTAATCCTGAACCACATTGCAAGTCTACTGTAACGGCTGGGATTTTTTCTGGCAAACCAGCTTCCAGCATCATCAAACGTGTGATGTTACCACCCGCACCCACTCCATTTCCGGCAATGATTCCATCAAGTCCATTTATATCATACGGCAATAGTACCTTTCTCAGCGTCTTGGCTCCTAATATCTCGGCAGGAATATGGCGGTACATGCTATTTTCTATCCCGATATAACTCCGTCCACCGCCTAATAAATATACTTTTTTCATGGAACTCCTCATTTCTGGTACTCATCCATATACTATCACCTTGCCTATATTGCAAAGTTCAAATTGTTAATTGCTAATCTGGAAAGTCAAATACCCCGCTGCAAGCAACGGGGCATGACTTAGCTTCTTTTTAGCAAGTTCGCCCCAGAGGAGCAGGGTATTTGACCCTCGCGGCAGTCGCCAAATGCGAGCAAGCTCGCGCTTGGCTCGTTGCTTCGCGGGAATAAATATTTATTCTCACATCCACAGCTAGCCAAACGCAAGCTTGCTGCGGGATATTTTACTCCGATAACCTTGGGACATAGCCAAGCTGCTCAAGCATTTCCAAATCTTTTGCTACTGTAATGCCGGATGTTGTAAGCATATCGCCGGAAATCGCAGCGTTTGCACCAGATTGGAAACATTTCATGCCCTTATCCTCCAGCAGCCCCCGCCCGCCTGCCATGCGGATAGAAGCTTGCGGCAAGATAAAACGGTAAATCGCTATAATCCTGCGCATTTCATCTTCCGAAAGTATCTTTTGGTCTG
>Ga0224742_10211_pt1 | contig 14510 bp, 12 predicted proteins | sample LIM_E_Water_Neg_FD_161631 | JGI IMG/M metagenome (GOLD analysis project Ga0224742, IMG submission 161631) | Enriched cells from gastrointestinal tract of the lab mouse from Pacific Northwest National Laboratory (PNNL), Richland, Washington... | ecosystem: Host-associated > Mammals > Digestive...
GCTATTTCCCGGAGGAGGCCTTTGGAATGATTCTCAGACTTTATCTGGAGCAAATCATAGCTCAGGGATTTCAGATGATTGTAGTTCTGAATGGTCATGGCGCCGAGGGACAGCTTGCCACCATTGAGCGTCTTGCCTGGGAGCTTACCAATACCTCATCCTGCAAGGTGATTTCCGGGAGGGCCATGCAGAAGCTTCATGAGAAGGATGAAAAACTGGGTCATGCTAACATCGTGGAGACTTCCATGCAGATGTATGTATGCCATGGACGGGTGGATCTCAATCAGCTTCCTGACCGGAGGGTTTCTCTGACGACAAAGGACTGGGGGATTGCGGATACAGTTGCCTTCTGCGGAAAAGAGGACAACGGCGGACATGTGATATATGATCCCAGGGATGCTACAGCGAAGCTGGGAAAACAGTACATAGAAAATGGAATTGAAAGAACCATAACAACAGTGATGGAGATATACGAACAGATTCATTCATAAAAAATAGGAGGTTTTTGACTTTATTTGGAATAACGAATCTTAAAAAGCGCTAAGCCACAGGAATTACTCTGTGGTTTGGCTTTTTTTAGTGGAACGCTCAAAGGCAGGGTTGTAACGATCCTCTATATTTGTGCAACATGCAAAGGGGAAATGGAAAATAATCGTGCAGTTTAGGAAAAAGTAGGGAAAATTTGTAAAAACATATCAAAACTAAACAAGAAACGAGTCGAAATCAAAGATAATTTATATAAAATCTATAAGAAATATGTCGAAAGTCCAAACAATATGATGAAAATAAATTCATATATTTTATAAAAAATGTTCACTATTTACAAAATATGTGATATAATGCCCCTATAGCAAGGACCTATAGAATATTACAACAAGAGGTGATCGCGTGATTAAAAAGGAAATGATAGCCATGCTTCTGGCTGGCGGACAAGGCAGCAGGCTGGGAGTGCTGACCTCAAAGGTGGCAAAGCCGGCTGTGGCGTTCGGTGGAAAGTACCGGATTATCGACTTTCCCCTCAGTAATTGTATCAATTCTGGAATTGATACGGTAGGAGTGCTGACCCAGTACCAGCCACTTCGGCTTAATACGCATATCGGGATCGGTATGCCATGGGATCTGGATCGAAATAATGGCGGCGTAACGGTTTTGCCCCCTTATGAGAAAAGTACCAACAGTGAATGGTATACGGGAACTGCCAATGCGATTTATCAAAATCTGGATTATATTGAGACCTATAATCCGGACTATGTATTGATTCTTTCCGGCGACCATATCTACAAGATGGATTATGAGGTCATGTTGGATTTCCATAAGGAGAATCAGGCGGATGTGACCATCGCGGCCATGCCGGTTCCCCTGGAGGAGGCCAGCCGCTTCGGCATAGTGATTACAGATGAAAACGGTCAGATCCAGGAGTTTGAAGAGAAGCCGGAGCATCCCAGGAGTAATCTGGCGTCCATGGGTATTTACATATTCAGCTGGCCCATCCTTCGCAATGCATTGGTGGAGATGTCGGATCAGCAGAGCTGTGATTTCGGAAAGCATATTATTCCCTACTGCCATGAAAACGGAAACAGGCTGTTTGCCTACGAATACAATGGCTACTGGAAAGATGTGGGAACCCTTGGCTCCTACTGGGAAGCAAATATGGAGCTCATTGATATTATTCCCGAGTTCAATCTGTATGAGGAATTCTGGAAGATTTATACCAAAAGCGACGCGGTGCCTCCTCAGTATATTTCATCGGAATCCAAAATCGAGCGCAGCATCATCAGCGGCGGCTCCAATATTTATGGAGAGGTGTACAATTCTGTCATTGGATCCGGAGTGACCATTGGGTCCGGCACTGTGGTGCGGGATTCCATCATCATGAAAAATACAGAGATCGGCAATCACTGCATGATCAATAAAGCAATTATCGCGGAGGAAGTGGAGATTTCCGACGGCGTTGTCATGGGAGAGGGAGAGGAGGTTCCCAATCGGGTGCAGCCCAAGATCTATTCCTTTGGTCTGGTGACCATAGGGGAAGATTCCTATATTCCGCCTAATGTGCGGATCGGCAAGAACACGGCGATCACAGGAAATACCACGCCGGAGGATTATCCAGGCGGCGTTCTGGGCAGCGGTGAATCTTTGATAAAGGCAGGTGACAGAGAATGAGAGCGATTGGAATTATACTGGCAGGAGGAAGTAACCACAGGATGCGGGAGCTGTCACAGAAAAGAGCTGTAGCGGCCATGCCCGTGGCTGGAAGTTACCGCAGCATTGACTTTGCTCTCAGCAATATGTCAAATTCACACATCCAGAAGGTGGCGGTACTGACCCAGTACAATGCCCGTTCCCTAAATGAGCATCTGAATTCCGCTAAATGGTGGGATTTCGGAAGAAAACAGGGAGGATTATATATTCTGACGCCCACCATCACCGCAGACAACAGCGTGTGGTACCGGGGTACGGCGGATTCCATTTATCAGAATCTGGACTGGTTGAAACAGAGCCATGAGCCCTATGTGGTGTTGGCCTCCGGCGACGGCGTCTACAAGATGGATTACAACCAGATTCTGGAATATCATATTGACAAAAAGGCAGACATTACAATAGTCTGCAAGGAAATGGCTCCGGGAACAGATGTGAGCCGTTTCGGCGTGGTGCGGCTGGCGGAGGACGGACGTCTGGAGGACTTTGAGGAGAAACCTATCGCTACTGACAAGACCATGATTTCCTGCGGAATTTATGTGATCCGCAGAAGACAGCTTATTGAGCTGATTGAAAAATGTGCCCAGGAAGAGCGCTACTATTTTGTACAGGATATCCTGATCCGCTACAGGAATCTGAAGCGCATTTATGGTTATGTGATGAAGGATTACTGGAGTAATATTTCCTCCGTGGAATCCTATTATCAGACCAATATGGATTTTCTGAGACGGGAGGTGCGCGATTATTTCACCAGGCAGTATCCGGATATTTATTCCAAGGTCCTGGATCTACCGCCGGCGAAATATAATCTTGGGGCAAATGTGAAGAATTCACTGGTATCCAGCGGATGCATTATCAATGGTACAGTGGAGAATTCTGTAATCTTTAAGAAGGTATTCGTGGGCAACAATTGTGTGATTAAGAACTCCATTATTATGAATGATGTTTATCTGGGAGATAACACGTACATTGAAAACTGCATCGTGGAAAGCCGTGACACGATCCGTGCCAACTCACGGTATGTGGGTGAGGACGGAATCAAAATCGTACTGGAAAAAAATGAGAGGTACGTGATCTAGTGCACAGATGTGGTGTCGTATTTACATTCCGGCAGGTGGATTTGCCAAGGTAAAAAGGACAGTGCATACGGACAAAAAGGGTGTCCGATTTTACGTCAAGAGAAGGCAGAAGGGAGAAGTGTTACATGCAGATTACAGATGTACGAGTGCGGAAGGTAGCAAAGGAAGGAAAAATGAAGGCAGTCGTATCCATCACCATCGACGATGAGTTTGTGGTTCATGACATTAAGGTGATTGAGGGCGAAAAAGGCCTGTTCATTGCTATGCCGAGCAGAAAGGCTTCAGATGGAGAATATCGGGATATTGCACATCCGATTAATTCGGGAACCCGAGAGCTGATCCAGGGTATTATTCTGGACAAATATGAAGCAGCTCTGCTTGAATCGGGTGAGGAAGCCTAGGCGGACTTTTGCAGTCTGGGTGTTCATGTAAGAAAGTACTTTCGGGGTGATGTATGTATCAAAAAAGAAGCTCTGTGGTAGGACCGCAGAGCTTCTTTTTTTTGTGGAAAATATACAAATATTGTTGAAAAAAATGGACAGGATAAACAAAGATAGAAAAAAGCGTTGACAAAAATCAATACAATAGTACAATAGTAGTATAGCTGGATAGATTTAAAGACAGCGGAAAGGAGGAACGTATGAAAAAGCTAAAACAGAAGCTTAGAGACAGAGAACGGATATGCGGGATGCATGTTTGTCTGACAGAGCCAAGTATCAGTGAAATGTGCGGAGGGCTGGGATATGATTTTCTATGGATTGACACAGAGCATACAGCGATAGATTATCAAACCCTGCTCTATCATTTAATGGGAGCGAAGGCTGGAGGGACGGAAACCTTGGTGCGCATTCCCTGGAACGATCCCATTATGGCAAAGCGCGTGCTGGAAATGGGACCTGATGGGATTATTATTCCTACGGTGAACACAGCGGAGGAGTTGGATGCAGCCATGAGGGCAACGCTGTATCCGCCCTATGGAATCCGCGGATTTGGCCCCATACGGGCAGTGCGGTACGGATTGGAGGATGCGAATACTTATATTGAAGCCTCCCGGGAGGATATGGTGCGCTGCGTGCAGATTGAGTCAAAACAGGCGGTGGAAAATCTTAGGGACATGGCCAAGAATCCCTATGTGGACTGCTTTATCTTTGGCCCCTGTGATTTATCTGGTTCCATTGGGGAGCTGAATCAGGTATTTCAGGAACACACAAGCAGCCTGATTGATGAGGCTGTGTCAATCCTTAAGGAGGCAGGAAAATCCATAGGAATTTCCACCGGAAGCAGTGATCCGGAAGTGCTCACCTATTGGCACGAAAAGGGAATCAATGTAATATCAGCAGGATCAGACTATGTACATATTATGGAAGGCGCACAAAGAGAGCTGAAAACCATACGGGAAATCCAGTGTGCCGGGGAATAAAAATTACGGGAGAACCAAAGGAGGAACGGGTATGAAAAAGAGAATGATTGCCATGCTGTTGGCTATGGCCATGACTATGGGGCTGGCGGCTTGTGGAAATAAGGATGCAGGAAACGCTTCCACAGCGGGAAATGAAACGGAACAAGCGGATCAGGCAGGCGGGGAGGAAAAGGAGGAATCCACGCCGGAGGAGAGCCCTTCATCTGAGATGGAACAGGTAAAGCTGGTATTTTCCACACAGGCGTCAGGCGATGTCAATTATGTAAAGGCCATGCACAAGATTGCCGATGAGATTTCCGAAAAGACCAATGGAAACTTTACCATGGAGATTCACGAAAATGGCAGTCTGATGACCCAGGAGGGTGAGGTGGACGCCGTTGCCAGAGGCACCCTGGATATGATGTTCAGTTCTCCGTTCCTGATTTCCGATCAGCTGCCGTATTTGACCATGTTTACGGCTGCCTATATTTTCAAGGACGAGCCTCATATGAGAGCCGTCATGGACGGGGAGATTGGCCAGAAGGTCTCAGACGATGTGGCGGAAAAGCTGAATGTGCGCTGGCTGTCCGCATTGTACTGCGGAGCAAGACACCTGGATTTGGTGGATCTGGGGAAAGAGGTAAAAAAGCCTGAGGACTTAAACGGAGTAAACCTGCGGATGCCCAATTCCTCTGCCTGGCTGTTTATGGGAAAAGCCCTGGGGGCAAATCCCACACCCATGGCCTTTGCGGAAATCTATCAGGGACTGCAGACGGGAGCTATTGAGGGACAGGAGAATCCGCTGCCCACAACCATTGCTCAGAAGTGGTATGAGGTAACGGATCAGATCGTATTGACCGGTCATGTCATTGAGCCCATGTGTATTGCGATCAATGAAGAGAAATGGCAGTCTCTGCCCAAGGAATACCAGGATATTTTGATGGAAGCCATAAGAACCGCTACGCTCTGGTGTGATGAGGCGAATATACAGCAGGAGCAGGAGGCCATAAGCTTCTTGAAGGAGCAGGGATTGACCATTACCGAGCCGGATTTGGATGCGTTTATGGAATATTCCGAGAATTATTATCTGAATGACGGGGAAATGACGAAGGATTGGGACATGGACCTGTATGAGCAGATCAAAACCTTAGAATACTAAGCAAACAGTAAGAGCTGTCTGGGGCATCTAAAAGCAAGAGACAGCTCTTGCAAAATTTAAAGTAGAGGTGACAGAGTGACAAGATTAAAAAAGGGATTTCGAATTGTAATGGATGTAATAGAACTGTATATTCCGGCTTGCTGGTTTATCCTTTTGTTTGTCGCATTCATCCTGCAGATTATTTCAAGATACCTTTTCAATAATCCTCTGGTGTGGCCTTATGAGCTCGCTCAGATTTCCTATGTGTGGGTGATTACTCTGGGGTGTTGTTACGCACAGAGAACGGATGACAATATTGTATTTTCCATTGTCTATGAGATGGTAGGAGAAAAGACGCGGCGGGTATTCCGGATGCTGCAGGATATATTGATCGTGGGGTTGCTTGCCTATATGATACCGGCAGTGCTGAATTTTTACAAATTTTATTTTACCAGGTACAGCGCCGTTTTTAAGATGCCTCTTGGTTTTGTATATCTGGGATTTTTTATCTTCCAGATTATTACCATCTGCCGCTACGGCCGGGATTTTGTCTGCTGTATCCAGGAGTGGAGGCAAAAGCCGGCGTGTGACAGGGAAGAAGGAGGTGAAGGGAAATGAGTCATGCAATGACTGCGGCAATCGTACTTTTGATCGTATGCTTTATCATACGCTTGCCTATTGCCATCGGTATGTTGATATCCTCCGGACTGTATCTGATTTTGACCGGAGCGGATGTAAGCCTTGTGGCGGAAATTTTTTCCAGTAAAATGTACAACAATTTTATTTTGCTGGCAGTGCCCTTATTTATCTTTGCGGCCAATATCATGAATTCCAGTAAGGTGACAGACAAAATTTTTGATTTTGCCAAAGTACTTGTGGGCAGATGGAAAGGAGGGCTGGGCCATGTAAACGTCTTTGCGTCTTTGATTTTTTCCGGCATGACTGGCTCTGCTGTGGCAGACGCCTCTGGTCTTGGGATTATGGAGATTGAGGCCATGGGCAAGGAGGGCTATGACGATGGCTTCAGTGCAGCGATCACGGCCAGCTCCGCGGTAATCGGCCCCATATTTCCGCCCAGCATCCCGCTGGTCATTTACGGAGTCATTGCAGGAGCCTCCATAGGAAACCTGTTTCTGGCCGGAATGGTGCCGGGAGTACTTTTGGCAATAGCTCTGATGATCTATGTGGCAGTTGTGGCCCATAAACGGAAATATCCTGTGGGCGTTCGCTATACCATACATCAGTTCCTGCGCATGACCTTTAGCGCCATTCCGGCTCTGCTGACCCCAATCATTTTGCTAATGGGCATCTACACGGGAATTATGACCGCCACAGAAGCAGGAGCCGTAGCTGCCCTGTATGCGCTGATTATTTCTGTGTTTGCCTATCGCTCCATGACGCTGGGGGATTTCCTGGGAGTGCTGAAAAATACGGTGCGTTCCACTGGCCAGATCGGCATCATGCTGGGAGCAGCCTATGTGTTTTCCTATATAATTGCCATTGAAAAGCTGCCGGAGCTGGCAGGAAATCTTATAACCACGGTGGCAACCAGCCGGATTACCTTCTTGATTTTCGTAAATATCGCCTTGTTTATTCTTGGGATGCTGCTGGATTCTGCTGTGTTGCAGTTGGTATTGCTGCCGATTTTGTGTCCCATAGCCCAGTCCTATGGAATTGATATGGTGCATTTTGGCGTGGTATTTACCCTGAACACCATGATTGGACTTTGTACGCCGCCCTTTGGAATGCTGCTGTTTATCGTAACAGGCATCAGCGGGGAAAAGATGAAGGTGGTTATACGAGAGATTATGCCTATGGTAGTCGTGATGATTATTGTGCTTTTGCTTGTCACCTTTGTTCCGGATGTGATTATGTGGCTGCCGCGGTTGTTTGGAAGATAAAGGGAAAAGGTAGAGAAATAGAGAAAATAGTATTCTATTCCTTGAATCTTTTGGAAAATTATAATAGAATAAAATAAAACGGCTTTTGCTGTCGTGTATTTGTAGAAAAATGGGAAGGTGCATAAAGGCAAGTTAAACAACAGCCAGGAAAAGATGGGAAAGATATGGTAGAGCAGGATTTAAGGGTTACGAAAAAAAATCTGTATGAGACAGTCGCGGATCAGATTGAGGACATGATATTAGACAATTCCCTTCGTCAGGGAGAAAGGCTCCCCAATGAGCAGGAGCTGGCTACAAGGTTCGGGATCAGCAGGAATATGATGAGGGAATCGTTAAAATTGCTGAAGGAGCGCCAGTTGATCGTACAGAGAAACGGGGACGGTACATATATTGCAAAGCCGGAGATGGACAGCGTCACAGAGGTTTTAAACCGGATGCTGCGCCTGAAGGACATCAGATATACGGATATTTTTAAGATGCGTTCCCTGCTGGAGCCCTATGCCTGTCATCTGGTGGCGTCCCGGGAATCCACTCCGGACCTGGATAAGCTGGAAGAGTATATTGAGGAAATGGTAAAGGCAAAGGACATCTGGGACAGACGGGCGGACTATGATATATTGTTCCATGTGCAGATCGCGGAGTGGACAGATAATCCGTTGCTGGTATGCTTTATTAAATCCATGGCAGATTTATGGAAGACCATTTTGGTAGGAGGAATTCAGACGCAGCAGGTAGGACATCAGGATGGAATTGAGTTCCACAGACGGATTTTGGCCTGCTTGCGGGAGAAGGATCCCCAGGCCGCGGAAGAAACCATGCGGGCGCATATTGAGCGGTCGGCTGTGCTGTGCCGGGATTACGATTCGGCCAGACGATAACAGCCTTTGTCTCTGCAATCTGTCCCGTGGGAAAGGCCCAAAAGTTGTAATTGAAAGAAACGATCTGTTCAGCTGTCAGCTGCAAGAGAGGTTCATTTGCGGAACCCTGCCGGGGAATTTCGCATGATTTGCCTGTTTTGCAGATGATAGCTGAATTTTTTGATGCCAATCATAAAAAAGTATGATACTATATAGAATGTAATTCCTATAATGAAGAGACGAAGGTGTAAACATGTATATTATTGCGGGATTGGGAAATCCTACCAAAAAGTACGAACATACCCGGCATAATGTGGGGTTTGATGTGATGGAACGCATTGCCGGGAAATATAATATAGAGATGAATCAAAAGAAGCACAAGGCTGTCTGCGGGACCGGATATATCGGGGGACAGAAGGTGCTGCTCATGAAGCCCCAGACGTTTATGAATTTAAGCGGCACCAGCGTGAGGGAGGCCGTGGAATTTTATAAATTGGATCCAGAGGAAGCTCTCATTGTGATTTACGACGATGTGAACCTGGAGCCGGGAAGCATACGGATCCGGAAAAAGGGAAGCGCTGGGGGCCACAACGGCATCAAAGATCTCATTGCCAATCTGGGAACCCAGGAATTTGCCAGGATCCGCGTAGGCGTGGGAGGAAAGCCAGAGGACTTTGATTTGGTGGATTATGTGCTGGGACATTTTGGGAAGGAAGACAGAGCCCTGGTGGAGGAAGCCATGGATCAGGCGGCAGCTGCCGTGGAAGACATGGTGCAGGGAAATACAGACAGGGCTATGAACTTATATAATAAGAAGGTAGAGCATTGATATGAGAGCCTTTCTGGAACCGCTTGAGCAGCTGGGAGCCTTTTCAGAGCTTAGAGGACAGCTGAAAAAGGACAGAGGCGTCACCCAGCTGAGCGGGTGTGTGGAATCGCAAAAAGTGCATATGGCTTACGGGTTTGGGGCGGACTTTAAGAGGAGACTGATCCTGACCTACAGTGAGAAAAAAGCAAAGGAAATCTACGAGGAGTATCGGTTCTTTGACAACAAGGCCCTGCTCTATCCGGCCAAGGATTTTCTCTTTTTTCATGCGGATTTGCAGGGGAATTTGCTGGTGCAGCAGCGGATCCGAGCCATGCAGGCGCTTTTGACTCAGGAACAGGTGACTGTGATCACCACTATGGACGGGTGCATGGACCGGCTTCTGCCCTTGGAAGAGATTCAGGGGCTGCTTTTGCATGTGGAAATAGGCAAAACCCTGCTGCTGGATGCCTGGGCGGCCAAGCTGGTCTTTTTGGGCTATGAGCGGGTAGGGCAGGTGGAGTCTCCCGGACAGTTTGCCGTCCGGGGCGGAATTCTGGATATTTTCCCCCTGACCGAGGAGGGACCGGTGCGGATTGAGCTGTGGGATGACGAGGTGGATTCCATACGCAGCTTTGACGTGGAAAGTCAGCGGTCCGTGGAGAATCTGCAGGATATCTGGATTTATCCGGCGGCGGAGCTGGCTGTGGGAAGGAAGCCGGAAAAGCTGGTGGGCTTTTTGGATTATTTCCCTGTGGAGGATTCCCTCATTATTCTGGATGAGCCCAACCGGCTGGTAGAGTGGGGACAGGGAGTGGAAACAGAATTTCGGGAGAGCATGGCCAACCGGGCGGAGAAGGGAGAGGAGCTGCCGGCGGAGGCTCAGCTTTTCTGCGGCTTTGAGGAGGTACAGGCCAGGCTTAATGGCAGGATCTGCGTTTCTCTTTGTACCATGGAGCCCAGACAGGCCGGCTGGAATGTGTGTCGAAAGGCCCAGGTGGCAGTAAAATCCATTAACCCCTATCACAACAGCTTTGAGCTGCTGGTAAAGGATTTGAAGCGGTGGAAGCGGGAAAAATGCAGCGTGATTCTCCTGTGTTCCTCCCGGACCCGAGCCAGACGTCTGGCCTTAGACCTGCAGGAACAGGAGCTGAACAGCTTTTACACGGAGGATATGGACCGGGTGGTGACCGGAGGCGAGATCATGGTGGTGCCGGGAACCCTGCATCAGGGCTATGAATATCCTCTGATCCGTTTTGTAGTGCTGTCGGAGACAGATATTTTTGGGAAAGAAAAGAAGAAGCGGAAGAAGCAGAAGGTTTACGAAGGACAAAAGATCCAGAGCTTTTCCCAGCTTCATGTGGGAGATTATGTGGTCCATGAGAATCATGGACTGGGGATCTACCGGGGGCTGGAAAAGGTAGAGGTGGATAAGGTTCTCAAGGATTATATTAAGATTGAGTATGCCAACGGAGGAAACCTGTATATTCTGGCAACCCAGCTGGAAATGATACAGAAATACGCGGGAGCCTCAGAGGGGCGTTCCCCCAAGCTTAACAAGCTGGGGGGAGCCGAGTGGAACCGGACCAAATCCAGGGTACGGGGAGCCGTCCAGGACATTGCCCGGGATCTGGTGGCGTTGTATGCGGCCAGACAGCAGAAAAACGGATTCGTTTACGGACCGGATACTGTGTGGCAGCGGGAGTTTGAGGAACTGTTTCCCTTTGAGGAGACAGAGGATCAGCTTTTGGCCATTGAGGCGGTCAAACAGGACATGGAGAGCGCGAAGATTATGGACCGGCTGGTCTGCGGGGACGTGGGCTATGGAAAGACAGAGATTGCGATCCGGGCTGCCTTTAAGGCGGTTCAGGAAAATAAGCAGGTGGTGTATCTGGTTCCCACTACCATTCTGGCTCAGCAGCACTACAGCACCTTTGCCCAGCGTATGAAGGAGTTTCCTGTGCGGGTGGATTTGCTGTCCCGGTTCCGGACTCCTGGAGAGCAGAAAAAGACCATACAGGATCTGAAAAAGGGATTTGTGGATATTATCATCGGCACCCACCGGGTGCTGTCCGCAGATGTGGAATATAAGGATCTTGGCCTGCTGATTATTGATGAGGAACAGCGATTTGGCGTGGCCCACAAGGAGAAGATCAAAAAGCTTAAGGAAAATGTGGATGTGCTGACCCTGACGGCCACGCCCATTCCCCGGACCTTGCATATGAGCCTCATTGGTATCCGGGACATGAGCGTGTTGGAGGAGGCGCCTCAGGACCGGGTGCCCATCCAGACCTATGTGATGGAGTATGACGACGAGATGGTCCGGGCAGCCATCAGCAGGGAGCTGTCCCGGGGCGGCCAGGTATATTACGTGTATAACCGGGTAAACACCATAGTGGAAATTACCAATCATGTGGCCCAGCTGGTGCCGGAAGCCAATGTGGCCTTTGCTCATGGGCAGATGAAGGAGCATGAGCTGGAGCGCATTATGTATGACTTTATATCCGGGGAGATTGATGTGCTGGTGTCCACTACCATTATTGAGACCGGGCTGGATATCTCTAATGTGAATACCATGATTATTCATGACGCGGACAACATGGGACTGTCCCAGCTCTATCAGCTGCGGGGACGGGTGGGACGCTCCAACCGGACGGCCTATGCCTTTCTCATGTACAAGCGCAATAAGCTTCTGCGTGAGGTGGCGGAGAAGCGCCTCAGCGCTATCCGGGAATTCACAGAGTTGGGCAGCGGTTTTAAAATCGCTATGCGGGATCTGGAGATCCGGGGAGCCGGAAACCTTTTGGGAGCCAGACAACACGGCCATATGCAGGACGTGGGCTATGACCTGTACTGCAAAATGCTCAATGAGGCGGTAAAGGAGCAGAAAGGCCTTCCGGTGGAGGAAAGCTTTGGCACCATGGTGGAATTAGATCTGGACGCCTATATTCCGGACACCTATGTGCGCAGCGAGGCTCAGCGCCTAGATCTCTATAAGCGGATCGCGGGAATCGAGAATGAGCAGGAATGTGAGGATATGCAGGATGAGATTATGGACCGTTTCGGGGATTTGCCTCTTTCCGTGCAGAATCTGCTCACAGTGGCCCAGATTAAGGTGCTGGCTCACCAGGTATACGTGAAGGAGATTGCGCAAAAGGAGACGGAAATCCGTTTTGTGCTCCATGAGAGGGCTAAGCTTCATCCAGAGCGGATTCCGGAATTTGCGGCGGCCTACGGCGCCAGGCTGCGGCTGGTCATGGGGGAGACGCCCAAGCTTATCTACGAGTACCGCAAAAATACCCGGGAGGAGAAAAAAGAGGTGGTTTCTCTGGTGACGGAGATTCTGGAGCATATGCAGATGCTGTTGTAAGGATGCTGCCAGGGTAAGGCTATGAAAGAAGCCGGTTTTCCGGTCTGCTGAAATAGCGTGAGGGGATATGCTTGTGAGAGATGAGATCGAAAAGCCGGTTTTCCGGTTCGTTGGGATAGCGTGAGTGGCGTGTCTGAGAGAGGAGAGAATATGAAAATCAGAGTAAAAAAGGAAGTGAGAAAAGGGAGCCCATGGGCGCTGCTTGTGGTAATCTTCTGTGCTGCGGCATTGCTCACAGGCTGCGGGAAAGGGGGAAAGACCGTGGCAACCCTGGACGGGGAAAAGATTTCCCTGAAAGAGGCGGTTTTTTACACCCGACTCAATCAGCAGCAGTGGGAATTGGCCTATGCCGAGAGCTTTGGAACGGATTTCTGGACGCAGACGCTGAATGAGGAGACGGGAACCTTTGAGGAGGAGCTGAAGCGTCAGGTTATGGATACCATCTGCCAGATTCATTTGATGAACTCCCATGCCAAGGAATACGGGGTAAGCCTGACCAGGGAGGAAGAGGCTTTGGTGGAGGAACGGGTAAAGGAATTTATGGACAGTCACAGTCAGGAGGTCCGGGAGGCGGCAGGAGCGGATCAGAAGCTGGTGAAAAAGCTTCTGCAGGAGCGCATGCTGTCGGACAAGGTGGCGGAAGCTATGGTGGCAGATTATACCCCTTCTGTCTCCCAGGAGGAGGCAGCCCTGGGAAAGATGACCTACTGCCTTTTTTCCACCATGGGAACTTATGACAGGGCCGGAAATCATCAGGCAGTGAGCAAGGAGGAACTGGGGGAGATCCAGGCAGAGGCCCAGGCCTTTGCCCAGCGGATTCAGGAGCTGGGGGACATCCAGGCAGCGGCAGAGGAGGCAGGCAGAACCTGCATTGATGTGTATTTCAACGAGAACACCAACGGCGGAGCCCATGAAAAGATTGCGAACCAGGTTCGCACCATGGAGGTGGGCCAATCTGCAGGCCCCATCAGCACAGAGGATGGCTACTATGTGATCCAGTATGTAAGCCAGATGGACCAGCAGGCCACAAAAGAACACCAGGAGGCCCTGGTACAGCAGAAAAAGGCTCAGAAATGCCAGGAGATCTATGAGGGATGGCTTTCGGCTGCCAAGTTTGTCATAGACCAGGAGGTCTGGGATGAGGTGGAGGTGCAGCAGGTGATGTTTGTGCCCTGAAAGCGTCAAAGAGGTTTGTGAAAAATATGTGTCAAATGCAGAAAAGCATTGCCGGAGGCCCAAAAACGGATTATAATAGTTGAGAGTACTTTGGAAGATTTGAGGAAGGATGTTAATACCATGAAAAAGAAAAGTTGTATGATAATCGCGGCTGTGATGCTGTGCGTCCTGTGCCTGGGAGGCTGCGGGAAGAAACTTGACGGGACCCAGACCGTGGCTGTCATGGATCAGACCCATGTTCCCTTGGGTGAGGTGAATCTGATGCTGCGGTATCAGCAGGCTCAGATGGAAACTTATTACAGCAGCTTTATGGGAAATAATGTGTACCAGCAGGATCTGTCCGGTACCGGCGTTCCCTATGGGGAGACGGCCAAGGCAGCGCTGATGGACAGCTTTCAGCAGCTGTATATTTTGGAGGCGGAAGCAGCGAATTACGGCGTTTCCCTCAGCGAGGAGGAAAAAAGCGCTATTACGGCTGCTGCCCAGCAGTTTTTGGCGGATAATAAAAACACCAAGGTGCAGACGGCGCTGACCATGAGCCAGGGGACGGTGGAGCATCTTCTTACCCTGCTGACTCTGGAGCACA
>Ga0224742_10212_pt1 | contig 14506 bp, 15 predicted proteins | sample LIM_E_Water_Neg_FD_161631 | JGI IMG/M metagenome (GOLD analysis project Ga0224742, IMG submission 161631) | Enriched cells from gastrointestinal tract of the lab mouse from Pacific Northwest National Laboratory (PNNL), Richland, Washington... | ecosystem: Host-associated > Mammals > Digestive...
CTCCATCGATTGTTTGAAGCGTTAAGCCGCAATCCCCAATAAAATTGTCCGTTTCTTTCAGAACGACGGCCCACAATCCAAATCCGTACTTTTTATAATTTTGAAGATTCCATTCAATCCAATCCTTTGTACGGTTTTCATCAAAAGGTTGGGGATAGTGCCGCATGGTCTCTGGATCGGAAAGGATTTCAAATAATACTGGAAAATCCTTATAAGTGAGTTCTCTTAACAGAAGTCTTTCCGTTTCAATTACCATCATTGTCTCTCCTCAAGCTGCGATTTATGAAACAGTGGGCAGCGTCACCGTAAAAAACGTCAGGCCGTCCCTGCTTTCCGCCGTGATTGTCCCCTTGTGGAGCGCAACGATCTGCTTGGCGATGGCAAGGCCCAGCCCTGTCCCGCTGGAACCGCGCCCCGTGTCCAGCCGGTAAAACTGCTCAAAAATCCGCTCCAGCTTCTCTTTGGGAATTGTCCCGCCGTGGTTGGAAAATCTCAGCGTTACGCAGTCCTCGCCGCTCTCGGCCTCAATGGCGATTTCGGTTCCGTCGTAGCTGTAATTCACCGCATTCCGCAAAAGGTTGTCAAAGACCCGTTGCATCTTGTCGGCGTCACAGTTCAGTAGAATGTCCTCCCCAACCGCAAGGCGGCAGGTCAGGCCCTTTTGGTCCAAAACCGGCTGAAACTCATACACAAACTGCTCCAGCAGGCGGGTCAGGTTGATCTCGCTGTGTTGCAGGGTGATGGTGGACAGGCTGTACCGCGCGATTTCCAGAAACTCGTTGATCAGATCCTCCAGCCGCTCCGACTTGGCGAGGGCAATGGTGAGATACTTTTCCCGCAGTTCCTCGGAGAGCTGCTTTTCATCCCGCAGCAGGTTCAAGTAGCTGATGGAGGAGGCCAGGGGCGTTTTCAGGTCGTGGGCCAGGTACATCACCAGATCATTCTTTTTTTGTTCGGCCAGGAGCATGTCGCTTTTCTGCCGGTCGATGGTGTGCTTCGCCAGATTCATTTTGCGCTCAATGGGAAGCAGCTCCGGGGGCAGGGAAATTTCTCTGGCCACATCCTGGAGCAAGGCATCCATTCCTCTGCTGATGTCCTCAAAATACCGGGTCAGCCAGCGGAGGTAAAAGTAGAACAGGCCGGCGGCCACCAGCAGGAGGGACAGCAGAATGATGGCGTCCATGTGACTGCGGAAGGTGCGCTCGTAGAACCGGAGGGCGGCGGCATAGTCCATGCCCAGGGTGTTTTGAAACAGGGCCACCATTCCGTTGGCAAAGCGGCCCCGCAGCAGGACGGCGTAAGTGAGATAGATCACAGCGGCGGTCGCCGCCAGCACAGCTATGGTGTGGAGGAATATCTTCCTGCGGAACTGGCCGAAGTCATTCTTACTTTTCAATGGTGTACCCAACCCCCCATACCGTTTTAATGAACCTGGGGCTTCGGGCAGGCTCGTCCAGCTTTTCCCGCAGCCGCCCGATGTGGGCCATGACGGTGTTGTTGTTTTTTAGGAACTTCTCACCCCACACCGCCTCAAACAGCTCCTCGGAGGGGACGACAACCCCCTGCCGCTCGCAGAGATACCAGAGGATGGAGAACTCCAGGGGAGTCAACTGCACTTCCCTCCCAAACAGGAAGCACTTGTGGCTGTCCCGGTTGAGCACCAGCCCTCGAATGTCGTATTCATGGGCCGGTTCGTCCTGCTTCGGAGCGGAACCGTTATAGAGCCTATACCGCCGCAGCTGGGTCTTGACCCGGGCGACAACCTCCAGGGGATTGAACGGCTTTGTGATGTAGTCGTCGGCCCCGATGGTCAGTCCCATGATCTTGTCCCCGTCCGCCGCCCTGGCTGTGAGCATGATGATGGGACAATAGGACTTCTCCCTGATTTTCTTGCAGAGCTGAAAACCGTCTGCGTCGGGGAGCATCACGTCCAGGAGCGCCAGATCCAGGGCTGTGTGTTCAATACAGTCCAGGGCCTCTGTGCCAGTATAGCACTTGTGGACCGTGTAGCCGTCATTTGCGAGGTAAAGCTCCAGCACGTCGGCCAGCTCCTTTTCATCGTCAACTACCAGGATGCGTGTGAAGTTATTCACAGCGTTTGTCACTTTACTTCCGCTCCCTTTTTTTCTTGCAAATGCCAACAATGGTGTTGGCAACACTCAGCACGATAAACATGCCCGTAAAGTTAATCCAAATATCCTGATACGCGGTTTTTGCCAATGGTTCCCGCAAACTGGTAAACCAGACATAGGCGAAAGCCAGTAGCTGGGACGGGATATACGCGACCGCATACCGCAAAATCAACGGCTTAATGGGCAGACTGGTACACAGCTCAAACGCCGCGACGCCGATCAGCAGGATGATGGCCCTGTCCAGTTCGTGCCAGTTGCCGCTGGGGTCCTCATAAATGCCATTGCAGAGATACAGCACGCTGTTCAGCAGCGTAATCACAGTATAGATAATGGAATATACCGACACCAGATTGATCCATTTTTGCTTGCTCATTTTCCCTTTGCCTCCAGGCCAAGATTTCACTGACATTATATCAAGATTGTTTTTCTTTTTCCTGCGTTTTCCCTATGGAATTTCTTAAGTTTTTCCTACGGTCATTTTTCAGCCAAGCCAGCCGTTATAAAAAGCTGCCACCCCCAATGCGGCCCCTATGACCGTTGCAATGAGGATCACGATGATGCCTTTTTTGTGTTCCTTGAAATACGCCAATAGGGTTTTCAAATCTTCCATGCTTAAAATCTCCTTAAATTGATTGTTAATGCGAAGAAAAACGGCGGTTTTCGAAAACCGCCGCTTTTCAGAAATTAGGAGAGCTGTGTATATACAGCGTGCTGTCTCCGGTAGGTATCGTTGTCCTTCTGCTTCAGCTCCTGCTCTACCTGGGCCAGCTGGCGCTCCAGATCCTTGATCTTGGCCTCGTCGGTCTCGGAATTGAGCCTCTGCTCCAGCTCCTGCTGCTTCTTTTTCAATTTTTCGATCTCGCGGTCCACCTTATCGGTATTGCACTCCCAGGTCTCATCCTTATCCTTTTTCCTCTCCGGGCCTTTCGCGCCCTGGTCCGCCGGATCGGGTTCCTCGGGGGCGTCCGCCTCGGGCTTCTTGGCATCAGGGATGCCCTCCGGCTGTTTGGACCCGTCTGCCGCCCGCTCCGGATCGTCGAAAAAGATTTTGGGCTGACCGTCCTCGTCCTTGCCCATCCAGTAGCGGCCGGACGGCTCCTGGGGCTCCTCCGGAACGTATTCATCCATCACTGGCTTCAGCTGGCGGCCCTGGGCCTCCTCCTCGGGCTTCTGGACCTTGGATGCTCCCTGCACCTTCTCAGCCGTTGTCAAAGGCTGAACTGCAACCGTGTTCACACCAGAAATCGGCATCATATGTCATTCCTCCTTGAAATTTTACGCGGTAAATGAAACTGTCGGTTCGGCTTCCACCGGAGCGGCGGCAATTTCGCCGGCCGGCGTATAGGTAACCGGCTCACTGTCAATAGGCTCCGCCGTCTCGGCAGGCTTGTTGTTTTTCAGCGCCGCTTTCGCCGCCTCGCTGAGCTGCACCAGATCGGTTTCCTGGGGACGGCCCGATTCTGTACCTTCCTCAGCCTGCTTGCGCTCCTCCCGGCGCTTCTCGATGGCGGCCTCCCGCTCCAGCTCTGCCTTTTCCTTTTCAGCCTTTGCCTCGGCCTTCATGCCCTTGTCCAGCTTCTCCTGGTACTTGACCGCTTTCTCGGTACACTCGCCAGTGTAGCCCAGCGCCCGTTCCATCTTCTCCGTGTCGCCCTCGGCGCTGGCCTGCCGGTACACGCTCATAGGCGTACCCGACAGCTTGATATTGGAGCTGGCGCCCAGAAGCCCGTCCATCATCTGTATGTTCATGTCTGCATCCCCTTTCTATGGCTGATTTTGCAAAAAAGTTCTTTGCTTTTATCAGTCTATAGAGCAAAGGGCACCATTTCAAGGCTCTTGTAATGAAATGCTCTCTGGATGTCATGAAATGCTCCGCGGGAACACTATTCCACCGCCCGCATCTGCTCAACCAAGGACTGCTTTCTCTGTCTGCCGGCCGTCCAGGCGGACAGGAGAAATTCCAGACCGAACAGCACCAGGAGAAACAGGCCCATTTCCAGTACCGGAAATTGGTAGGGCACGATCTCACCGGCAAAGGACTGCCGGCTGACCTCCCGGCACGCCACCACTGCAATCGGAAGTCCGATCAGCAGAACAGCCAGAGCGGCAAAGGCCGCATAGCAGAGCCCTTCGCAAATATTCATCCAGCACAGCTGCTTCCCGGTCAGGCCGACGGAGCGCAGGATGCTGTGTTCCCGCTTCCGGGACATCTGGTTGGAGAGGGTGGTGTTAATCAGATTGACGACGCCAAAGAGGAAGATCAGCCAGGAGAGCGCCTGCAGCCCGCCAAAAATCAGGCCGCTCTGCATTTTCTCATACGCAATGTGCGTCCCGATGGTATCCAGACCGAGATTGCTGCGGCCGGACAGAATTTCTTGCAGACCGGCTTCCACACGTTCCGCTTTTTTCGGGTCGCTGACAATGCTCCAGGAGTAGTCAAAGTTTTCGATCTCAGGATGGAGTTCCCGAAACAGCTCCTCCGGCGCGAACAAAGCAACCGAATCCAAGGCAAGGGCCCCATGTCCGTTGCTTGTCCCCCTCACCGGGTCAAGCAGGCCGGATATGGTGACGGTCACGGTCTTCTGACCCAGAGACAGCTCCATAGCGGCCCCGACATCCATCTCAGCGAGGTGCTTTTGATAGCTTGCGGCTAGAAGAACGCTGTGGGCGTCCGCCGGCATCGCGCCGGATATCAGCGCGGCCTCCACCTCCTGTCGGTTTTCGTCCGTCAGAGCATCGCACATACCGGCCTCAGTACCTGCGGAGGTCCCGAATCTTGCGTGAAGAGACTGGCGGGTGACCAGCACATCCGTCACCCCGTCTACCGATAAAATTTCCTGCCGCAGTCCGTCATTCAGCGGGTTGCCCACGGCCATGACCTCCTCCTCCGGCTGCTCCGAGGACAGGTAGATCTTATAGTCCCCATCCGGGAAGAATAACCTTGCGGCCTGCTCCGGCGAGCGGGTCAGAACCACGGAGGACACGATCAAAAGCAGGATACCGCCCAGGCTGAGCGAGGCCGCGATGCTGGCCGCCTTTTTCCGGTCCCGCCGGAAGTTCGCAAGACCCATGGACACAGGGTTGAGCCTGATACGTTTCTTCCGGCCGCGGATCTGTTCCTGTCCGGCGGAAAAACGCACCGCTTCCAGCGGCGAAATACCGGCGGCTATTTTCACCGGTCTGCGGACGGAGACAGACACCATGAACCAGCAGGCCAGGACGGTCAGAAGCACGGATAACCCATAGTAGGCCCCGTGGAAGCCCTTGGGGAACAGGAGCAGGCCGCCGCCAATGCCCAGCAAAACACCAACCAGGATTCCAGTGCCGCCCAGCCTGCGGCTCTCCCTTTTTACGATGCGCTGGATCTGTTTGGGCGTTGCCCCGATAGTGCGCAGCTGCCCATAGCTTTGGATCTTATCCTGGATGGAGATCCGGAAAATGCTCTGGATGACTACATAGCCGCCGATCAGCACCAGGATCGCGATACCGCCGATGGCGGCGAAGTCAATGGACTTGGAATAATAGGCAAAGTAACCGCTGTTCATGCCCACATGGGGAAGGCCATACCGGGCGGCGATCTCCTGGCAGCAGGCGGTCATGACCTCCTGGCTCAACTGTTCATCGTTTTGAAAATGCACATAGGCGCGATACCCGGCAGGGTCAAATCCGGCCCACTGGGTCAAGGCCGTCTTGGAAACGGCAATGGCGCAGGCATTTGCTTCCTTTTCACCAACATTCGACAGGATGCCGGTCACGGTATAGTCGCCATGAAAGCTCTCGGTGTCCAATCGAACCGTCTCACCGATTTTGGCATTGGAACCGTAGGCGGACAGAAAATATTCGCTGACAGCGATCTCGTTCGCCTGCACCGGAAGTTCTCCCTTTACCAACTCCATCTGGCTGCGGGCAATATGGATCATATCGCTGTCGCAGTACACATAGGAGGCGTTGTAGCCCCGCTCCGAGTGCTCCTGTCCCAACAGATAGTATTCGCCCACTCGGGCAAGCTCCGGCAGGTCCTTCAGCGCCGCCACATCGGACGCCTCCACGCCGGTGAACACCGCCTCGTAGGTGTCGGCCACCTGATTGCGCTGGACCTGCGCCACGGAAACGGACAGAATTGCCGCAAAAGAGATCAGGAACGCCGCCAGGGCCACGGCGGTCACCACCATCAGGTTCCGGCGCTTCTCACTGGCAAGGCTCCGCTTCGCCAGCTTCTTCACAATGGCGCCGGTGTCGTTTTCAAAGGGCCAGGTCATGATTTACCACCTCTATTCTGTCACGCGAAGCTGTTCGACTACGCTGTTTTGCCTGCAATACAGGCTTGCCCATTTTGTAAGGATACATTGCAGCGCAAGTGCCAGCAGGAAATAAAAGCATACAGATACAACGGGGAACGTGTAATCTACAAAGCTGAATCCAGGTACATTTCCTATTGCGGAGCAGATTGCTTTTCCGATAACCAAACCGCCAACAATGGAAGCGGCAAAGCTGCCAAATGTCTGAAACCCATTTTCAAAGCCTATCATACCGGAAAGCTGTTTACTGTCCAGTCCAATGGCCCGAAAGAGCCCCATCTCCTTCCTTCTGGAAATGATATTGGTCATGCTGGTATTGACCAGATTGATGACGCTGAACATAATAATGACGGCTAACAGGGCATATGCCGCGGCAGAAATTGTGCTGAAAACACTTTTGTACTGCATTGTCATATCTTTCAGCGTTTTCAGGCGCAAGCTGTCGCTTGCCCCAATCAGCAACTGCAATTCGTCCTCAATTCCAGCATAACCGTTGTCCTCCGTCTGAATCACGAACGCGCTGTTTGCGTTATAGGGAACCGCCCGCTCCATTTCCGCTGCGGGTAAGATGAAACTGGAGGCGCTGTTCTTATCAAAAACGACAGCAGCTACAACATAGGTCAAATTGCTCCCTGTCTGGGAAAAAGTAACGGTATCGCCGGCCTCATAGCTCTGTTGCAGATATTCCAATTCTGGACTGCCCATATTGACTACAAGAGAGTTTTCCCCGGTATGGTCACAATGGGGCAGTTCCCCAGTCATGACCCGATGCTCCAGCGCCGCGTAATCCTCTGCGTTCATGCTCCGAATCGCTGTTTCCATTCCGTCAATCGTGACGCAGATTTCCTGCTGGCAGACAATCCCACTCACGCCGTCTATCGACAAAATCTCATGTTTCAATTCATCTGTCAGAAGATTGTTTTCCTGTAGCCGCGTAAGGGAAAACGTGGGCGTAACCAGCGCCCGGTTCAGCTCCACCACATAGGAGCCCTCGTAGGGAAAGCTCTGCTTTGCCCGTTGCTCAGGATCAAGAGAGGACAGCAGGGAGGAAATTCCCACAAGCATCATCCCGCTCAAAATTAGTGAGGTAAAGGTCAATATGCTTTTCTTCCTGTCCCGCAGTAAATTCATCGCCGCAAGTGAAAGAGGAGTGAGGGGTTTCCTGTCTTTTTTCAGGCGTTTCCCGCTCTTTTTCAGGCACTTCCCGCTCTTTTTTACCTCGGCATAGCTGCTGTAACGGGATGCTTCCATGGGTGAAACCGACATTGCGATTTTGGCCGGCTTCAAAATGGACAGCTTGACACAAATAAATACAACGGCGCCGGACAAAAGCACGATCACAATGTCAGGAAACAGCTGAAAAGCGTCTCTGTCTATCAGGAAGGACAGCATCCCGCCCACAATGCACCCAAGCGGAATAAAACGGAAGGCAAGATAGTTTCCCTCCTTTGAAATGATTCGCCTGATTTGCTTTTTCGTGGTGCCAAGTGTACGCAGCTGCCCAAAGGAGGTAACATTGTTCATGACTGAAATAAAAAATATGTTGTAGATGACCAGGGAACATACGCCAATCAAGACCAGCCCAACGAGCAGAACCGTCAGTACCGTCTCTTTTGACATATTATTGCTGTCAATGTATAAATTGTTGATCTGAATATTGTCCGTGGAGATTCCGCAATCCAGGCCAATCGTCCGCACCAGCTCTTTCAGCTCCTGGTTCGTATATTTCGCGGTATCACGGACAGAAATCATAGCTGCCGCAGGCCCGGCGGAAAGAGCGGAGTTTTCCCGCACAAAGCTCTGTGAAACGATGGCGTTATAAGCGACTCTGTTTCTGTCATTTTCAGCAGTCGTCTGAATAAACCCGGAAATCTGAAAATCTGCGGTTTCTAATTGGCGGCTTGCTTGATTGCGGTAATGAACGGATATGGTATCGCCAATACCCGCGTTCAAATTCAGGGCGTCTATATATCCCTTTTCGACAAGCAGCTCGTCCGCGGCCTGGGGCATATGCCCTTCCATCAGCTTGATATTGGAAAGCCGCATAGCTGCTTCATCGGAACATACGATGCCCATTGTGATTCCGTTTTCCCGCTCCGTCATACCGACGGATTGGTAAACGCCTACACTCTCGATACGGGGATCGGCTGTCAGCAGGGAGATGTTCTCCTGAGAGAGATTTTGAAAAATTCCCTGATACGCAGTAGATGCCGCATATTCACTTGTAACATTGAAGGCATAAGAAGAAACAAAAGCCATAATGGCGGCGGCCATAAAGATAATAACCCCAATCAGACGGTTTCTGAAATGATGCTGTTTGAGACGGGCGTTTGACAGTTTGCGGATGACCGCGCTGGTGTCGTTTTCAAAAGGCCAAGTCATCACTGCTACCCCCTCAACCTACGATTTTGCCATCCTCGATCCGCACGATGCGGTCGGCCAGCTGTGCGATCTCGTTGTTGTGGGTGATCATCACGATGGTCTGGTTGAACTGCGTGCTGGTGCGCTTGAGCAGGCCCAGCACATCGGCGCTGGTCTTGCTGTCCAGGTTGCCGGTAGGCTCATCCGCCAGGACGATGGCCGGTTTGGTAATCAGGGCCCGGGCAATCGCCACCCGCTGCTGCTGTCCGCCGGAGAGGTTGTTGGGCATATTTTGCAGCTTATCCTCCAGGGCCAGCATGTGGACGATTTCGTCCATGAACTTCTGGTCCACCGTGTCCCCGTCCAGCTCTACGGGCAAGACGATGTTCTCGTAGACGTTCAGAATGGGAACCAGGTTGTAGTTCTGGAAGATGAAGCCGATGTTCCGGCGGCGGAAGATGGTCAGTTCCTCGTCGTTCTTCTTTGCCAGCTCGTCCCCCCGGACGATGACGCTGCCGGAGGTGGGGGTGTCGAGACCGCCCATCATATTGAGAAGGGTGGACTTGCCGCTGCCGGAGGTCCCCACCACGGCCACGAACTCCCCCTGCTCCACAGAGAGGTTGACCCCATCCAGGGCGCGGGTGATGTTCGGCTCGCTGCCATATTGCTTTTTCAGGTCGATGGTTTGTAATACGTTCATTTTTGTCTGCTCCTTTCACGGCTCTTCGCCTGTTGCAGAGCGATTGTAAAATCCAAATGTCTCAGAAATGTCCGAATTGGAGCTTTGAATGTGAATTTTTTGTGAACAGTTTACCGCCGGGGCAGGAACACCGAAAACGTAGATCCGCGGCCGGGTTTCGAGGCCACCTGGATATAGCCGCCCTGCCGGGTGACAATCTCCCGGGCCAGATACAGCCCGATGCCCACCCCCGGCTGGTCGTGGACCTCCTCCTCACGGTAAAAACGCCGGAAGATGGCGGCCTGACGGCTCTCCGGGATGCCCTTGCCGGTGTCGGTCACATCCAGCTTGACATACATCTCCCACCGTTCCACGGATACGCTGATCTTCCCGCCCGCCGGGGTATACTTTACCGCGTTGTCCAGCAGGTTGAACAGGGCCTCCGCCGTCCACTTGCTGTCGTGGGACACCCGCAGGTCGTCAGGGCACTGTACCTCCACAGAGATGCCCTTTTGCTCCGCCCCGTAGACGATGCCGCTCATAGCCTGGGCCAGAGTGTCCAGCAGCGGCACGTCCTTCTTTTCCAGGGTGACCGCCCCGGTCTCCAGGCGGGAGGCTTTTCCCATGGACTGCACCAGAAATTCCAGCTTGTCCGTCTGACTGCGGATGCCCTGCAAGAACTCCCGCCGCTCCTGCTCGGTAACGGGCTTTGCCAGCAGGGTGTCTGTCACCATTTTCAGATTTGCCACCGGCGTTTTTACCTGATGGGAAATGTCTGACACCAGCGTTTGCAGCTCCCGCCGCTCCTCGTCCACCCTGCGCCGGTTTTCCTGGAGGATGTTATATAGCCGGGAGAGGCGGTAGCTGATGCGGGCGAAGATGGTCTCACGGTCTTCGGCTCTGGCCGGCTCTTGGCCGCCGCTGATCATGCTGTCCATAGTCTGGCACAGGTCGTTGGTGAAGCGGGACAGCCGCTTGGCGAAAAACAGCGTCAGGAGGAACATCCAAAAAAGAGCGCAGGCCGTCAACAGCGAACCGGCCAGCAGCACCCACCCCTGGCCCGTCATGGCGGAGAGGAGGAAGGAAAGAGCCAGCATGGAAATGGCCGCGCCGGCCTCCACCAGCAGAAACATGGTTTTGACGGGCATACGCCTCATTTCCGCTCACCTCCTGTCCATTGGTAGCCGATGCCGTAGATTGTTTTGATATAGGTATCTCCCTCCGCCTCGATCTTCCCACGGATGCGGCTGATGGAGGTGGTCAGGGTGTGCTCGTCCACAAATTTCTCGTCCACATCCCACAGACGTTCCAGGAGCCTCTGCCGGGTCAGCACCTGGCGGGGATTTTTGCAGAACAGGTACAGCATCTTATACTCCATGGAGGAGAGGGTAATTGGCTTTCCGTTCAGGGCGGCGGACTGCTCCGAGAAGTCCAGGAACAGCCTGCCGTCGTCGTAGAGATCCTTTGCCGGTCTGTGGTGCTCCAGCATGGCGAACATGGCACGGATCTTCCGCTGCAAGGCCCCAATGGAGAAGGGTTTGGTGATGTAGTCCACCGCTCCCGCCTCATAGCCTCGGAGTTGATCGCTCTCCTGGTCGTTGGCGGTGAGGAAGATCACCACCGTGTCCGGGTGCTCCGGCTTAATCAGCCCGCACAGGTCATAGCCGTTCCCGTCGGGCAGATTGATGTCCAGCAGCACCAGGTCGTATGACCTCCCAGCCAGCAGATTTTCAGCGGTCCTGGCGTTCAGGGCGGGGGTGACATCCCAGCCGTCGGAGATCAGGTTGTAGGCTAAAGTTTTATTCAAAAGGGCATCGTCCTCGACAATCAGTATCCGTTTCATAGCCCTTCCTCCTTTTTGTGATAAGGGCAGTATAACAGATAAATGTCCGCGAAATGTTACAGCAGTCTGTCTTTTTGAAAAAATTCTGCCTGAGCGATCCTATCCGCCCAGGCAGAAAATTGTTTCAGAACATACTCACCAGCCCGGCCAGCAGAAGCATGACAGCGGGCACAATATATTTTCGCGGGTGATGCCAGAGGTCGCTCTCGATTTTCCATCCCCGAATGGGACAGTACCACTCCAGCAGGACGGAGCCGACCGCGCTCAGCAGAGCGAAGGCCGCCGCCGTCAAAGCATGGAGCGGGCCGATCCCGCCGAGTTGGATCTGCCAGCTGCACAGGAAAACGATGTCCGCCGCCAGATTGCACCCGAAAATGAACAGGCAATAGGGGACATAGAACGCCCTTCCCTGCCCCGGCAGAAACCGCACCGCCCGCTCCAGGGCCGGGTCGCAGGACAGCAGGATGCAGATGGGGGTGTTCAGGGAGAGAATGGCAAAGCCGATGGGCAGGACGAACCGGGCCTCCATCTGCCCCAGCAGCACCGGCAGCACACAGGCCACGCCCCACATAGCCACGGTGTTGACCAGATAATTTTTGTGGGCCATCAGGTAGCGGAACAGATAACGCCACACAGAGTAGCGGCGGTGGGATTTGACTGTCCGCCTATGGCTGGCCGGGCGGACATAAAAGGCGTAGGCATCTGTACGACCCAGGCGCAGGGGATAGAGACAGGACACGATCACAATAGCGGCCAGGGCGCAGAGGATACTACCTAAAATCTCCGCCCAGATCCAATGGCCGACTGCCCAGACCACCGCCAGCAGTCCGGCGGTTTTGGTGAGCAGCGTATAGGCCCCCAGGGCGACCACATAGGAAAACACCAGGGTCCGGCCCTCGAAGGGAAGCATGAACATATTTTCCAGGTTGGCCCGGTTGCCGTCAGAGGAGAGAGCCTGCCACATGACCCCGGCGGAGAAGGCGCCGGCCATTAGGTACAGGATGGAGGGGGCAATCTCCACCCGGAGCCCGGAGATGTGCAGTCCCCAAAAGACCACCAGCTCCAGGAAGAGGGTCCGAATCAGCCGCTCATAGTTCACGCCAAACAGCTTTTTGGCCGTTACTTCAAAGCTCATTTTCATCATGCAGGGCCTCCCGAATGTTGGCGGCGTTGATTTCATTGCCCGCAAAGCTCCGCCGAATCTGCCCGTCCTCCAGCACCAATACTCGGTCGGAGGTCTGGGTGATGCTCTCCAGGATGTGGGAGGAGAACAGGACCGTCCCGTACTCTTTGTACCCGGCGATCAGCTGGTACAGGTACTCCGTGCTCTGAAAGTCCAGCCCGTTCACCGGTTCGTCCAACAGGAGGAGCGGCCGTTTCAGGGCGAAGGCGGTAATCAGAAACGCTTTTTTCTTGTTGCCGGTGGACAGGTCTTTCAGCAGGGCGTCGGTGTAGTCCTCAAAGTGAAAGCCCCGCACCAGTTCTGCCACGTCGGGCAATTTCGTTTTGTATGCCGCCGCCACATAGGACAGGTACTCCCGGAAGGTGAAATACTGGAAGGAGTTGTCCTCGGCAAAGACGGTGTACCGCCGCAGCTTGAAGCCCTTGTCCCGGAAGCTGGCCGTCTGGCCGTTCAGGCGGATGCCGTCACAGCGGAACCCCTCATGGAGACCGGACAGGGTTTTCAGAAAGGTGGTCTTTCCGGCCCCGTTCAGGCCGATGAGCCCCACCACCTCATGGGGCCGCAGTTGGAGGGAGAAGCCAGACAGCACGTCCTTCCCCTCGCTGTACCAGGCGCTGAGGTTTTGCAGCTCCAGAATGTTCCCACCCATGGTCAGCGCTCCCCCCTATTATTTTTTGCCTTTTTCCAGGAGGCATAGGCGGAATACCCGAAAGCCGCCCCCATCAGGATATAGAGTCCAGTCATCTCCAAATTGCCGGACAGGCCGCTGACGGCCGCCGCCGCCAGCCAGATCAGAGCCAGGATACCACGAATCACAACATGACGCATAACAGTTTCCTCCTTGAAGCAGTGCTTCCTTTGATGTATCTGCATCATAGCAGAAAACCGGGCGCTGTGCGGGAGTGTCCGCAAACAGTAGGTTTTTGACCGCGAAAAGGGGCGCTTACCCTCTACAGATAAGCGCCCTGGAAATTTTATAAATTAATATGGTATTCATTATCTATCAACAAATAGTTCACATCATATTTTTGGGCGAGTTTCAACATCTGCGCATTATCGGCAAGCACACCCTCCATTGTGCATTCTTCATCATCCAAACGATTTTCAATCACACTTGCGTATCCCTTTATATCGGGAAAATGATTTCTTATGTAGTTCTCGCTCATAATCAGGCAAATATATTTGATGTGGTCGAGATACTCCCCCTCAAAATCCTTTTTCCAGTCAAAAGGGATGTAGCACCCCTCGACGGTAAGGTTTTGCCCGTTCTCTATGGCGGTTTTGATTATTTCACGAACAATGGGCCATAAATATGCCGTGAGGTCAGCATCCGCGCTCAGTGGAGTAAGCTCCGTATGTCCGCTCCGAATCAGCCCCATTTTCAGATGGTCTATTGATAAGTTTCTTTGTGTCATATCTAAAGAAACCTTTACTACTTCCGGCACTTTCACATAAAGGCGGTTCGGCGCGGAAAATCCCCGGCGTTCCCTCTCTAAAAGCCCGGCAATATCCAGTTCTTTTAGGGAGTTCTGTATTGTCATGGTGCTTTTATCCAGTATTTCCGCTATCTCTGCTATGGGGTAGACAATATACGTCCTGCCCTCATTGTCCTGCCAGCCGTTCTTCTGTGAGAGGGTGGAACGGTCAAGGAGCAGCGCATAGAGCAGCTTTGCAGTCTGTGACAAGTCCATTTTCAGCAGAAATCGGGGATAGGGGAAAAAGGGCGGCATTGTGGTGTTGGCTGTAATGTATTCGGTTATGGTTTTCACCTCCTGTCTGTGGCTTCTGTTACGCATTTAAAACGGCTTTTTGGGGGTAAAGGATAAATGTACCGCATACCCGTTGAGCAGTAGCCGGGAAGCCTTGATTTACGGGGGGTCTGTGTTTTCTAAGCGTGACATTTCCCCCTCTGTTTCCGCTTGCGCTGTGCGGCTCTGGTTCTTTTCATGTGTCCGGCACAATCAGGGCAGTATTTCCCCCGGTTGGATTTTGGGAGAAACTGACCGCCGC
>Ga0224742_10059_pt1 | contig 14493 bp, 14 predicted proteins | sample LIM_E_Water_Neg_FD_161631 | JGI IMG/M metagenome (GOLD analysis project Ga0224742, IMG submission 161631) | Enriched cells from gastrointestinal tract of the lab mouse from Pacific Northwest National Laboratory (PNNL), Richland, Washington... | ecosystem: Host-associated > Mammals > Digestive...
CCCCTTACAGATATTTTTTCTGTAAGGGGTATTTCGTAATCGCTTCAACTGCTCTTTTTCATCCGTTCAATATACTGCTGCATCCTGTCGGCGCTGTCCCGCTTCATCTGGTCGGTGACATGGCCGTACACGTCCAGCGTAAACGCCGCCGTAGCGTGTCCGAGGTTGCCCTGGACCGTCTTAATATCATCCCCGGCACGGATAGAGGCTACGGCGAACGTATGTCTCAAATCATGCAGGCGTGTCTCAGGAAATCCAAGGGAGCGCATAACACGCTTAAAATTCTCATAGACCGTATCCGGGACCAGATGATGGCCCAACTCGTCCGTGAACACCATATCTCCCAGCGGGCAGCCCTCCCAGGCAGGCCCGGCTTTCAGCCGCCATTTGGCCTGCTGGATTTTCTGTGCTTTCAATATGTCCATCACAAACGGGGCAGGAACGATTGTCCGAGCCTTGTCGTTCTTCGTAGACAGCGGCAGAACATACGCCCCGCCTACGCCGCGTTCTTTCTTCAACTGCTTATTGATGGTGATGCTGCCGGTCACAAAGTCCACGCAGTCCCAGGTGAGGCCGCAGACCTCACCTCTCCGCATGCCTGTAAACACCGTGGTCAGATAGATATACTCGAACCGGTGGCCCTTTATCGCGTCCAAAAATGCGGCCATAGTGTTCTCGTCCAGCGGAGTGATTTTCTTATGGATTTTCTTCGGTAAGGTGCAGGCGTCCGTCGGATTGGAGCGCAGATAGCCGATGGCTACGGCCTGAGCCAAAGCCTTATGCAGCACCCCATGAACATTGTGTACGGTCTTGGGATTCAAAGCAATATGACCATCCTGCTCCTTACTTAGGCTGTTCAGAAACTGCTGGATGGTGTGAGCATTGAGAGAGTCCAATTTAACTGCACCAAGGTTGGGGATGATGTGGTTTTTAATTGTAGCTCGGTATGACGCGCAGGTACTTTCTTTGATGTCGTTCCAATACTCGGCTGACCAAATATTCAACCAATGCGCCAACGTCATTTTGGACGGCTCCCGGTAATCGTCCTTATCCAGCGCAGCTACGGCTTCGGTCATTTTCTTCCTGACTTCCTTCTGGGTCTTGGCGTAGACACTTTTTCGGATTTCCTTTCCGGTGCCGGGGTCAATGCCGATAACAAAGCGCGCCTCCCAAGCACCATCTTTGCGCTGGCGGATACTGCCCTCGCCTCGGGCGCGGCGTTTCTTTTCTGCCATTTCTATCGGTCCTTTCATATATTTTTTTGAGGGGGTAGGAGGATACTGCCGTCCGCACAGCTAAGGCCATGCGGACGGCTCATTTTTTTACCGGCCTACCCCGTAGGCCCAAAATGGCAGTTAGAGAGGGATATTCGAGCGGTCTTCGCACTGCTCCTTGAACCAGGCGTCGAACAGCTCTGCATTGATAACATATCGACGCCCGATTCGGATGGCGGGAATCTTCCCGGCATTGGCGAGGGCATAGATGGTGTTTCGGCCAACGCCGATGCGCTTGGCAGCCTCCTCAATGGAGTAAGTCAACTTGGATATCATGAAGGTCCTCCTTCTGCGCGAAGCGGGAGTTTTGGACCCGGCGCGGCACAAAACAGTCTCGCGAGCAGATAGGGCCTATCTACTTTAATATTGTTGTGGTACTTTCGGTCGCGCCAGGGTCCGATTGCTTCGCAGCTTTCTGGTGCCTTGCCTCCTTTTCTTTATAAGATTTGACTACCCAATACGATTGCGCTCCGAGTGGTCAAGTATTTTCAGATGCGTCTGTTTCTAGCAGACGTTTACTTTTTTGCGCCATTTTATCAAGCATCAGATTGATTCCCGCACCCATTTCCGGTGAGAACAAGAATCCCCCGGTCTTTTCGTAATAGCCACGAAGGAGAGCCTCCATATCGTCTGCATCTTTTTTAGAGAGATACCACGTTGTTGTTTCCAGTTCTGCCTCCGGTATTGAGTAGTCAGGAAGAATGTGCATATTGCCATTTTCGTAGGTGATGGTAAGAATGGCGGTGCCATTTTCTTTAGGGTAGATACGCGCGGAGATTGCCATTGGCGGACTGTCAGCCGATTCAGTATCAGGGGATGGCGGGGATTCAGTACCCAAAATATCCTCAGGTGAGACGCCAAGCGCATTGGCTAAATATTTCAACTGTCTAGGGCGAGGGTTACTCTTTCCACCCTCATAAAGCCGTATCGTATTTATCGCAATACCGGCTTTTTTTGCAAGCTCTACTTGGGTCAGGTCCTGCTCCAAGCGCAGCTTCCGAATCCGCTCTGCAACTGTCATAACTATTATGCCTCCAAACAAATCATAATTATTGCATAACTCCTTGAAACTAGCTATAGCCAATTTAATACAAAATTATTATATCGCACACCCGGCCAAAAGTCAACAGCTTGAGAGAAATAGAAATTGCAGCCCAAACAGCCAAAAAATACTTGACGAATACTGGTGGTTGATGGTATTATAGATTTAAATTTAGTCTAACACACCTTGAACCAATTTATCCTTGACTGAGAAGGTAGTCAACATATTTTAGGCGCAGGCGTCCGCGCCTGGAGAACTTTTGATGAAGGGAGCAGAAATTATGAACAACATCGTATGGCCGCAAACCGCCCGGCCTCCCCCACGGCTGAACAAAAAAGCCCCCCCCCCTGCGTCTGAACCCGTCAAAGCAAGACGCAAGGTGGGGTGTCTCTCTTCTTCCTTATTACCATTTTAACAAAGGAGACTATAGTTTATTGTACTATAGTCTCCGCAGATTTGCAAGAACATTATGAATAAAAAGAAAATCCCAATCCTGGTCTTGCGTGTGGTCTGGATGGGCCTTCTGGACGGCGAAATCGAGAGCCGCTTGGTGGCGTTCCCGAACCAGGACGGAGGGGATGTGAACGCCAGTGCTGAACGGCTGGCCGAAGAACACGGCGCGGTACTGCTGCTCGTTGAGCAGCGGGAGCGCGCTACATTAGAGGTAAATAATAATGCATGATAACCATACTTTCCCGGCAGTGCATCCTGCCGCAGGGCCCGGCCCCGTTCTACGTGGCAGTATCGACGGGCAGACGGGTAACACAGCGGCTCCATCTGGACAGGTGGCCGCTCAACACTCTGTAATCTTGGGTAATCTTCCGCGCTTTGTTTTGACCCACGGCCGGTTCTGTGTTTGGAGGTTTGAAGCCCGACCCAATAGCAACAAACCGGCCAAGGTCCCGTACAATCCGGTGACGCTGCAGCGTGCCGACTCCAGTAATCCCAATACGTTTGTGCCGATTGACGCAGTGCGCGACTATCAATCGCTAGGATTTAATGGCATTGGCCTTTTTATTGGCAACGGTATATCCGCTATCGACATAGACCATTGCATTACAGAGCAAAATTGCTTAACTCCTTTGGCGCAGGATGTGCTGAACACCATGAACGGTGCATATATGGAGTACTCTCCGAGCCGTAGAGGTATCAGGATTCTGTTTTATACTCCGCCAGATTTTATTTACGATAAAAGTAAGTATCTTATCAACAATCAGAAGCTGGGCTTGGAAATTTACATTTCCCAAGCAACCAGCAAATATGTGAGTGTTACGGGCTGGAAATTTAGCAGAAATGCCGATTTAATGAATGGTTCAGCCCAGTTGATGCAGGTCGCGGAGAGGTATATGCTCCGGAATACGCCTACCCCTCCGGCGTCCTCTGCTGCACCAAATGTGCAGGCCATGCTGACCGGCAGCGCCGACAAGGCGGTCCTTGATGCTGTCATGCGGTCAGGCGGCGGTCAGGAGTTTCAGGCGTTGATGAGCGGGGATTTGACATCCTGCAATGGTGACCATAGTGCGGCCGATATGAAGTTCTGCAGCTATCTGGCAGCATATACTGATGATGCGGAGCAGATGGACAGGATTATGAGGAAGTCTGGTCTGATGCGAGACAAGTGGGACCGTCCGACTGCCGGAAGCACATATGGCAGGGATACTATTACAAAGGCAATCTCGACGGCACAGCAGTATCGCGCAAATAGAGCGCCGAGGGTTCCGCCGGAAATGATGCAGGCGCTTCGCAGGAATGCAGTTCAGCAGCAGGCAGTTCAGCAGCAACCAGTTCAGCAGCAACCAGTCCAGCAGCAGCTAGTTCAGCAGCAGGCAGTCCAGCAGCAGGCTCAAGGGAAGGCCCCGGAAGATGACGATGATACCATCTCCGCCAGAGAATTGCAGGCAACACCCATGAAGCCGGTGGAATACATTGTCGAGGACATTCTACCCACGGGGTTGACGCTACTCGTGGGGCCGTCAAAAATCCGAAAGTCGTGGATGAGTCTCGACTTATCACTGAGTGTTGCTGCGGGTATGCCCTTTTTGGGTCGGAAGACCCAAAAGGGCGGGGTCCTTTATCTGGCGCTGGAGGATAGCAAGAGCCGCATAAAAGGGAGGATGGAACTAATTCTGAGGGGGAGGCTTGCACCAGACAACTTCTACTTCCGCACGCATGCTCTGGCGCTTGATGCGGGGTTGCCCGGCGTGTTAAAGAAACACATTGAGAAGCATCCTGATATCAAACTCTTAATTATTGACACTTTCCAGAAGGTGCGCGGAGTAGCTCGCCATGGTGAAAGCACTTATGCCTTTGATTATCGCGAGGTGTCTCTACTGAAGGGGCTGGCCGACGAATATGGCATCGCACTCATTCTGGTGCATCACACGAGGAAAATGGTAGATGATTCCGACCCATACAAGATGATTTCCGGGACGAATGGTATTATGGGTTCCTCGGATACGGCTTGGGTCCTGCTTAAAAGCAAAAGGTCTGACGACACTGCTTGCCTTAATGTTACGGGGCGCGATGTGCGGGAAGCTGAGTTGGTTATTCGATTTGAGGATTCGATGTACCGCTGGGTGCAGGTAGGCACTCAGGAGGAAGTCCAAATGCGTGCCGAACGTCAAACGGTAGATAGCAGTCCAATCGTGCAGACCATCCTGGCACTTTTGAAGGAAAGTACGTCAGGGACTTGGAGTGGTACATCGACAAAGCTCTTGGAAGCAGGTACGGCTAAGGGACATATGCTGGCTCAGAACGGGATGGAGTTGAGCAATAACCTTCGGGATTTGATTCCGTTGATGGATAAGTATGCGGGAGTAAAGTATTCTAACCGGTCGAATGGTAACGCCGGGCGTATACACTGCTTCACTCTGGACCAACACAGTTCGGATGAAACAGATGACTCTGTTGGCGTACAGGGCGAGCAGACCGAGAACGATAACAACAAGGACTGAAAGCAAAGATTCTGTGGTTGCTAACGGCAACCACAGAATTTTTATATTTGATGCTGTCCTCCCAACCACTGTATGTTAAATGCCATTGCAGGTATTGAAACCATTGGAACCATTGATGCCATTGGATAGGGTCCTATCTCTATATGCCAAAAGGTATTGATACCATTGGAACCATTGCACCCCCACCCCCCTGTGAGACAAAACTGTATTGAACATCAGAACGTCTCACAGGGTGGTTGGGAGGTTTCACCACCCCCTGTGAGACGCTACTGTATTCATAACCAATACCTATCAATACTTACCAATACTATCAATACCTTTTATAGACATAGGCACATCAATGGTTCCAATGGTATCAATGGTTTTTTATATAGCGGCATTGAGGATTACCAATACCTCGCAATGGTTTCAATACCTGCAATACCTATGGAGATATAACAGGTTTTGACCGATGCCCCCACTCAAAATCATGGATTTTCGCGCTGAGAGGGGACACGCCTTGCCTATCGTTACGAGGGGCCACACTATATGTATCACAGGGGCCGCTCTCAGGCCCGTAACCTCGCGAGCTAAGATATCGGCCCCCAGATTTGGCTGTGAGCCAGACCTGGGGGCCATCTCCTCGTGGCGTACCCTTTTAAGGGCTTCTCGTTCCGGCCGGAGCCTTTCCGAGCTTGAATCGGGTCCGCCCGACCCGATATATCATGCAGCCGATGCCTGGTTGACCAGGCGCAGGCCCTCATGCAAGATGTTGGTTGCGGCGTTCAAATCCCGGTCATGGGGCGCGCCGCAGACGGGGCAGGTCCAGTTGCGGACAGTCAGCCTCTTGGCGCGAGGATACTTGTAACCACAGACCGAGCAGAGCTGGCTGGATGCAAAAAAGCGGCTCACGGAAACTAACTGCCGGCCATATCTCTCACTCTTATATCTAATCTGGCGCTTAAACTCACCCCAGCTGGAGTATTTGACTGCACGATAGCGATACTCGTTTTGGCTCATCATGGATTGGTGGTACAGGCTCTCGATACAGATTATATCGTAGTTGCGTACCAATTTTGACGTTATCTTATGTATCGAGTCCTTGCGCCGATTAGCGAACTTACGATTCAGCCGCCGTATTTTTTCGGAGGTCTTTTTCCAGCGGTTGCTCCCCTTAGTCTGTCGCCGGAGCTGGTCCCGCAGGTACTGCAGTCTCGCGAGTTGGCGCTTATCCGGATGATACAGCTCCATGCTGTCGCCGTCAGACGTCACAGCATAGGTCTTAATGCCCAGGTCAACGCCGACGGCCCTCCCCGTTGCGGGAAGCGGTCGGTTCTCCGGAACATAGCAAAAAGAAATGTAGTAGCTATCGGCTCCTTCACGGGTGACCGTGGCGGCGACAATCCTGCCGCAGATGTCTGGAGCGCGGCAGATTTTGATATCGGGAATCTTAGGCAGCTTGACTCTGTTGCCAACGACAACGACATTGGTGTACGAGTTACTGTTGCGGTAGCTTTGCTGATAGCTGTCTTTTGACTTGAAATGCGGTGTACCCGGAAACAGGCCGTTTGCCCTGCGGCAGTCGCAAAATTTGAACGCGCGGATAAGATGCAGGAGCGCGGCCTGCATCGCAGACGACGTTGCCGTCTGCAGCCAGGGGTAGTCTTTCCTGAGCGCGGGAAGTTGCGCTTGCAGCTTGCGATACTCCGGATACTCTCCGGTGGCCTGCCATTGCTCCAAGATTTTGGAGAGGAAGTAATTATGTATAAACCGCGCTGCATCTATCGTAATGTCTATCTGCCGGCGCTGCTGCGCGGTCGGATATATCCGATATCGAGGTGTGCTGGCGTATGTCTGTTTGCCCATGACGCAATCCCCCCTACAAGGTGTTATGTAAACCTCTGTGATAGTATTATAACACCATGAGAGCAGTATTGCAAGACAGGATTTGAACATTTTCAGAATAAATGAAGCTATAAAAGCAAAAAAAGCACATATATGAGGATTTTTTTCGAAAAACAATTTGCAAAAAAGAAGAAAAAAATCTCCCCTGCTGTCCCCGAAGGGATGTTGGAGAGGGGGAGAGGGAGAACCCTGAAGCGCTTTACATGGTTGGAGACAAATGGCCGAAAAAGTTATGTTTTTGTGCATTAACACGATTCACACGAAAAATTAAGTTTCGCTACGGCTGCGGATACTAAGGGATATTTTGTGTTCTGTAGAAAGTAAGTTAAAAAATAGTGTTAATGGTGTTAAAATCCTCTAAGACCGTTGCGGCGCAATGGTTAGGGCGTTAACACTTTGATTTTTCAAGTGTTAAGGCTATCCGTTTCAAAACCGCCGAAAGCACTGCAGCGCAAGGGTTTCAGTGGTTTTCAGCAAAGTGTTAATGGAATCCTCAAACGTGTTAAAATCACGCCCCTCCGGCCCGGAGCCGAACGCTGCCTGACCGCTCCCGGAGACTCCAAGGCCCCACTGGAGAGCCGTTAACACAATCGGCACTCCAAATGTGTTAAAACGAATCACCCGCCAAAAGTTGCAAAAACCAACCACAGCACCCTGTCTCCAACCATGTAAAGCGCTACGAGGGTCCCCCTTCCTCATCTTCCAAGACATCTACACCTGGTCCGGCGAATTCCGCAAGTCCAGCATAATTCGTTAGCTCAGTTTCGCAGGTTTGATGCCAATAAATTCTTCTCTGAGTTTGTGGCAGGCAGAAAGAGGTCGTTTGAGAAGGTCTTACAGGATATTGCGGAGAACCGTGTTGCTTACGAGGCGTTTCAGAGTGTGCAGGAAGAGCTTGTTGATAAGAAAAGCGACTGGGAACATCTTTGCGATAGATGTAAGATGAGCTTTTCGTTTTATTCGAGAGCTGTTGATTCACTGTGCAAAAGTATTATGCCTGATATCGTGCAGGACGTTGTGTATCGTGTTAATTCAAGATATACGTCGCCTGCGGGTAGGAATCAATACTTGAACACATTTAATTTTTCTGAAGGCAGTATCAGGAAGGCATTGCTGTGCGCGTCTACTGCTGTTCAATCTGACCCCATTGCGGAGTTCAAAAAGCGTCAGCGCAGTCTTATGACACCAAAGTTGCGCTATCAGATTTTGCAGCGTGACGGTTTTCGCTGTGTTATTTGCGGTCGTGGCGTTGCTGATGGCGTTCGACAGCTTGAGGTGGACCATATCAAGCCTGTATCAAAAGGCGGAGTTACTGAGCCCGATAATTTGCGGACGTTGTGCTGGGACTGTAATCAGGGAAAGAAAGACCGCTATGTAGAGGGCGGGTTGAATTGATGTTGTTTTGGGGTTGGTTAGCAGCCCTGTCTATCGCTCTCACAGACGTATACGGCTGTGAGAGCGATGTTTTACATACATGTTTTTTTTTGGTTATATTTTCGTACATATTTGTGCAGATTTGACAAATTTTTGGCGGTGTGATATTTTGTTTATAAAAGAAAAGCCCCCGCACAGCCAACTGGCTGTGCGGGGGCTTTGTTGCAGTGGTTAGTTGGGATAGCGGGTGAGGACATGGAGACGTGTTCCCAGGTCTGCCATTCCGTTGTAAAGAGTGGTTTTCATTCCCCAGTATACTTTGCCAACCTGGCCCGCTCTGGCGCCGTCATTTCCATCGCAGGTTACGAATCTGTCGTTGTTTGGATTCATACTTTGGTTTACCCACACGCCAGCAGGCACATACTGGAGAATGATGCCCACATGATAGATTGTTCCGTTGGAAGACATTGTGACAAGAATATCACCGGGACGCACTTTTGTTGGGTCAGTGACTTCGCGGCAAGGTGCACCGGTGCGTCCAAAGATGCGGTCGGAGACCATGGCTGCCCAACCACCACAGCCGTATTTGAGGCTTGCGCTGCCGGTGCCGTATTTAATACCTGCGCCGACGTCGTTGGTGCTGTCACCGGTGTGCGTTCCGGCTGCGTAGAAGTTGTTGTGTGCACCGTCGATGAACTTGGGGTCACTCCAGACAGTTCCAGTGGGATACTCGCGCTTAATCTGGTCCAGAATAGTCTGAACGTTCTCGACAGTGGCGTCCTGACCGTTGGCGAGCTTACCAGTGTTCTGATTCTGGTTGTTGTTCTCGGTGTTCTGGTTCTTACCGTCGTCGTACTGGTCGTTGTCTTTGTCACCGGGGTTGTAGCTGTTGATGAGCTTGAGCATACGCATGATGACGGTACAGGCCTGGGCGCGGGTCATGGACTCTTCGCCGTGGAACTTGCCGTCGGCCATGCCTGCGATGATGCCGAGGGCGTAGCAGTATTTGACACACGCTCTGTATTCGCTAGGGATGCTGGTGTAACCTTTGATGGAGTTGATAGCGGCGTTGCTCTGGTCGTTTGTGATGGACTTGTCGTTGTCGATACCTGTGTTGTACAGCGTGCGAGCCATCTCGTAGCGGCTCATAGCGTTGTCGTCTACGGCCTTGAGCTTTTTGGACATGCCCACGTCTTCGGCAACCTTCTTGTTAGCCCAGTACCAGGGCGTTCCAGCAGGCTTGGTCTTCTGAGCGGCTTCAACCTTGTCGTTGTAGAAGGTGCGGGTGAGCATGGTGATGAGCTGGACGCTGGAGACTTTCTCGTCGGGACGGAACGTGCCGTTCTCGAAGCCTGCGACGATGCCGAGCTTGGCGCACTCGGTCACGTCGTTGTAGTACCAGGCGGTGCGCTTCACGTCGGAGAAGCTGGTTACGAGAGCCAGGTCCTCGTCGACGAAGGTGTTGTCGGCGTTGTCGGTGGGCTGGGTGTTATCAGCGTTATCGTCAGTGTTGTACCACACGGTCTCGCCGGTTTCGGGGTTGTACCAGTAGATAACGTTGCCCTCGCTGTCGGTCAGGTAGATGACGTTGCCGTCATCGTCGGTGATGGTGATAGCGTCCTCGGGGATGTCGGCAGCAAACGCGGTAGTAATCAGGGAGCAGCTCATGACCAGGGCCAGGAGCAGGGAGATAAAGCGGGTCTTGGTACGCATAGTTGATTCATCCTTTCTTATAATTATGATGTTGTGATTTCAGTTTGAGAATGCTGGAGTTTGAACGATGTTTGGCGTCGGTTCACATCAGACCGGCTGCCAATATGTGTTTCTGGTTGTTGGGTCCGGATACAGAAACGAACGAGAGAGCGAGTACTGATTCTCGCGGCTGCGGGTGGGGGAGCGGATAGCCGCTCCCCCTTTTCCCGCGATGCTAGGGTAAGAGGTGCTAGGGGTAGCCGCGAGAAAACAAAAACCGTGCTGTGCGAGTGTTAATAACCCCAGCACAGCACGATAACATAGCAACACAAAACCTTAATCAAACCCTTGCCAAAGCTAGGACAAAAGGTTATAATAAGGCCGTGGTACGGTTTCCGTTGTGTGGGTAGGAAGAGTACCCGCATAGGCTCCAGGGGAGCGCCAACTCCCCTGGGCCACCGCACTATTTTGTTTTCTCGTTGCCTATTTTACTCCATTTCTGTGCGAATAGCAAGCCCCTATTTTGCAACCAGCGGCGTCTGCTTCGGCAGGCGCTTTTTCTGTTTCGCCAACACCTCCCTTCGAGAACTATACCGAACGGCTCCTGCCGTTCCGGTATCTCTATTATTATATATAGTGTATACCTCTCCGGAAGCTTGGAGCACCCTCCCGCTTGCGGGAGGGCGAGCGCAGCGAGTAAGCGCCCCAGACGCCCCGCGTCTGGGGTCGCCGTGGAGCGTCAGCGGAGCGGCGAGTCGCCCCGGCGTTGCCGGGTGCGCGGAGGTCCGAAGGACCGGAGCGCATCGCGACCGCTTATGCTCTTGTGTGTGTGTACGGACGGGCGCGAGTCCGCATACGCGGACGACGGCCGTGTCGAAAGGCCGCAACCCTTGCGGCCCAACGGTTAGCAGTTGTGTAAATTGGTGTAAATTGCCCCCGTAACTATGGTGTGCTGGGCGGTGGAAAAATTAACGCAGGTGTAAACGCCCTCCCGCAATCCACCACAGATATGAGCAGATATTGCTGTAAACGACAACACCCCCAAAAGGCCCTGTTGCGATGCAAGTGTAAATAACTGTAAACGCACCCGGCGGCGCAAACACAGATGCGGACCCCTGATGGGTTCACATGGTTGGTGAGTGGAGCTTGCTCCGGCACTGGCCTGAAAGTGACCAGCGGAATCCGCAGGGATTTCCTGACGATTTTGCCGCCGCTGGGCTCTCCGAAGGCCAGCTGGTGTCCAGCAGGGGAGGTTTACATAACACTGCCCCGGATTGTGGGCCGGAACTGGGCCCCGGAAAGGCCAGCGGGGTTCGGGGGCGGCAAAAAAAATAAGCCCAGCCCTCAGCAATTTTGCTACTGAAGACTGGGCTCAAACTGGCCTTGTGGTGGGCCAGTGAATTAAAACGGACAGTCAGGCTCGGCCTCCCACCCTTCTCCATAGACAATGGAAGGCTGGGATATCGGCGCTTCCGGGAGTTCTGGATAACGAGGATGCTGCTGAAGCGCGTACTTTCGAACCTGCTGCGGGTCTGCTCCGCGCGTGAACAGCCACGCCGCGTCCAGGGGCATGTTGAGGATACTGCTGGCGGGCTTGTTGGCCTTGACGCTGATATACTGCGCCGTCTCGACGTCTTGCCCACCCAGATACAGCATATTATCACAGCCGCCTAATATCGTCTGCGCCCTGGGGTGGCCGTACAGGCTCTCCAGCTGGGAGAGGCTTTGGAGGACGATGCTGACGCTGATTTCCCTTGACCTGATAACGGATATGATTTTGTCAAAATCAGGGATAGTCGCGTTGGCCGCGAAATCGTCCAGGAATAAACGCACCGGGATATCCAGTCGGTGCTTTGGGTTCCGGTCCGCTTCGGCGCACAGCTCCTGGATGGCCTGGGTGTATAGGAGAGCCGCCAGCGGGTCCAGGGAGCGGTCTGTATCTGAGATATTTAAGAACAAGGCTATCCGCTCCCGCCCCAGTGCGGCAAAGTCAACCTGCTCCGGGCGTGTGAACAGGTCCGCAACGCCGTCGAAGGTCAGCGTGGACAGCCTTTCAGCCAACATGCCTTGGATGCAGGCTTGGGTGCGGTCCGCCTGGGTCATGCTCTTATACAGTTTCCAGCGCAGCGATGCGAAGCTGTCCGGGGCAATCGCGGCGTACTCGTCCAGCAGTCTGCCGGTCAGGCCGCCGCCCATCTCGGACAGGAGTAAGACGGCGCTGCTCAGGGTATGCTCTTCCTGCGGCTGGCACTCCAGCAGGTACCCCAGCAGTGTCTCCAGCAGCATCCGCGCCGCGTGGTCCCAGAACGGGTCGCTGATTATCTCAAGGGGGACCAGACAGGCCGCAACGCGGAGGATGTCCTGCTCACGGTAATGCCCCCGCTCGCTGTCGTATCGGATATTGCGGAGGGGATTATACCCAATGTTGGAGGCGTGGCAGTCGGTCAGATTGATTTCGTGGATTCTGTATCCAGACCGCTCCAGAACGCCGCCCACCTGCCGCCGCAACGCGCCTTTCGTGTCGGCGATAATCATGCTCTCACTGCATTGCAGGATGTTGGGGATGACGTATCCTCTGGTCTTTCCAGAGCCGGGCGGGCCGATGATGATGTCGTTATTGTTCAGACCGGTATCCCAGGTGTCACTGCTGACTGTCCGGTCCTCAGCTAAGATTCTGTAACTCATACTTCCCTCCTTATAACGTGGTGACGATGCGGTCGGCCAGGCCCCAGGCTACGGCCGCGGTCGCGTCAAAGTATGTGTCAGTGGCCGTCTTAGCGTATACCTCCGCGATGGTGTGGCCGGTGTGCCGCGCCAGTATCTCGGCAGTGATGGCTCGCGTCTTCATAAGGTCCTGGGCGATACTGTCAATCTGGAGGGCGCTGCCGCCAAGGCCCCCGGCAATCAGCGGGTCATGTATCATGATGCGGGCATGGGGCAGTATCTCCCGCTGGGAGCCAGCCGCGAACAGTATCGCGGCCATACTGGCAGCGTTAGCGCACACGGTACGGATGGGACACTGGATAGCCTGCATCACGTCGTACAGTGCCAGACCGCTGCCGACCTCGCCGCCGGGAGAGTCGATGTAGAGTGTGATTTCCGCGCTGGGGGAGTCATGCTGGAGCCACCGTAGCTGCATGACGAGCGCGTGGACGTATTCTCGCGTAATCTCTCCGATGCAGTAAATCTCTCGCTCGCGGAACAGCGCGTCCTGGAGCGGGATGTGGGATAGTCCCTGGCTGGTTTCTTGGATAATATTAGGCGTCATTGCCTGCTCCTTCCTGAGCCGTGAATGGCTCAATTAAGATTTGATAGTATTGCTGCTCCCTATCTGGGGCCTGGGCCTGCTCATAAAGAAGCTTGAAAATGTAGTCATCATCCTGACCGAGCTGCCGCACGTCCTGCCCCAGTGCGCCGGCAAGGGCAATCAGGTGGAGGTTGCCAAAGCGGTACATCGGGGCCCGGTCAGTCTGCTGTAATTGTTCTCGTAGCGTCATTTCTGTGTCGTCCTCTCCAAATGCTTCTGGTAAATGTCAACATAGGGCTTCGCCAAAATATCCAGTACCTCCCCGATGGGGACGCTCTGGCGGCGCATATCCTGTACCCGGACAGCCACATCCCGGCAGGTCAGCTCCGACATATACTGCGCAGGATACCGCACCAGGTCCGCCAGCCGCTCCAGGTCTGCGGGATAGCCGGCAAGGATAGCCGTGATTGGCAGCTCCGCCACGTCCCGAAGCACAGCGGGGACGTACTCCGGATGCGCGGGCCCACCGGCAGACAGCGCGCCGAGCCTGCCCCGCAGAGGTAATTTTTGTATGGGCATTTAACCCCTCCTTTCTGACAATTAAACCGAAAACGCCCTCGGTTTGGGTTAAAAAAATAAGACAGCCTGACGCATTTCTGCGGCAAGCTGCCTTATTAACTAGTACGGCCAATGACCGTCAACAGAGTGGTCCCGTCTCCAAACTGACGGATGCGCACCGCCGTTATCAGGGTCCAGTAGTCGGATAGGCGTTGCATGGTGATTCTGAGAAGGGCGTGGAAGGTATTGATATCCATTGATTCCTCTATATGCTAAAAGGTATTGAAACCATTGGAACCATTGATGCCATTGGATAGGGTCCTATCTCTATATGCCAAAAGGTATTGATACCATTGGAACCATTGCACCCCACCCCCCTGTGAGACAAAACTGTATTGAACATCAGAACGTCTCACAGGGTGGTTGGGAGGTTTCACCACCCCCTGTGAGACGCTACTGTATTCATAA
>Ga0224742_10217_pt1 | contig 14405 bp, 13 predicted proteins | sample LIM_E_Water_Neg_FD_161631 | JGI IMG/M metagenome (GOLD analysis project Ga0224742, IMG submission 161631) | Enriched cells from gastrointestinal tract of the lab mouse from Pacific Northwest National Laboratory (PNNL), Richland, Washington... | ecosystem: Host-associated > Mammals > Digestive...
ACCAGCGGACTGGTGGCAGCGGGAAAATCTTTGGCAGGGCTTCAGGGTTTGTCCGCTGTACTGCAGGATCGCTCGCTTCACAAGTATTATCTCTGTGGGGTATGGGGAAGGGTGCAGGAGCAAAAAAGAATAGAAGGGATTCTGATAAAGGATGAGAGAACCAATCAGGTGACAATCCTTTCTGAACAGGCAGCCCGGGGAAAAGGCAAGGGAAAAAAGGGGGAAGACGGACAGGCCGGCTCTCGGATCTGTACGGAATATGAACCCATAGATTACAGGGACGGGTATACGCTTTTAAAAGTAACGTTGATTACAGGAAAAACCCATCAAATTCGTGCCCATTTAGCATCCGTGGGATACCCCATAGTGGGAGATTACAAGTATGGGGATTTTAGGGTAAATGAGGAAGCCAGAAAGAAATATAAGGTGACTTCCCAGATGCTTCATTCGTTTCGTATGACATTTCCCGAAATGTCAGAGCCTCTCGCGCATTTAAGTGAGAAAAGCTTTGAAGCTCCCCTGCCGGGGGAGTTTAAAAGGATGTTTGGGGAGGTGATTTTGGGGATATGAAGCCATTGGATGCAGCAGGACGCCTGCATTTATTGCTGCTGCGGGCGCTTACAGGGATTCTGGGCGTGTTTCTGATTTTTACACCCATGAGCGGACTGTGGATGATCTCCCAGATGAGGCGTTATTCTGTTTTTCAGGACTTTGGAGGTTATGTGCGGCACTGGTCTTCCATAGGCTCGCTGCTGGCATTTTTGCTGTGCTGTCTGGGAATGTTTACGGCTCTGTTTTGGCTTTGCCTTGTGTGCCGGAGACTGCGGATCGTAAAAAGGCTGGTTGTGTGGTCCATGATCTGGATTCCGGTTTTGAACTATGGACTGGCTTTCTATGTGTGGGCGCTGGCCAGGCAGGAGATTGACCACAGCCTTTACAAAATCAGGCTGGATGACGTGCGGGCAGAGCGTCAGATCTGCAGGACCAAGTATCCTTTGATTCTTGTACATGGAGTGGGATTTCGGGATTACCGCTATTTTAATTATTGGGGCAGGATACCCCGGGAGCTGGCAAGAAACGGCGCACAGGTGTACTATGGCCATCAGGAGGCTTGGGGGACAGTGGAGGATAACGCAGAAATACTAAAGGAAGAAATCCTTGGGATCTGTAAGGAAACCGGGGCAGAAAAGGTGAACATTATTGCCCATTCCAAGGGCGGGCTGGACTCCCGCTATCTGATCAGCGGCCTTCATATGGCTCCTTATGTGGCAAGCCTTACAACGATCAACACGCCTCACCGCGGTTCGGCTTTAGTAGAGTTTCTCATGAAGCTGCCGGAAGGGGTTTACCGTTTTATCTGCCGCCGGATTGACTGCTGTTTTAGAAAGTTTGGGGACAAAAAGCCAGACACCTATACAGCCAGCCGCCAGCTTTCCTGCGGATATGCAGTGAAGTTCAACCAAAAGTATCCGGATGATAACAGGGTGTATTATCAAAGCTATGCCAGTTTGATGAAACGGGGATTCAGCAGCAAGCTTTTGTGTATTCCTTACTGGATACTAAAGGCAATAGACGGACCTAATGACGGTCTTGTGACAGAGGAGTCGGCCAGATGGACCAATTTCAGGGGAACCTTAAAAAATAAGTATCTGCGTGGGATCTCCCATGGGGATATGATCGATCTGACCAGGGAAGATTACCGGGATTTTCATGTGACGGAGTTTTATATAGCTCTGGTAAAGGAGTTAGGGGAGCTGGGGTTTTAGAGAAAAGCACCAATAAGAGATAAGCTTTGGAGAGAAGAAAGGAATGGCGCCAAGATGAGAAACAAAAGACAAAAAGAAGATATTGCAGCCTGGACAAAGGAGCAGTTAGAGGAGAGAAAGATGAGGATGGAACAGCTCCATCCGGGATATCTGGACTGGGATGTGCGGCTGAAAACATGGCTGGGATTTGTGCTGATCGGAAGAATGTTTCTTCATGGAGTCAGCATTATTTTAGGGGCGGAAAGAGGCATTGCGGTTTTCTTAGCGCCGCTTAATCTGTTGTTTTGCCTGGGATTTTATCTGATATGTATTCGGCACCGGTGGGAACTTTCCTGGGCTTTTCTGATTCTGCGCGGCGGGGAACTGATACGGACTTTATTTCAGACTCTCCCCAGCCTTCTTTATCTGAATTTTTGGGGAGACTTATGGTGGGTTACAACCATAACCGTTTTATGCCTTGATATCAGCTTTTTGGCAGCAGTGGCCTGGGTACCGTCTGCCCATCGGTTTGTGGAGAATCAGAGGGTGGTGTATTCCAGCCAGGAGATCTGATAGATTTTTCATAAAATCACAATCTTTTCCTTGTGGCAACAACAACTACTTGACTTTACCTTCATCTTGTGATAGAATCACTTTCGTGGCTTACGGGAAGCTGACAGTCGAGGGGGACATCGCTTTTTTTGCGTTGTCTTTTTTATTTCCGCAAGTAATGAGCCAATTATCGTGCCTGCACGGGCAGTTGGCGGCATACTTTCAGACTGCAGATCCCTTCACTTTTTCTATCATATTCATGAGAAGGGCAAATGCCTTTCAAAACCTGCCGCCTGGCTTGTGTGAGGAGGCAGAACTTCAAAACGAGGAGGAGACAATTATGAAAAAGAAAATGATAGCCTTAACCATGTCCGTGCTGATGGCAGCATCCTTAAGCGCCTGCGGAGGCGGTAAGAGTGACGCTTCTTCAGACGCAGCAACCACAGCAGCAGAGACAACCAAAGCAGCCGAGGCAGAAGCCAAGGATGAATCCACAGAAGCAGAAGAAGAAGAAACGAAAGCCCAGGACGCTGCCGCTGCGGAGGGTAAGGTTTATAAGATTGCTACTGACACCACCTTTGCTCCCTTTGAGTTTGAGAATGATAAGGGCGAGATGGTAGGTATTGATTTGGATCTGTTAAAGGCCATTGCAGAGGATCAGGGCTTTGAGTATGAGCTGGTGGTAGCAGGCTTTTCTGCAGCAACTACCGGACTGGAGGCCGGTGAGTATGACGCGGTAATTGCCGGAATGTCCATCACAGACGCCAGAAAAGAAAAGTATGATTTCTCTGAGCCTTATTATGATTCTGGTGTAGGTATGGCAGTCAACGCAGATTCTGACATTGCTTCCTACGAGGATCTGAATGGTAAGACTGTTGCAGCAAAGATCGGTACAGAGGGATGTACTTTTGCAGAGTCCATTGCAGACCAGTATGGATTTACCATTATGCAGTTTGAGGATTCATCCAGCATGTATCAGGATGTGCTGGCAGGCAACTCTGTTGCATGTTTTGAGGATTATCCGGTGTTGGGATACGAGATTTCCAGAGGAACTGCCTTTAAGATGCCTTTGGAGATGGAGCATGGCAACTCTTACGGTTTTGCAGTGCTGAAGGGACAGAACACAGAGCTTTTGGAGATGTTTGATGCCGGACTTAAGAACATGAAGGACAGCGGGAAATATGACGAGATTTTAAATACCTATATTTCCAAATAGATCTTCATGCGCCGTATAGACTGTGCTGACATAAAGGATGGCAGGCCCGGCTTTTGGCAGTGAAGCCTTCCATAGAAAAGAAGATTATGATTGGAATACCCGGAGACAGCTATGATATGGTAAGGATCCGGGCATTTTGTTTCATAATCAGGCAAAAGAAAGTCCTGTTTTAAAACAGTCCGTTAGATGACAGGAAAAATAGCATGTCCCCAAGGGATAATTTAGAGAAAAGGTGATGGTAAAATGGCTTTTGTGGAGGTACTGATACAATATTTTCCGTCTTTCAGCATCGCGCTTGTGGAGACGATTAAGCTGACGGCTATTTCGTTGATCTGCGCAACGGTTTTAGGGGTGATTTTCGGGCTTTTCAAGGTGTCGGGAATCGGTCCTTTAAAGCTGATTGCCAATCTTTATATTGATATTATCAGAGGAACACCGTTAATGGTCCAGGTGATGATTATCTTCTACGGGCTCAGCCAGGTTTTGCGTCCCTATGGATTTTCCTGGGGAAATATCGGCGGGAATTTTACAGCAGGAGCCGTTACCTTAAGCCTGAATGCCGGAGCTTATATGGCAGAGATTATCCGGGGAGGGATTGAGGCGGTGGATAAGGGACAGATGGAGGCGGCCCGCAGTCTTGGGCTTCCTTACGGAAAGGCTATGAGCAAGGTGATTCTGCCCCAGGCGTTTCGGACTATGCTGCCATCTATCATTAATCAGTTTATTATTTCCATGAAAGACACATCCTTGATCTCCGTGATCGGAATCCGGGAGCTTACTCAGAACGGCAAGATCATTGCAGCCAATTCGGCATCCAAAGTAATGGCTATTTGGCTGGTGGTAGCAGCATTTTATCTGGTGGTGTGCACGGTGCTGTCAAAGCTGGCGCTGGTGATGGAGAGGAAGGTGTCCTATGGAAAATAATAAGAAAATCGCAGTAACGAATCTAAAGAAAAATTTTGGTTCCCTTGAGGTGCTGAAGCGAATCAGTCTGGAAGTGGATGAGGGAGAGGTGGTATGTCTGATCGGACCTTCCGGATCTGGAAAAAGTACATTTTTGCGGTGTCTGAACCGGCTGGAGAGTATTACGGCAGGGGAGGTTATTGTGGACGGACACCCTATTTCTGACCCGAATGTGAATATTAACAGGGTGCGGGAGAACATCGGGATGGTATTCCAGCATTTTAATTTGTTTCCTCATTTGACCGTGCAGGAGAATATTACCCTGGCTCCGGTAGAGTTAAAGAAAATGGACAAGGAGAGCGCAGCCCAAAAGGCCATAGAGCTTTTGGAGAGGGTGGGGCTTGCCGACAAGGCAAAGGTTTATCCGGGACAGCTTTCCGGCGGACAGAAGCAGAGGGTAGCCATTGCCAGGGCTTTGGCCATGAATCCGGATATTATGTTGTTTGATGAGCCTACCAGTGCGTTGGATCCGGAGATGGTGGGAGAGGTGCTGGAGGTTATGAAGCAGCTTGCGGCAGACGGAATGACTATGGTGGTGGTGACGCATGAAATGGGTTTTGCCAGAGAGGTGGCGGACCGGGTGATCTTTATGGATGAGGGAGTTATTGTGGAGGAAGGGACGCCTGAGGAGATCTTTGGGAATCCTAAGGAGGAGAGAACCATCAGCTTTTTGAATAAAGTGCTTTAAATCTTACAGCGGCTGGCATGTTTTTAAAGGAGTATTTCAGGAAAAAGACTTGACAGCCGTGAAAACGCCTGATATACTTAGTTTACTAAATGATGGAGGCGTATATGGGAACCATAAAGCATGCGGCGCATTACATCAACAAGCTGTCAAATAAACTGCGCAGAAAGATTGACGCATTCCCAAGCAGGGCTGCGCTTAGCGGCTCTCAGGGGAGAGCGCTGCATTTTATCCTTGCTCAGAATCATGATGTTTTTCAGAAGGATATTGAGGAGGAATTTGGCTTGCGTCCCCCGACGGCAACCCAGCTTCTCAAGAAGATGGAGCAGGATGGGCTGATTCACCGGGAGGTGACGGCAGAGGACGGGCGGCTGAAGCGGATTGTTGTCAGTGAAAAGGCATTGCAGTACAAGGATGTGGTGATTGCAGATATTATGAATTTGGAGGAACTGCTGACAAAGGACATTTCTCAGGAGGAGATGAAGGTTTTCTTTAAGGTGGTTGAGAAGATGATGGAGAATGTTTCCTGAAAGGGATTTTCACAGGCAGTTAAGTGAGAATCCATAAAATGCAGGCTGCCTGAAAAGGCGGCTGTATTTCAAAACAAATACTTAGCAAACTAATATTTGGAGGTCTATCCATGAAAACAAAAAACATTGACTATGTAAACGGAAAGCTGTTTCCCATGATTCTTAGGTTTTCCGTCCCGGCGGCGATTTCTCTTTTGATTACCGCAATTTATAACATTGTGGACCGGATGTTTGTGGGGAACTTTAACGGCACATCTGCCTTGGCAGGATTGTCGGTCTGCTTTCCTTTATCCTTTATGATGATGGCGTTTGCCTTAACATGCAGTGCGGGAGGTTCTACCTTTTTCAGCCTTTTTTCCGGTCAGAATGAACCGGATAAGGGAAACCGGTCTTTTGGGAATGCCTTTGTCATGGTCTGTGTTTCTGAAATTGCCTTAAGCGTTTTGCTGCTGCTTTTTCCGGATTTTTTTCTGAGGCTTTTTGGAGTTACCCAGACCGCCTATCCCTATGCCGTTGCCTATTATCGGATTGTGGCCCTGGGGTGTCTGTTTCAGGGCTTGTCCCAGTTGTTTTGTGATTTTGTCCGGGTTTCCGGCAAGCCGGTTATGGGAATGTGTGTGACGGGTCTGGGGGCTGTGACCAATATTGTGTTGGATGCTTTGTTTATAATTGTGTTTGATTGGGGTGTTGTGGGGGCTGCGGCTGCTACCGTGGCCGGCCAGGCGGCGTCTGCCCTTTTTGGGGCTGTCTTAGTGTTTGGGAACCAGACCCAGGTGCGTATCTCCAAAGGTATATTCCGGCTGGAAAAGGGATTTTGCTTTCAGATTATTTCCTGCGGCTTTGCCTTTTGGGTGGCTCAGATGGCCATGGGATTTATCAGCCTTGTGTATAACAGCCAGTTGGGAAAGTATGGAGGGGATATTGCCATCAGTGTCTATGCGGTGGTGTCCAGCATTATGACCTTTGTGATTATGCCTGCCAGCGGCATCAGTCAGGGGATCCAGCCGATTCTGGGGAACAATTATGGCTCCGGCAATTACCAAAGGGTAATGTCCACTATGTTTCAGGCCACGGCATTTTCCGTCGGCATTACCTGCATTATCTGGCTTCTTGTGCTGGGATTTCCCAAGCAGATTTTGGCGGCTTTCGGGGGCACGGAGGAAATGTTCCGGATCGGAATTACCGGCCTGCGGATCAATTTCTGCATTACTCCGGCTTTGGGGTTTGTGATGCTGGCGACTACCTTTTTCCAGTCTATTAACCGCCCGGGGCCTTCCATTGTAATTACTTTGCTCAGACAGGTGGTTTTTCTGGTGCCGTTTATTTATGTACTGCCGGTTTTCCTGGAGATCAACGGGATTTTCTTTGCCCAGCCCATCAGTGATCTTTTGGCAACAGGGCTGTCTTTGTGGCTTGTGGTGAGGGAGGGAAGGAGAATGATTGGATCATAAAAGCATCTTTTGTTTCGTGATTTTTCAAAATGCCCAAAATGCGAAAAAGCAGGAGAGCGTTTCTTGATTTCCTGCTTTTTCGCTGTCAGCAAAAGATATTACAGCAAGTAATTGTTTTCCCGGTTTGCAATCTGTAAACCGACTAATTTATAGGTTGCATATCCTCCCTTAACCAATGGCTCTGACCTGCAGATTTCTTCTGCATCTTCACGGGTCTCTGTTTTTAGGATGTACATCCCTGCCATGCCCGGATAACCTTTAAAGACGCCGCAGATTTCCAGCTTTCCTTCATCATCCAGCCTTCTTATATTCTCCACATGTTCCATAACTACTTGTTTTGTCATTTTATTATAAGTCTTGCTTTTTTCAATCATCATCATGTACATTAGTTTTTCCATTCGTCTTCTCCTTTCCATTCTATGGATTTGCAATGAGGATATTATAGTATAAATGGTGTTTCTTGTAAATTTGTTTTGGTAAATTCCATTTGTTGATTGTTCAAAGAGCCGTCTTATGGTATGATGATTAAAAATTGCAGAGATTGCTGGAAAAAGGCGTGACAAATTTAAAAAGGGCAAATATATCAGGAAAGAGGAGAAACGGATATGGAAGCGTATGGATGGAGTGTATGGCTGCTTAGCATTGCAGGTTTTTTTATATGTTTATTTGCAGGGAGTATTTACGCATATAATCACAAAACATTCCGGTATATATGGCTGCCTGGGTGTGCGGCCGGATTCTTTGTTTTTACTGCATTCATTCATCTTCTTATCTTGATTGCTTATGATGACGTGGGCGGTCCTAACTACGAGACTTATAAAGATTGGGATATATATGATTTTATTTGGAGTGATGTGAAACGTCTTATTTTCTGGGCGGGAATCGGAATCTTGAATTACCTGGCGTTTATCAGGCAGAAGAAGATCATAAAGTATTTGATTTTTGCAGGGATATTTGTGTTTTTTACGCTGCTTATTCTGTCCCCTCTGCTTTTTTCCGTGACGCCGATTGAAATGGAAGCGTCTGTTTAAAAAAAGGAAAGGAGTGAGGAACATGGATTATGCTTACTATGGCTGGAATCATGGAAAGGTTTTAGCGGCTGCCAATGAATATGAGGGTATCAAGACGCCTCAGGATTTGTATGATGCGCTTTCTGATATCTGGTGTGAAGCCACCTGTGCGCCCAGACTGCGCGGACAGTGGAGCAGGGAGAACAGGACTCTTGGACAGTGTTCTGTTACGGCATTTCTTGCTCAGGATATTTTTGGAGGAAAGGTTTATGGTATCCTTCTTCCGGAAGGGAATTACCATTGCTACAATGTGGTGGATGGCTGTGTGTTTGACCTTACCAGTGAGCAGTTTGGGGAAAAGACCTTAAATTATGAAAATAATCCGGAGCAGTTTAGAGAGAACCATTTTGCAAAGGAGGAGAAGCGGCAGCGGTATCTGTACCTAAAGGATGCCCTTAGGAGACGAAACGGCTGACGCCGGATATCGGTGAGACAAGATGCCTGTGACGATGTGTAAGTAATCAGCAGAGTGATTCGTCACAGTGTGAACATTAACCGCGAAAATCCATGAATGAATCCATGAATTGCAGAAGCCAGGAAAAAGGGCTTGATAATCAATGACATTTTGTGTAAAATAGAACGAAATAATCTTTTGCGAAACAGAATGCTCAGAAAAGGTGGCTTTTTTTATGACGAATGAATATGCGGGTAAGAAAACCAACAACGAGCTGGAGAATCCTGCGGATTTTACCAGTCCGGAGGAATTGTATCAAAGGTTAGTTCGGACAATAGGCAAGTATCATCCATCGGATGATATTACAATGATTGAAAAAGCATACAAGATTGCCCGTGATGCCCATAAAGACCAGAAGCGCAAGTCAGGAGAGCCTTACATTATCCATCCTTTATGCGTGGCCATTATTCTGGCTGATTTGGAGATGGATAAAGAGACGATTGCCTCCGGACTTCTGCATGATGTGGTGGAGGATACGGCCATGACCCTGGAGGATACGACCAGGGAGTTTGGATCTGAGGTGGCTTTTCTGGTAGACGGCGTTACCAAGCTGACCCAGCTTTCCTGGGACAAGGATAAGGTGGAGATTCAGGCGGAGAACCTAAGGAAGATGTTTTTGGCTATGGCCAGGGATATCCGGGTGATTATCATCAAGCTGGCAGACCGGCTTCACAACATGCGGACCGGCCAGTTCTGGAAGCCGGAAAAGCAGAAGGAGAAGGCCCGGGAGACCTTGGAAATTTATGCGCCGATTGCAGACCGGCTGGGCATTTCCCGCATTAAGACTGAGCTTGACGATCTTTCCCTGCGGTTTTTAAAACCAGAAGTGTATCAGGATCTGGTGGAAAAGGTGAATCTTCGTAAAGATGCCAGAGAACAGTTTGTCCGGGAGATTGTGGATGATGTGAGGAACCACATGATGGAGGCAGGCATCTCTGCCAGCGTGGAAGGACGTGTGAAGCATTTTTTCAGCATTTACAAAAAGATGGTGAACCAGGACAAGACCGTGGATCAGATCTATGATCTGTTTGCCGTCAGGATCATTGTGGAGACAGTGAAAGACTGTTATGGGGCTTTGGGAGTGATCCATGAGCTGTACAAACCGATTCCGGGACGGTTTAAGGATTATATCGCCATGCCTAAGCCCAATATGTACCAGTCTCTCCACACGACCTTGATTGGCAGTACGGGACAGCCCTTTGAGATCCAGATCCGGACCTTTGAAATGCACCGGACGGCAGAGTATGGAATCGCCGCCCACTGGAAATATAAGGAGAGCGGAAGCGGCAAGATCGCGGCAGGGGATGAGGAAGCCAAGATGAGCTGGCTGCGGCGTATTTTGGAGTGGCAGAATGACACGGATGATTCCAAGGAGTTTTTAAGCCTGGTGAAAGGGGATCTGGATCTGTTCTCTGACAATGTGTACTGCTTTACGCCGTCAGGAGATGTGAAAAATCTGCCCAGCGGTTCTACGCCCATTGATTTTGCCTATGCCATACACAGTGCGGTAGGCAACAAGATGGTGGGAGCCAGGGTCAACGGCAAGCTGGTGAACATTGATTATGTGATTCAGAACGGGGATCAGATCGAGATTATTACCTCTCAGAATTCCAAAGGGCCGAGCCGGGACTGGCTGGCTTTGATCAAGAGCACACAGGCCAGGAATAAAATCAACCAATGGTTTAAAACCGAGCTGAAAGAGGACAATATCATCAAGGGCAAGGAGATGATTGACCGGTACTGCAAGAGTAAGGGGATCAATTACCCGGAGCTTAACAAGCCGGAGCTGCAGGAAAAGGTCATGGCCCGGTATGCGTTTAAAGATTGGGAATCTGTGCTGGCTTCCATCGGACACGGAGGCTTAAAGGAAGGCCAGGTCATTAACAAGATGGTGGAGGAGCGGAACAAAAAGCTCAGAAGCCAGGTGACAGACAAAAATATTTTAGACGGATTAAATGATATCACCAGCCGGGTTCCGGTTTCCAAGCGGTCTAAAAGCGGGATTGTGGTCAAGGGAATCCATGATGTGGCTGTGCGGTTTTCCCGATGCTGCAGTCCGGTGCCGGGGGATGAGATTGTGGGATTTGTCACCAGAGGGCGGGGCGTTTCCATTCACCGCACGGACTGCATCAATGTGATCAACCTGCCGGAAGAAGAACGGGTCAGGCTGATTGACGCAGAGTGGCAGCAGGGGGACGGGGATGCCGGCAGGGAACGGTATTCAACGGAGATTCAGATCTATGCCAACAACCGGATCGGGATTTTTGTGGATATTACCAAGGTGTTTACGGAGAAACAGATTGATATTACTTCGATAAATGTGCGTACCAGCAAGCAGGGAAAGGCAACGATCCTTATGACCTTTGACATTCATGGCAAGGATGAGCTGAACCGGCTGACAGATAAGATAAGACAAGTTGAGGGAGTGCTGGATATAGAGCGGACTGCCGGATAAAAGCAGAAAAGCGCGGCCAGCGCTTTTTCTCTTGCTTATTACACAAAAAGGAAAGACATGACGCATCAGGTGTGTCAGGAAAGAGGAAGAAAATGAGTGATTTTCGGATACAGACGTATGTGTTGGGAGGCGTCAGCACCAACTGTTACCTGGTTTTTCATGACAGTACAAAGGAGGCTGTGGTGGTGGATCCGGCGGACAATGGGGCTTATGTGCTGAATAAATGCCGGGAATTAGGAGTCAGTCCCAAGGCAGTGCTTTTGACTCACGGACATTTTGACCATATTTTAGCGGTAAAGGATATCTGCCGGGCATTTCCCTGTAAGGTATATGCAGGGCGGGAGGAGGACAGGCTTTTGCAGGATGCTTTTTTAAATCTCAGCGGTACAATGGGGACAGAGCAGACGGTGATAGAGGCAGATGAGCTTGTAAAGGACGGGGACGTGCTTTCTCTTGCCGGCTTTTCCTGGAAAGTATTAGAGACGCCGGGGCATACGGCCGGATCCGTGTGCTATTATGTAGAGTCAGAGGATGTGGTGTTCAGCGGAGACACTCTGTTTGCAGATTCCCTGGGAAGGACGGATCTGCCCACAGGAGATGTAAAAGCCATTGTCCGTTCTATCAGGGAAAAGCTTTTCACCTTACCGGAAGATACCATGGTATATCCGGGACATGGGGAGGTCACTGCCATTGGCCATGAGAAACAGTATAATCCGGCGGCTGTGTACCAAAAAAGGTAGGATGTCTCTCGGCCGGTAAAAGGGCGCGGGCAAAAGCCTGCTGACGGAGGGACTTTTGAAAAACGGTTAATCGGCAGCAAAGGAAAGGGAGAGAAACAAAAAGATAAAAAGAGATGATAGGAATATTGTTAAATGATAATGGATATGAACAGGATATCCGGGAGCTTTTGATGGCATTTTTTCCCGGAGAGGGGTTTGTATATGAAAAAGTACCGGATATGAGTCTCTGTGTGGTGGGAAAGCTTTCAAAGGATCGAAAAAGCTTTTTCATTCAGGTAGTGTTTCGGGGCGGGGAGCATTGCTGCTTTCGAAGCATTATACCGGCAGAAAGGCGGGAGCTGGATCACTTTGATGAGCCTATGGCAGTGGATTATGACAACCGGGCAGAGACAAAAAATAAGATTAAACGCAGGCTGTATGTGATCTTAAAGGCAGTGACAGGGAAAAGTCTTCCTTGGGGTTCCCTGACCGGGATCCGTCCGGCAAAGATTGCTCTGACTTTGCTTGAGGAGGGGAAAAGCGAGGCGGAGATCACAGAGTACATGAAGGAAATGTATTTTGTCAGTGACGAAAAGCTCCGGCTGTGCGTGGAGACTGCAAAGCAGGAGAGACAGCTTTTATCCCGGTTTTTTACACATGCAGGGAAACCGGCAGACAAGGATTTAAAGGGCTGGTCTTTTGAAAAGGGATACAGCCTGTATGTAGGGATTCCTTTCTGTCCTACCACGTGTCTTTATTGTTCTTTTACCTCTTACCCCATCGAGAAATGGACCGGGCATCTTAAGGATTACCTAGATGCCTTGTTTTATGAGCTTGATTATGTGGCGGAACAGGCAGGAAGGCATCCGTCTTCCGTGTATGTGGGCGGAGGCACACCTACTTCATTGCCCCTTCATGAGCTTCGGCTGTTTCTGGAAAAGCTTACCAGCGCTTTTGACTGTGCAGGGGCAGCAGAATTTACGGTAGAGGCGGGAAGGCCGGACAGTATTACCAGAGAGAAGCTGGCTCTGCTGAGACAGTTTGGCGTAACCCGGATTTCCATTAATCCTCAAACCATGAATCAGAAAACTTTGGATTTAATTGGACGGCGGCATACGGTAGAGGATGTAAAGGAACGGTTTTGGATGGCAAGGGAACTGGGGTTTGAGAATATTAATATGGATTTGATTGTAGGGCTTCCGGAAGAAGATGCAGATGATGTACAGCGGACAATGGAGGCTGTAAAGGCATTAGGCCCGGACAGCCTGACGATTCATTCCCTTGCCATCAAGCGGGCGGCGCGGCTGAACACCATGAGGGAAGTTTACAAGGCTTATAAGATCACGGGCACCTGGGAAATCATTGATATGACCGCACGCTATGCCCGGGATATGGGGCTGAAGCCCTATTATCTGTACCGACAAAAGAACATGGCCGGGAATTTTGAAAATGTAGGTTATGCCAGTCCGGGAAAGGCATGTATCTACAATATTCTGATTATGGAGGAACAGCAGACGATCATCGGATGCGGCGCCGGGACAACCACCAAGCGGGTGATCCCCGGGGAAAACCGGATCGAGCGGTGTGAGAACGTGAAGAATGTAGAGCAGTATATCGAGAGAATCCATGAGATGACAGAGCGGAAGCAGAGGCTGTTGGAAGACTAGGAAAAGGACAGGTAAGGAGGTATGGATGGCAGACAGGCATCACGGCGGGGATATTTACCAAAGGGAGATTGCATGGGACTTTTCTGTCAATGTAAATCCTATGGGGCCTCCCGTCAGAGTGCAGCAGGCGATTCGGGAATCAGCGGATCATGTTGATTGTTATCCGGATCCCCAATGCCGGGGATTGGTTCAGGCTTTGGCAGAATATCACAAGACAGAGAAAGAGCGGATTGTCTGCGGCAATGGAGCGGCGGATCTGATCTATCGCCTGGCATATTTGTTAAAGCCCGGCCGGGCTTTGCTTTTAGCGCCCACCTTTTCTGAGTATGAACAGGCGCTGACATCTGTTGGGTGTCAGGTGCGGTACTGCAGGCTGAAGGAGGAGAATGGTTTTCAGGCAGATATGAGGGAGCTGGCAGACAGGACAGAGGAGGGGGAGCTGATTTTTCTCTGCAATCCCAACAACCCTACTGGCCTTGCAGCAGACATTGACCAGGTGGAACGGCTGGCAAGGACATGCAGGAAAAAGAAGGGATTTTTAATCCTGGACGAGTGCTTCTGCGAGTTTTTGGAAAAGCCGTCAGAGTATTCTTTTATGGAAAGAATCCAGGATTACCCGGAAGCAGTGATTCTCCGGGCATTTACCAAATCTTATGCCATGGCAGGTCTTCGCCTTGGCTATGGGGTGTGCGGGGACCGGGATGTGGCAGAAAGGCTTAGGCTGACAGGTCAGCCTTGGAGTGTGTCAATACCGGCTCAGGAGGCAGGCCGGGCTGCCCTCTTGGAGACTGAGTACCTGGAGCAGTCCAGAAGCCTGATTGCAGGAGAGAGGAGGCGGGTCAGCAGAAGGCTTGCCGATATGGGCTTTTTGGTGTTTCCCTCTCAGGTCAATTATGTG
>Ga0224742_10218_pt1 | contig 14389 bp, 13 predicted proteins | sample LIM_E_Water_Neg_FD_161631 | JGI IMG/M metagenome (GOLD analysis project Ga0224742, IMG submission 161631) | Enriched cells from gastrointestinal tract of the lab mouse from Pacific Northwest National Laboratory (PNNL), Richland, Washington... | ecosystem: Host-associated > Mammals > Digestive...
GTAGTATAGAAAAACTTTTAGAAAGGATAAGACAATGAAAAAGAAGAGAAAAGAAAAAAATTTTTCAAGTTTTCTAAATAATCCAATTGATTTTACATTATTAATTACTATACTTTTATTATTATCAATTGGTCTAATAATGGTATTATCAGCAAGTTCACCATCTGCTTTGGCAGAAAGTGGAAATAGCTATTCTTACTTTTCAAAGCAATTATTATTTGCAGTATTAGGAATAATTGCAATGCTATTTATATCTAAAATAGATTACAGATTTTATCAAAAATTTTATAAACATGCTTGGATACTAGCATTTATATTATTAGCATTAGTATTAGTTGCAGGAAGAAAAGTAAATGGAGCAAAAAGATGGATATATGTTACAGAAACATTATCAGTTCAACCATCAGAAATAGTAAAATTATTAATGATTATATTCTATGCTGGAATTTTAGTAAAAAATAGAGATGAATTAGACAAATATGCAAAAGGATTTATAAAAAATATAATTTTACTAGCGCCAATAATTGGACTATTATTATTAGAGCCACATTTTAGTGCTTCAATTGTTATAATTGGAATTTGTAGCATAATGATGATAATGGCTGGCTGTAAATTTAAGGACTTTTTAGCTACAGGAGGAATAGCTGGAATTCCATTACTAGTAATCTTAATTATAAAAGAACCATATAGATTACAAAGGGTTATTACTTTCATAGATCCATGGAAAGATGCAACAGATACAGGGTGGCAAGTAATACAAAGTTTATATGCAATTGGTTCAGGAGGACTATTTGGAGTAGGACTAGGAGAAAGCAAGCAAAAATTTTTATACATACCAGAACCACATAATGACTTTATATTTTCAATATTAGGAGAAGAATTAGGATTTATTGGATGTGCATTTGTACTAATATTATTTGCAATATTCATATGGAGAGGAGTTTTAATAGCAATGAGAGCTCCAGATATGTTTGGAAGTCTTGTAGCTATTGGAATTACATCATTAGTTGCAATACAAGTAATAATAAATGTAGCAGTAGTAACATCTTCAATGCCAGCAACAGGAATGCCATTACCATTCTTTAGCTATCGGAGGAACAGCTTTATTTATACTACTGTGTGAAATTGGGGTTTTGCTTAACATATCTCGAGCAACAGCAACAAAAGGATGATTTGGGTGATTTTTGTTATGGAGGAAAAAGTAAGCAAAAAGATTAAGAATAACGATGAATGGGAGAACGTAATAATGAGAGTAATCATTGCAGCAGCAGGTACTGCTGGTCATATTAATCCTGGATTAGCAATTGCAAATAAAATAAAGCACGAAGAAAAAGACTCAAAAATAATATTTATAGGAACAACAAGAGGACTAGAAAATGATTTAGTACCACGAGCGGGATATGAACTTAGAACAATTGAAGCTTATGGTTTAAGTAAAAAAGTATCAATTGATAATCTAAAAAAAATGTACAAAACATATAAAGGGTTAGGTCAAGCAAAAAAGATAATAAAAGAATTTAAGCCAGATATAGTAATAGGAACAGGTGGTTATATTTGCGGAGCATCAATTAGTGTAGCACATAAATTAGGAATACCAACAATGTTACATGAAAGCAATGCATTTCCTGGAAAAGCTGTAAAAATGCTTGCAAAAAAAACAAATACTATTTTAGTATCTTTTAAAGATGCAATTCCAAGAATAAAAAATGCATCAAATATTGTATATACAGGAACTCCAGTAAAAATTAAAAAGAAAGAATATTCAACTGAACAAAAGGAAAAAATAATAGGAGAATTAGGTCTTAAATTGTCAGAGCCAACAGTTTTAGTTTTTGGAGGAAGTCAAGGTGCTAAAAGAATTAATGATGCAATAATAAAAATAATAAAAAATAAATTAAATAATGATTATCAAATTATATGGGCAACTGGGCCAAAACAATATGATATTATAAAAGAAGAAGTAGAAAAAAATAACATTAACATAGATAATATTCCAAAAACTAAAGTGCTACCATATATATATAATATGGAAGAAATAATGAATATTGTTGATATAATAGTTGCAAGAAGTGGAGCAATGACAATTACAGAAATATCAAATTTAGGAAAACCATCAATATTAGTACCACTACCAAATGTAAGCCATAATCATCAATTATATAATGCTAAGGTGTTAGAAAACATAAAAGCTGCAAAAATTATATTGGATGATGAAATAGAAGAAAATAAGCTAAATAATACTATTAAAGAAATTATATTGCATAAAAGTAAAATAAAAGAAATGGGTGAAAATGCTTTAAAAGTTTCTACTAATAATGTTGAAGAAAAAATATATGAGGAAGTTAAAAAATTAGTAAAATAGGGGTTAAAAGATGTTTAAAAATTTACAATTTAGAATTATACTTGTGTTCTTTTTAATAGGCATAATAATTATTAGTGGATTAGGAATATTTTTTCTTAATTCAATAAATTATGCAAGTATGCAAATTCAAAATGGACAAGTCCAAAATACTAAACAAACTTTAGAAATTTTAAATCAGTTAAATATAAATACAAAAACAATATTAATAATCGCAAGTATAGTTTTTATAGTTGTAGGACTACTAATAGCGATATTTCTATCAAGATTTGTGATATATCCATTAAATAAATTAATTAAAAGTGCAGAACAAATAACAACAGATGATGAAAGTTCAAGTAAAATCAATTCAAAAGGTAAAAAAAGAAAAGAAATTGCAGATTTAAAAAATGTATTTGGAATTATGACAACAGAACTAAAAGATAAATTAAGTGAAGTTTCCACACAAAAAAATCAAATAGAAACAATATTACTTCATATGACTGATGGAATTATAGCATTTAATATGAAAGGTGATATTATTTTAATAAATCCAGCTGCTAAAAAATTTTTAAGTATAAGACCAGAAGACAGTACATTTGAAGATATTTTTAAAAAGTTTGAACTTAATATAAATATGGAAAAAATAATTTATTTGGAAAATTGGACATCAACAGAACAAAGAATTAAAGTAGATGAAAGATATGTAAATGTATTTTTTGCACCATTCAAAAATGAGTCAGATAGACCTAATGGAGTAATTGCAGTAATACAAGATATAACAGAACATGTTCAGTTAGATAATATGCAAAAGGAATTTGTTGCAGATGTTTCACATGAACTTAAAACTCCTATTACATCAATAATGGGATATGCAGATACATTGTTAGAAGGAGAATACGATAAAGAAACTCAAGACAAATTTTTAAATGTTATTGCATCAGAAGCAAGAAGAATGGCAAGACTTGTAACAGATTTATTAACATTATCAAGGTATGATAATAATAAAAAAGGAACACAAAAAGAACCATTTGATTTAGGAGACTTAGTCAAAAGTTGTCAAGAAAAGTTAGGTATAGAAATTCAAAAGAAAAATCATGTTGTTAGCTGTTTTGTAACTGCTGATGTTCCACCAGTATATGCAGATAAATATGATATTGAAAGAGTTGTGTTAAATATTTTAACAAATAGTATAAAATATACTCCAGAAAAAGGAGAAATTAAAATTTATGTGGGATTTGTATATAATGATGCTTATATAAAAGTTTTTGATAATGGTATAGGAATACCAGAAGAAGATTTAACTAGAATTTTTGAAAGGTTTTATAGAGTAGATAAAGCTCGTACTAGAGAAATGGGGGGAACAGGTTTGGGGCTTTCTATTGCAAAGGAAATTTTAGATAAAAATGGTGGAAGTATTGATATTAAAAGTGTGGTAGGTCAAGGAACAGAAGTGGTAGTTAGAATTCCTACTAAAAATTAAATTTATATAAAATTATATATTGAAATATAGACCAAGTAAATTTTTTTACATGGTCTATATTTTCAATGTAACAAGAATTTAGATATAAAAAACACAAAAATAAATGAAGGATTTATGTAAAATGCGTCGAATAATATAATAGTATACCGTAAATTGAAATATTTTGAAAGAAAGTGAGGAAAAAATGCCACGATATAGTGATGAAATTATAGAAGAAGTAAGACAAACAAACGACATAGTAGATATCATATCACAATATATGCATTTAAAAAGAAGTGGAAGAAACTATTTTGGATTATGTCCATTTCACAACGAAAAATCACCATCATTTTCAGTATCACCAGATAAACAAATATTTCATTGTTTTGGATGTGGAGTAGGGGGAAACATATTCACATTTCTAACAAAAATAGAAGGAATAAACTTTATAGAAGCAGTACAAATGTTAGCAGAAAGAGCAAACATACAATTACCAACAATAGAAAACAAAGGAGACATAGCAAAAGAAGAGCTAAAAGCAAAAGTATATAAAGTAAACGAATATGCAGCAAACTACTATCACAAAAACCTATACAAACCAGAATCAAAAATAGCACAAGAATACATAAAAAAAAGAGCACTAACAAACGAAACACTAAAATCATATAAAATAGGATTTTCAGGAAAATTTGATGAGCTATATAAACAACTAAAAAAAGAAGGATTTGAAGAAAAAGAAATTTTAGAATCAGGATTAGTAAACAAAAATGACAATGGAACATACATTGATAGATACAGAAACAGACTAATGTTCCCAATATGTGATGTACGAGGAAAAGTAATTGCATTTGGTGGACGAGTACTAGATGACTCAAAGCCCAAATACATCAATTCGCCAGAAAACATAGTATATAGTAAAGGAAGGCATTTATTTGGGTTAAACGTAGCAAAAAAAGGTGACACAAAAAAACTACTAATAGTAGAAGGCTATATGGATGTAATATCATTACACCAAAGAGGAATAACAAATGTAGTAGCATCTTTAGGAACTGCACTAACACAACAACAAGGGTGGTTACTAAGAAAAAACTCAGAACAAATAATATTAAGTTTTGACTCAGACGAAGCAGGACAAACAGCCAAAATGAGAGCGATAGATATAATGCAAAACATGGGATGTGACATTAGAATTTTACAAATGGAAGGAGCAAAAGATCCAGACGAATACATTATAAAATATGGAAACATAAGATTTCAAAATTTAGTAGAAAAAGCATTATCAGTAATAGAGTTCAAAGTAAAATTATTAAAAAAAGACTTAGATTTAAATAACACAAGTGATAAAATAAAATTTTTAAATCAAATAGCAAAATTAATATCCAAAATAGACAACACAATAGAAAAAGAAATATATATAGAAAAAATTGCGAAAACATATGACATATCAAAAGAAGCAATATATGCAGAAGTAAATAAACTATCATACTCAAAAACAAATGGAGAAAAAGTTTTAGAAAAAGCAAAGCCAATAATAAAACATCAAAACATAGAAGAAATTATTCCAGAAACTATAATAAAACGTGAAAATACAGTATTAGCAATATTACTAATGGGGGACTTAAATATATATCAAGTTATAAAATATAATATAAAAATAGAAGACTTCAAAGAAAAAATAAATCAAAAGATAGCAAAAAAATTGTATGAAGAATTCGAAAAAGGAAATAGTAATATTAATGGAATATTGGACAACTTAAGTGAAGAAGAACAAAATCATATAACTATGATAATGGCAGATGATTATGAATTAACAGACATAGAAAAAGCTATAGACGATATAATACAGAATTACCAAAAAGAAAAACTTAATCAAAGAAAGTTCAACATTTTAGGAGAATTAGAAAAAGACGATATAAATATAGAAGAAAAGAAAAAATTAGAAAAAGAGCTAAGTGAAATTATTATTGCACTAGCTAAAATCAAATAGGGGTGAATTAAAATAATGGCAAATAAAAAAGAAGTAAAAGAGAATAAAGAAAGCAACAAAAAAGAAAAAATTGAAAGAGCAAGAAAAGTAGCAAAACAAAAAGTAGAAGAAAATAAAAATGACCAAGAAAAAGATAATATAAAAGACGAAAAAGTAAATAGCATATTAAAAAAAGCTAAAGAAAAAGGAACCATAACATATGGAGATTTAGCTTCAGAATTAGATGATGTAAATCCAGACCAAATAGACAAAGTATTTGACGCATTTGAAGAATTAGGTGTAGATTTATTAAGTGATGATGTAGACGAAGAGCCAGACATTGAAGATTTAAAAGAAGTAGAAGACTTAAAACTTGATGAAATAACAGAAACAACGTATGAAGGAATAAATGTAGATGACCCAGTAAGAATGTATTTAAGAGAAATAGGAAGAATATCACTTCTAACATATGAGCAAGAATTAGAACTAGCAAAAAAAATCTTAGAAGGAGATGAAGAAGCAAAGCAAATACTTGCAGAATCAAACTTAAGATTAGTAGTAAGTATTGCAAAAAAATACGTTGGAAGAGGAATGTTATTTTTAGATTTAATCCAAGAAGGAAACATGGGACTAATAAAAGCAGTGGAAAAATTCGATTACACAAAAGGATTCAAATTCAGTACTTATGCAACATGGTGGATAAGACAAGCAATAACAAGAGCTATTGCAGACCAAGCAAGAACAATAAGAATTCCAGTACACATGGTAGAAACAATAAACAAATTAATAAGAACATCAAGACACTTATTACAACAATTAGGAAGAGAGCCAAGCCCAGAAGAAATAGCAGAAGAAATGGAAATACCAGTAGAAAAAGTAATGGAAATTCAAAAAATAGCACAAGATCCAGTATCTTTAGAAACCCCTATAGGCGAAGAAGAAGACAGTCATCTAGGAGACTTTATACAAGATGATGATTCACCAGCACCACATGATGCAGCAGCATATACACTATTAAAAGCACAATTAGAAGAAGTAATGGAAACACTAACACCAAGAGAAGCAAAAGTATTAAAATTAAGATTTGGATTAGAAGATGGAAAAGCAAGAACATTAGAAGAAGTAGGACGTGAATTTGATGTAACTCGTGAAAGAATAAGACAAATAGAAGCAAAAGCACTTAGAAAGCTTAGACATCCAAGTAGGAGTAAAAAGCTAAGAGATTATATGGGATAATGCGGAGGAAAATAATGGACCAAATAGCAGAATTTATAGGACGTATAACATCAATTCAGATAATAGATATACTAATTGCGATTGGAATAATATTATTTTTTAGAATTTTTAGTTCTGTTTTATCATATATCATTATTAGAATGTTTAAATTTAGAATAAAAAATTCAAAAAAAATAAAAGAGAGTGCTTTTTATAAGCCTTTAAAAGTATTTTTCATAATATTAGGCTTTTATATAGCAATAATATTTCTAGAAAAGCCACTAAACATAAATGAAAAATTTACTAACTTAGTTACAAAAATATTTGAAATAGTAAGTGTTATGGCATTTGCTAAAGGAATAGCAGAAAGTTTTACACCAAAGTCAACACTAGTAATAACTTTAAAACAAAAGTTGGACAAAGATGAAGAAGACACAATGTTTGACTTTATGCTAAAAATAGTAAGAGCAATAATATATATAATTGCGGGCTTCATTGTAATAACATTATTAGGAGTAAACTTAAATGGACTAGTAGCAGGATTAGGAATTGGTGGTGTAATAGTAACACTTGCTGCACAAGATACTGCAAAAAATTTATTTGGTGGTCTAGTAATTTTTATGGATAAGCCATTTGTTGTTGGTGATTGGATTGAAATTGACAAATATGAAGGGACAGTTGAAGACATTACATTTAGAAGTACAAGAATACGTACATTTGAAAATTCATTATTAAATGTACCAAATTCAATAATATCAAATTCTTCTATAATAAATTGGAGTAAAATGGAAAAAAGAAGATATAGAACAAATTTGTGCATACAAATAGATACTCCTTTAGATAAATTAGAGAAATTTAAAACTAAGGTAGAAGATATGCTACAATCAAGAGATGCAATTTATGACGAGTCTATTATTGTGAAGTTTGATGAAATTAAAGATAATGGAATCAATATTTTAATTAGTAGTTATACAGAATCAGTAGATTACCCAAGCTATGTGGCAGAAAAAGAAAATATAAATTATAAAATTATGAAAATATTAAGAGAAGAACAAATAGAATTAGCTTATGACACAAAGACAGTATACGTCAAAAATAAATAAGCAATTAGAATAAAAGAGCAGTTAAGGGAGAAATAAAATGACAGATAAAATAGTTAAATTTTTAGCATATGATAAAAAAGTTTCAGTAATATGTGCAAATACAACAGAAATGGTAGAAAAAGCAAGGCTAACACATGACTTAAGTCCATTAGCAACAGCAGCATTAGGTAGAGTAATAACAATGGCTACAATAATGGGAACAGAGATGAAAAGTTCACATGACAAACTAACATTACAAATTAAAGGTTCAGGACCATTAGGAATGGTAGTAGCAGTTGCAAATAATTATCCAAAAGTAAAAGCATTTGTAACAGATCCACATGTAGACTTACCATTAAATGATATTGGAAAACTTGATGTTGGAGGAGCTGTAGGTACAGAAGGGTACATAAATGTAATAAAAGACATAGGAATGAAAGAACCATATATAGGAATTTCTCCATTAGTATCAGGAGAAATAGCAGAAGACTTTGCGAATTATTTTATGAATTCAGAACAGAGAGAATCAGCTGTATCATTAGGCGTGTTAGTCGATAAAAATGGTGTAAAATCAAGTGGTGGATATCTAATTCAATTAATGCCAGGAAGTACAGAGGAAGAAATTTCAAAAATTGAGCAAGCAGTATTTAAAGCTGGTGCAATATCTAAAATGTTAGATCAAGAAATGAGCTTAGAAGAAATTGCAAAAAGGATTACAGGGGATGAAAAAGTAGAAATAATAGAGCAAGAAGTAAGACCTGTATTTGAATGTGATTGTTCTAAAGAACATATGGCAGAAGGATTGCTTACAATTGGAAGAGAAGAGTTACAAGATATTATAGAAAAAGACGAAAAAGCAGAATTAGTTTGTCATTTTTGCAATAAAAAATATAATTTTTCTAAAGAAGAACTAGAAGCCTTATTAAAATAATTTATATAAAGTTGAAAAATGCAAGAAAATCGCATAAATATTTAATGCGATTACCTAAAAAATAAACCTCCTTATGATAAAATAGAAATATCATAAGGAGATTTTTAAGTGTGCCCATCATGGGCAACAACTTGAGGGTGAAAGTCCCTTACAGTGCCTGATAGTAAATGGCAAGGGTGTCCTTTGTGAGGCAGATACCATATTAGCAAATTGGATATATACAATTTGTGAAGGGTTGAACGATAGGAGGATTTTTTTTTATAAAAGATAACCAAAAATATGATAATGGTAGACAACTTCATATAGAAGACTATCTACAAGAGAATAAGTTGGAAACTGAAGGTAATGTAGAAGTGCTTAGTATTTTTGTTGTGTCTTCAAAAGAGGAAATCGATACAAAAACAGTAACTAATGATATTGACAAATAAAGTTAAAAAAAATATAATATAAAATATTGAAAAAGATATATCTATAATAATAGAAATAAATTTAATAGGAGGAAATAAAATGGAAAAAGAAGTTTTAATATTTGGGCATAAAAGTCCAGACACAGATACAATATGTTCAAGCTTAGTTCGTGAAATATTGGATAAAAAGAATGGATGGAATTGTACAAAAGCAGTTAGATTAGGAGATGTAAATAAAGAAACACAATATATACTAAATTATTTAGGAATTGAGGCACCTGAGCTAATTGAAAAGGTAGAAGAAGGACAAGAAGTCATTTTAGTAGACCATAATGATTTTGCACAAAGTGCTGATGGAATAGAAAACGCAAAGATATTAGAAGTTATAGATCATCATAGAATTGGTAATTTTAGAACAGCCGAACCATTGTATTATACTGCTAAGCCTTATGGTTGTACATCTACAATATTATTTGAGGAATTTAAAAGTTTGGGACATAAAATAGAAAAAAAAGAAGCAATACTAATGGCTAGTAGTATTATATCTGATACATTATTATTAAAATCACCAACTACTACAGAATACGATAAAAAAGCATTAAAAGAATTAGCAGAAATTGCTAATATTGATGTAAATACATATGGTTTAGATATGTTAAAAGCAGGTACAGAATTAGATGATTTTTCAGCAGAAGAATTAGTTGATTTAGATGCCAAAGACTTTGAGAAAGAAGGAAAGAAATTTGTAATTGCACAAGTTAATACAGTAGATATTAATGATGTATTAAAAAGACAAGAAGATTTAGAAAATGTAATGAGAAATGAAATGAATAAAAATGGATTAGAATTAATGGTATTAGTAATTACTGATATTTTAAATAGTAATTCAGAAATTATTGCATTAGGAGAAAATGCAGAAGATATAATATATAAAGCTTTTGATAAAAAATTAGAAAATAATAGAGCATTTTTAGAAGGAGTAGTTTCAAGAAAAAAAGAATTAGTACCAAATATTGATAAAAGTATATAAATATTTAAAGAGTAAAAAAGCACGTTATTAATAGACTTAGAATATATGTTATATGTCTATTAATAACGTGCTTTTTTGATATTATAAAAATTATTATACTATTTAATATATTCATCAATAATCTTCCAAACTTCATCTTGATAAATTTTTCTTTCAGAAGAAAAGGGAAGAGTGGTAATATCTCCAATTGGGTTAATACATTTTTGTATGTCTTTGGTAGCATTTTCGACTTTTGTAATAGCAATTTTATCTGCCTTATTTGCTAAAATAATAAAAGGTAATCCAGATGAAATAATATAATTATACATAAGCTTATCATTTTCAGTTGGAGTATGTCTAATATCAATTAAAAATATAATAAGAGAAATTTGTTCTCTATTAAATAAATATTCTTCTATAAACTTTCCTACTTGTTCTTGTTCTTTTTTTGACATTTTACTAAAACCATATCCAGGTAGATCGACAAAATAAAATGAATTATCCATATTATAAAAATTAATTTGTCGTGTTTTACCAGGCTCACTACTTGTTCTAGCTAATTTTTTTCTATTAATCATTGTATTAATAAAGCTTGATTTTCCAACATTAGATTTGCCAACCAAAACAATTTCTGGTAAGCCATTTTTAGGGTATTGTTTTGGACTAACTGCCGAAACTTCAAAAAGAGGATTTTTAACTAACATATATATCTCCTTTTATTTTTGTAATTCGTTTTCTAAATTTAAATTAATAAAATGTTCTATGTTATTAATTTTATGTCCTAACTTGTCACAAAAATTTCTAAAATCGGTATTTTTAGGATTAATAATTAATTTTGAAATAAGTTCTATGGAACTAGAACATAATTCTGGAAATCCTATTACTAAATCTCCATAATTTGCATGTAAGCTAGTATTATCTAAATTACCTGTAGTTATATATTGATGAGTAATTTGCAATACATTTTTAAGTATATTTCTTGCTGGAATATATTCTGATGCTAATTTATAACTCATATTTTTTTTATAAAAGTCTTCAGCAAGATTTTTATATGATTTTCCAGGAGTAAGTTCATAATTATATACAATAGGAATAGGGCTGTATGTATAATACTTATCTTCACAAACTTTAAAAAAATCTATTTTATCTGAATAAAGTATGTACTTAAATCCATTATTTGTTTTTGTAGCAGTATAAATTCCATTTGAATTATATAAATTATATAATTCATTATCATTCTCATAGCATTTTTCATATAATACTGCAAGTTCATCAGTTCCTAAATCATGATACATTGTACAAGATCCTGTAGTAAAAGAATATTGGACATGAATATTGTTATATGAAAAGAAATTAATATCTGCATTTTCTAAAGTTTGTTTTTTATTATGTTTATGCATATCTTTTTCATAATCAAGAAAGTCTTCAGTTTTTTCTACGGTAAAAAAACTATACCTATTTTTTGTCTCTTTTTCTAAATTTTTCATATTTCTACATCCTTTTTTATTAATTAATTATTGATTGTAATTTTATTTAATCCACCCATATAAGGTCTTAAAACTTCTGGAATTATTACACTTCCATCTGGTTGATAGTTATTTTCAATTATTGAAATCAACATACGAGGAGGTGCAACAACTGTATTATTTAAAGTGTGTGCAAAGTAATTTCCATTTTCTCCTTTAATTCTAATGCTAAGTCTACGTGCTTGTGCATCAGTTAAATTTGAACAACTTCCAACTTCAAAATACTTTTGTTGTCTAGGTGACCAAGCTTCTACATCACAAGATTTAGCTTTTAAATCCGCTAAGTCTCCACTACAACATTCTAAGGTTCTTACAGGAATATTCATGCTTCTAAAAAATTCAACTGTATAAGACCACATTTTGTCGTACCATTTCCAAGAATCTTCTGGTTCACATACAACTATCATTTCTTGCTTTTCAAATTGGTGAATTCTATATACTCCACGTTCTTCAATTCCATGTGCACCTTTTTCTTTTCTAAAACATGGAGAATAAGAGGTCATAGTATAAGGGATGTTTTCCTTTGTTAAAATTTGGTCTTTAAATTTACCAATCATAGAATGCTCACTAGTTCCAATTAAATATAAATCTTCTCCTTCAATTTTGTACATCATTGCATCCATTTCTTCAAAACTCATAACTCCTGTTACAACATCACTACGAATCATGTAAGGTGGAATGCAATATGTGAAACCTTTGTTAATCATAAAGTCTCTTGCATAAGTTAAAACAGCAGAGTGTAATCTTGCAATATCTCCTATTAAATAGTAAAAACCTTGTCCAGCTACTCTTCTTGCACTATCTAGGTCAAGCCCACCTAAATTTTCTAGTATTTCTCCATGGAATGGTATTTCGTAATTGGGAACAATTGGTTCACCATATTTTTTTATTTCTATATTTTCACTGTCATCTTTACCAATAGGGACTGAATCATCAATAATATTTGGTATTTTCATCATTTTTTCTTTGATTTCTTCAGCATATTCATTTTCTAGGGTTTCATTTTTTGTTAATTCTTCATTTATTTTTGCTACTTGTTGCTTTGTTTGTTCTGGTTGTTCTTTTTTTCCAGATTTCATTAATTCTCCAATTTGTGAACTTAATGATTTTCTTTGATTTCTTAAATTGTCTCCATTTAGTTTTATTTCTCTATATTTTTGGTCTATTTCAATTATTTCGTCAACTAAAACAAGTTTATGTTCTTGAAATTTTTTCTTTATGTTTTCTTTTACTTTATCAGGATTTTCTCTTAAAAATTTAATGTCTATCATATTTTGTAACCTCCTTGTCCATATTTTGAACTAGTTCAAATCTATATTTTTGTCCTGTTACATTGTCAGGTCTTTCTGGAATTTCTTCCAAAAACATTTTTTCTGGACGAGTGCATATTTCTCTTGTTCCATCTAAATGTTGATATACTACTATTCGTTCTCTTGTTTCTGAATCTAATCCAACGCATATTACATAGTAATAATGTCCTTTAAAATGACAGTATATTTCACCAGATTCTACTTTTTTCATATATATTACTTCCTCTCTATATAAATGAGCGATTATCTATCGATATCTTCATTTATCTTTAATATATATGACATTATATAATATTTTTCATGCAATAGCAAGAAAATTAAGGCAATCGTTTTAAATATTTGTAAAAAGCAAAAAAGGTTGAAAAAGATGTGGAATAATGTTAAGAAACTTGACCATATTTGGAATGGATGGACAGGAAAAATTTAAAGCAGTGTATGGAAAAAATGGAGAAATAAAAGAGAAGAAATAAAAAAACAATCCATTTTTTCTACCTTCCTACCTCTATTCAATGTTTTTTATTTAGTAGAGGTATTTTTGTCAAAAAATATCTTTTCTTTTAAAAAAATATGTGATATAGTAACAAAAAGGAGGAATAATAAATGGAAAAAAATGAACAAAATCAAAAAGATGAGGAAACAGTAAAAAAAGTAGAAGAAGTAAAAAATGAAGAATTAGACAAACAAGAACTAGAAGAGACAAAAACAGATATAAAGAAAGAAAGCAATGAGGTAAAAAAAGAAGAGGAAAACAAAAAAGTAGAACTTAAAGAAGAAGCAAAAAAGATAGAAACAATTAAAAAAGATGACAAAACAACAAGTAAAACACCAAATAAGACAGATATTAACAAAAGTAAAAATAACCAAAAAATTGTAATAGCAATAGTGGCTATTGTAATAATAATAGCTATTGCATGTGGCGGATATTTTATAATGTTAAACTCTACAAAAACAAGTGCAATAAATGATATTAATAATATATTTACAGCACTAAAATCTGGAAATCAAGAAGAAATAAAAAAATATTTAGGTGAAGAAACAGTAGAAGAAGTATCAGGAAATGCAGAAGATGATAATAGCAAGGAAATGGCAAAAGTAATGTTAAATAATTTGGAATATGAAATAGTATCTACAAATGTTAATTTT
>Ga0224742_10219_pt1 | contig 14381 bp, 15 predicted proteins | sample LIM_E_Water_Neg_FD_161631 | JGI IMG/M metagenome (GOLD analysis project Ga0224742, IMG submission 161631) | Enriched cells from gastrointestinal tract of the lab mouse from Pacific Northwest National Laboratory (PNNL), Richland, Washington... | ecosystem: Host-associated > Mammals > Digestive...
AGGCTTACGACGCCCTGGATTCGCTGATCAGCGTGGCTTTCAGCTATTCCATGGCTTTGGACAATATCCGGGCTTATGAGACCATAGAGAAGATGGGGACTACCGATGCCCTGACGGGCCTTAAGAACCGGAATCTGTATGAGGACGTGCTGAAACGATACGAGGAGGAATGCCCGGACCGCCTTACCTGTATTTACGCCGATGCCAACGGCCTCCATGAGCTAAACAACAGCCAGGGTCACGCGGCAGGGGACAAGATGCTTAAGTCGGTGGCTGATGCCTTAAGGGAGGCGTTTGAGGACGGGATTGTGTTCCGCATCGGCGGGGATGAATTTTTGGTGTTTACGGATATGGATGAGGCTTCTGCCGCCGGCCTTGCCGCAGAGGCAAAGGGACAGGTGGGAGAGAAGGGGTACCATGTTTCCATTGGGGTCGCCTCCGGCGGCGGCCAAGTTCCTGCCGGGGCTGTGGTGAAGGCGGCGGAACAAAGGATGTATGAGGATAAGCGGCAGTACTATCTGGGGACCAATGACCGACGCAAGATGCGGTAGCGCGTCATTATTTCTGCTGATTTTCGACATATTGACAAACCTTCAGCAATTTTCAAACACGCTGACATTCAGTTTTGCGAACGCGGGGCTGACTGTCAGCGCGGCAAATAACAAAAAATTTTGTCAGAGTAAAAGGGGGAGACCGATAGGTCTCCCCCAGCTGCGTATTAGGCAGGCTTTGGCCGCGTCACCGCCGGATGCAGGGCCGCGGAAACGTCAATGTCTCTTTTTTCGCTGCAGGATCACAGGCTTTCAATGACCCACTCATACTTCCCTCTGTCTCCCACATGGTAGAAATCCCCATAGTTGATATCAAAGACATCTTTTTTGATGCCCCGCACATCGATCTTATTCTTAATCAGGTACTGCCAGATCCCGGCGTTGGCGATATTGCCCTGGAAGAGGATCCCTTCCACTCTGCCGTCTTTTAGGAGGATTTTTTTATACTGGTTCTGATCTTCCCTTATGCAAACCAGATCGCCTTCCTCCTCCTTTACGCGGCCTACGCACAAGGTTACCAGGCCGAAGAAGTTGATGGTGTTCTTCATGGCATAGGTGTCGGTATACGCGGCGGCGATGCCGCACATGTTTTTGCCGGCAATGCGGCCCTGGTCTGCGGCGTTGGGCCAGATCCCTGACAGAGCGGTGATATCCCCGGCAGCGTATACATCCGCGGCGGAGGTTTTCAGGGAAGCGTCCACCGTGACGCCTCGCTCACAGGCAATGCCGCTGCCTTCCAGACAGGCCAGAGAGGAGCGGACTCCGGCGGCTACGATGATCAGGTCGCAGGGAATGGCTTCTCCATCATCCAGGATAACCTGATGGATCCTGCCGTCAGGCTGGCAGACGGCTTGGGAGGCTTTCCGCTGTAGGACGAACCGGGCGCCGGCTTTTTCAAACCGCTCCTGGTAAGCCATGGCGGCGCGGGCGTCCAGCTGCATGGGAAGGATGCGGTCCGCCATCTCCACCACCGTAAGCTTTTTGCCCCGCTCCAAAAGGCCATAGGCGGCATCCAGGCCCACCAGGCCGGAGCCGATGACCAAAACGTTTTCTGCCCATTGGGCTTCTTTTACGATGGCCTGGGCGTCGGGGAGATTGCGCAGTCCGTATACATTGGAAGCTTGCCGCAGCTGGCCCACAGGAGGGATGAAGCTGTCGGCCCCGCCGGCCAGAAGGAGTTTGTCGTAGGCAATGGTCTGGCCGTTGTCCAAAAGGATTTCTTTCTTATCCGGGAAAACATTTGTCACCCGGGTGCTCTTTTTCCAGTGAACCCGGTATTTGTCAAAGAAATCCCGCTCTGTAAAATCAAGCCCTTTCTCGTCCCGCTCTCCGGAAATATATTTGTGGAGCATGCAGCGGGAGTGTACAAAGGTGTCTTGGGAGATCATCACGATGTCTCCGGAGGCGTCCTGCTGTCTGATGGTCTTGGCGGCCTCGATCCCCGCCACTCCGGCTCCGATTATCACATACTTCATGCCTGCACCTCCTCTACATGGATGGCCTTCTTGGGGCAGGAAGCCACACAGGAAGGCTCACCGCCTGCGTTTACGCAGAAATCGCATTTGATGACCTTGGTTTTTGTCACAGTGTCAGGCTTTAACACGCCGAAGGGGCAGTTCATAACGCACATGAAACAGGAACCGCACCGGGTTTCGTCGTAAAATACGTGGCCGCTTTCCGGGTCCTTGTACAGCGCGCCGCTCATACAGGATTTGACACATTCCGGCTCGTCGCAGTGGCGGCAGAACAGGGGCTTGTACTGTCCTTTGGCGTCTTTTAAGATAACGTTGCGGGATTCATTTTCCGGATCCGTCAGATCCAGATCGTAAATGGTCCCGGCAGTCTTTCGGTGGGCCTGCATGCAGGCGGCGGAGCAGTTTTTGCAGCCATCGCATTTTTCATATTCCACTATGATGCGTTTCACGTTCACCACCCCTTTCTATATGTGAAGACCCTGACGTTTTTCACAGATCAGCTGTTCTAAAATATCCGCGCTTTCTTTGGCGTCGCCGTTGATGATCACCTGTCCGCCGGTAAGTGTTTTCATGTCCTGGGTGAGGACCTGGACAGCCGTTTTGCTTCCGGTGACAAAGGGCGGCAGGCCCAGATGAAGGGGCAGGCCAAGAGCCAGACCGTAGCAGCCGTCGGCCAGAGCCTGCTCTTCCAGCCACTGGGCGGCAGAGAGAACCAGGGGAAGCTGGGGAAGATCCACATGGAGGGCTTCCGCCAGTTCCGTGGCCACGATCTCCAGACGGCCGATGGCAAGGCAGGGGCCGAAGTTGAGCACAGGAGGGATCCCCAGTTTCTCGCACACGGCCCGCAGTTTCGGTCCGGCCAGGGCGGCGGCTTCCTTTGTCATCAGGCCGCAGTTCTCAATGCCCCCTGAGGAGCAGCCGGCGGTGAGGACAATGATATCTCTGGCGATCAGCTCTTTTACAAGATCCACCGTCAGGACGTCGTGGCCGCCTGCGGTTAAGTTGGAGCAGCCCACCACCCCGGCCACGCCCTTGATGTCGCCGGATACGATCAGGTCAATAAGGGGCTGCCACGTTCCGCCAAGGAACTGTTTTAAGGAAGTTTCGCTGACGCCTGTAAGGGTCTGGCTGTTGCCGTGGTCTTTCATCAGGTTCATGGAAACCTTGCCCCGGCGGGCTTTATAGGCATCAAGGATCTCGTCGATGATCTCCTCGGTGACTGACTGGCGGTTGTCAAAGGAGAATTCCTTTAACTGGGCGTTGGCTTTTTTGGCCACGTTGTCAATGCAGATCTGCCGGATCATCAGCTGGTCGCAGATGGGCTCAATGCCGGGAAGGGTGCAGTTAAATTCGGAGATAACGGCGTCAATGCCTCCTGTGGCCAGGATGGCCTCGCTGGTGTAGTTGTTTCCCGCGTGGCCGTCGAAAATCTCCGTGTAATGGGCGCCCCGAAGCTGCAGATCCTGGCCTACGCAGGTGCAGCCTACCAGCTTAAAGCCTTTGGCTCCTGCCTTTCTTGCTTTCTCCTTTACATCTTCGTCGGTAAGCCGGTTTTGGAGGAAGGTGAACATGGAGTGCTGGTGGCCTGTGATCATGATGTTTATGTAGTCCGGGTCAATGACTCTAAGGCCCACAGGGGCAAAGCGGATCTGCGGCTCCCCAAGGACCACGTCGTTTAACAGGTTGGTCAGCACCAAGCCGTAGATGCCGGTGGAGATGCCAAGTTTCAGACAGTCAAGGAGCATGTTTACCGGGTCTGAATTCAGGTTGGTGGAACATTTGACTACGCCGTGGAAGACTTCGGATTTGGCGCCGCCGGGAAGGAGGCCCAGCTCTTTCCACTTATCGTAGCGGGGCTTGTAGGCCAGCTTTTCGGTAAGGGCCATCTTCTCGTATTCAGGAAGATACAGATCCCGGAGCACGGCGTCGGCCACAGCCTCGGCCCGCCTGTGAACATCTTCTTCCTGGATGCCGAAAAGGTCGGCTAAACGGTTTAAGGTGTTTACGCCTTTGATCTGGCCTTTGGTCCTGGCCGTGTTCCTAACGTTGAGCGCGGTGTTCTCTACCACATGGATGTAGCAGCCGGAGCCGGAGGCCACGGCGCGCAGGAGATTACGAACAACGATGGTATCGGCGTTGGCGCCGCAGATGCCCCGGGGGGATTCAGGGGTGATGCGGCAGGGGCCGTTGGCGCAGAGACGGCAGCAGACGCCTTGAAGGCCGAAAGCGCATTTGGTGCTTTGGCTCTCTACGCGGTGATGGGAAGTCTCCATAGGGAGGCCGGCGATAAACTCCTGCAGGGGTTTGTCTGCGCTTTTGCAGGTGGTGCAGCTGTAGCATTGGTTCATTTTGTATAACCTCCTTTGTGTTATTTGTGATTCTTGGGTAAATTTTACTATAATTGGATGAATTTTTCAAGAAAAAATGAGAGGGGAACGGCGGGAAATGGGAGGTATGGTTACATTTACAGGGCCTGTGAACAGTAACAAGGTGGGCGAAGGGATTCAAGGGATGAGAGAGAAAGACAGAAAATGACAAATAAAAAAACTCCCTGAGTTGGACTCGAACCAACGACACTGCGGTTAACAGCCGCATGCTCTACCGACTGAGCTATCAAGGAATGTTTCTATAAAGAATTATACTCCTGTTTGCGGAATTGTCAAGAGGGGAAATAAGAAAAAATGTGTTATTCTGGTGAGAGAGCAGGGATTTATCTGCTGTTACTGTGAGAAGCGGATCGGGCAGCAGCCGTTTTTAACGGACCGCGATATTGAACATTTTATGCCAAGGCATCCGGACAGCCGCCTGTTATCCCCAAAGGAGTGCATGCAGTGTGAAGCCGCCCAGCTGGATTATGCCAATCTATTTGCTTCCTGCAAAGGGGAAGGCGGGGAGAGTGCGGACCACTGCAACCATAAAAAGGACAACTGGTTTTGCTTTGCGTCCTGCATATCCCCTGCGGATCCCAGGATCCGGAGACTTTTTGGCTTTGGGCTGGATGGGACCATGTTCGCGGTTGATCCCATTGGGCAAAAGATGGCCAGCCATCTGAATCTAAATTCCTATGTTTTACAGGAACAGAGGAAAGCCGCGTTTGATATGGTGTTGGATGTGGAATTTTGTTCCATGATCGTGTATTGTCTGCGGGAGTACCTTATGGATGCATAAAAATGAGAGTTACTCATAAAAAATGAGCGCCTCTCATTTTTGGTGCTGTTTACTGCAAAATTGAAAGGAATAGCTTATGGTTTTTCATACGCCAATTCTATTATGCCGTTACTGCTTTTTGATGAAATAAAACGCAAATCTATTTTGTTGTCTGTGGCATCAAAAAGACGGATGCCATCCCCTAAGAGCGTCGGAATAATAGAAATATAATACGTATCGATCAGATTGTTCTGCATAAGCTGATGAACAATGTCAGCTCCGCCGCATATCCAAATATCCTTGCCGTCTTTCTGCCTTAATTTATTCACAAGGGTACATGGATTTTCAGAAACAAAGGTTACGTTGCTTTTCGGTGTGCATTCCCTATGGGTGATCACATAGCTTTGCAGGTTATCATATACCCATTGTCCGGGGGATAATTCCGTTATGATCTGGTAATAGGTTGTCCAGCCCATGATAACCGTATCAATGTTCTTTACAAAATCCCCATAACTGTCTTCTGTGTCAACCCCATTGTCCTGCCCGGCCAGCCAGTCAACCTTGCCGTTTCTATCTGCAATATATCCGTCAAGGCTCATGGCGATAAATAAAACGATCTTCCGCATGTTTACTCCTCCTGTATGATAGGATCTTTTAGCCATTATACGATATGGACGAAAAAATAACCACTATTTATGAATGATAGCACTGCCCACCAGCCTGGAATATGATAATATGACAGACATTTATGGACAGAAAGGTTGTGTTCTATGAGGATATGCAGGGGGAGAGCGGAAGACTACACCGACACCCTAAAGGCTACATTACCCAGGCCATTGTCAATAACCTGGCGCCGGGGATGGTGGGGAAATATCCAGATGGGGATGCTGGGAGCCATGGTGTTTCCGGCGTTTTTGTTCCTGGCCCTTTTGGTTTCGGCCTTTCAATCTCCAGGCAGGGCGTCTGTGGAAAAGGGAAATTAACGAAATCTTAACAATTCATATACTTGGGAATCGGGGATGGGTCATGTATAATAAAAATGCAGAATCCATGAAAAAGGTGAGCTGGATGTACATCTCACAAAATCAGGCACAAAGAGACTCCGAGAGTACATGAAAATAGGAGGGAGGATACGGATTTGAGATTGATGAGACCAAAGCTTGAGGAAAAGCTGGGGGAGGCATTTAAGGCGGTGCTGCCGGTGGTGGGGATCGTGCTGCTCTTGTGCTTTTGCGTGGCTCCGGTGTCTCCGGGGATCGTTATGGAGTTTTTAGTGGGGGCAGTGTTCCTTATTGTGGGCATGATGTTCTTTACCCTGGGGGCGGAACTGTCCATGACGCCCATGGGGGAGGAGGTGGGCAGGAGCATGACCAGAAGCAAAAAGCTGTGGGTGTTCATCACCCTTGGCTTTATTCTGGGGTTTGTGATCACCATATCGGAGCCGGATCTGCAGGTTTTGGCCGGGCAGGTACCCTCCATCCCCAATATGACGCTGATTCTTTACGTGGCTGTGGGCGTGGGGATCTTTCTGGTGGTCATCGCCAACCAGGGATACAGCAATATGATCATGGATGCGGCCAAAAGCGCGGGGGCCGGCGGCGGCACGGTGATCCACGCCAGGGGAACGGGCATGGAGCGGGCGGAAAGCTTTTTCGGCGTGTCCCTGGCATCGGAGAAGGAGATTATCTTCATCGTGTCCAAGACCGGCCAGCGGTCCGGGATCATGAAGGCGGTTATGGAGAAAGCGGGGATGGTGAGCAAGGCAAAATCCATTATCTTCTCTCTTCCGGTCAGCAGCACGGCAGGGCTGCGGCTTTTGGAGGACGAGCCGTAGAGGGCCATAAGCCATGCCAATTAACCAGAAACATGATGCGGGAACATGATTACGGAGGATGACATATGACCGGAGGCTATTACACATCGGGAGAATTTGCCAGGAGGGCCAATGTGACCATCCGCACCATCCGCTTTTACGACAAGCAGGGGATCTTAAAGCCCAGCAAGGTCAGCGAAGCGGGGTATCGGCTGTACACAGACGAGGATTTCGGGCGGCTGCAGAAGATTTTGTCTTTAAAGTATCTGGGGTTTTCCTTGGAGGAGATCATGGCCCTGACCATTCACGACGACAAAGAGGACATAGCCAACTCTTTAAAGCTGCAGAAGGAACTGATACATAAGCGGATACGCCACTTAGAGATGATGGAGCGGACGCTGGAGGATACTTCCCGCATGGTGGAGACGTCGGGGACTATTGACTGGAATGACATTTTGAATCTGATCCACATTACCAACATGGAGCATGCGGTGGTGGAGCAGTACAAAACTTCGGTAAATATAAACGCCAGGATTCAGCTGCACCGGCGGTTTTCCCACAACCCTGTTGCCTGGTTTTCCTGGATCGCAAATCAGATCTCTTTTGAGTCCATGGAGCGGATCCTGGAGGTGGGATGCGGAAACGGCCAGCTGTGGCAGAAGGCGCCGGCCCAGGCCCTTGAGGGGAAAGAGATCCATGTTACGGACATTTCCTCCGGCATGGTGGAGGACGCGGCGGAGAATCTAAAAAGGAGCGGCCGGGACAGCCTGGTGTTTGAGACCCAGGACTGCGAGGCCCTTTCCTATGAGGACGGGATGTTTGACGGGGTCATTGCCAACCATGTGCTGTTTTATGTGAGAGATATGGGGCGAGCCCTTGGGGAGATACGGCGGGTGCTGAAAAAGGACGGGATCTTTTACTGCAGCACCTACGGAAAAGAGCACATGAGGGAGATCACCCTGCTGGTCCAGGAGTTTGATCCCAGGATCGCTTTGTCGGATGTGGCGCTGTATGAGCTGTTTGGGCTGGAGAACGGAAAAGGCATCCTGGAAAAGGTATTCGGCCAGGTGGAGAATGTGATGTATGAGGACTACCTTCTGGTAAATGAGGCCAAGCCGCTGCTGGATTATATCATGTCCTGCCACGGGAACCAGGGGGAGATCCTGGGGAACCGGCAGCAGGAGTTTAAGCGGTTTCTTGAAAGAAAGATCGAGGAAAAGGGAGGAATCCGGATCACCAAGATGGCGGGACTGTTTGTGTGCAGAGGATAGAGAGGGATTTTTATAAAATTTGGAAAAAACCCCTTGACAGTGACGTAACGTAACCCTTTATAATGTGCATAGATCAAAGAATTGGAGGACACATTATGAAGGGTATTATTTTGGCCGGCGGGTCAGGCACCAGGCTTTATCCGCTGACTACGGTTACATCAAAACAGCTGCTGCCCATTTATGATAAACCGATGATCTACTATCCCCTGTCCGTGCTTATGAGCGCAGGCATCCGGGAGATCCTTATTATCTCCACGCCGGAGGACACGCCCAGGTTTGAACACCTTCTGGGCGACGGCCACCAGTTTGGGATCAGCCTGTCCTATGCCGTGCAGCCATCGCCGGACGGCCTGGCCCAGGCATTTATCATCGGGGCGGACTTTATCGGAACAGACCATGTGGCCATGATCCTGGGGGACAATATTTTCGCGGGCCACGGTTTAAAGAAGCGGCTTCTGCGGGCAGCCAACAAGCAGGAGGGGGCCACGGTATTTGGATACTATGTGGACGACCCGGAGCGGTTCGGCATCGTGGAGTTCGATTCCGACGGCAAGGCCATCTCCATCGAGGAAAAGCCGGAACGGCCAAAATCCAACTACTGTGTCACCGGTCTGTATTTTTACGATAACCGGGTGGTGGAGTATGCCAAACAGTTAAAGCCGTCTGCCAGAGGGGAGCTGGAGATCACGGATCTGAACCGCATCTATCTGGAGGACGGAAAGCTGGATGTGGAGCTTTTGGGCCAGGGATTTACCTGGCTGGACACGGGGACCCACGAATCCTTAGTGGACGCCACCAATTTTGTGCGGACCATGGAGTCCCATCAGCACCGGAAGATCGGATGTCTGGAAGAGATCGCTTACTTAAATCACTGGATCACAAGGGACCAGCTTTTGGAAAATATTGAGCCGCTGAAAAAGAATCAGTACGGACAGTATCTTTTGGATGTGCTGGCCGGGAAATTTATTGACAGTTAAGTTAAGAGCGGAAAAACACGGCGCTGGCCCAGGCCAGGGAAAGGTTGAACGCGTTTTATTGAATGTGTTCAATGACAATGGAGGAGGGAGTCATCATGAAGATTTTAGTCACAGGCGGAGCCGGATTTATCGGCGGAAATTTTGTACATCATATGGTAAATAAATACCCGGATTATGAGATCGTCAACCTGGATCTTTTGACCTACGCAGGAAACCTTGAGACCTTAAAACCTGTGGAGGATAAGCCAAATTACAAGTTTGTCAAAGGCGATATCGCCGACGAGCCATTTATCATGGATCTGTTTGAGAAAGAGCGGTTTGACGTGGTGGTGAATTTTGCGGCGGAGAGCCACGTGGACCGTTCCATCACGGACCCGGGCATCTTTGTGCAGACCAATGTTTCGGGGACAAGGGTGCTTCTGGACGCTTCCAGGACCTGGGGCGTGAAGCGGTATCATCAGGTGTCCACGGACGAGGTGTACGGCGATCTGCCTCTGGACAGACCGGATCTGTTCTTTACGGAGGAAACGCCTCTCCACACCTCCAGTCCTTACAGCTCTTCCAAAGCCAGCGCCGATCTTTTCGTCCTGGCTTACTACCGGACCTACGGCCTGCCGGTGACCATTTCCAGATGTTCCAACAACTACGGCCCCTACCATTTTCCGGAGAAGCTGATCCCCCTGATCATCAGCCGGGCTTTGGCGGACCAGGAGCTGCCGGTGTACGGGAAAGGGGAGAACGTCCGGGACTGGCTCCATGTGTGGGACCACTGCCAGGCCATTGACCTTATTATCCACAACGGCCGGGTGGGAGAAGTGTACAATGTAGGCGGCCACAATGAAAGGACCAACCTGGAGGTGGTGAAGACAGTCCTTAAAGCTCTGAATAAGCCTGAGAGCCTGATCCGCTTTGTCACCGACCGGCCGGGCCACGACATGCGCTATGCCATTGACCCGACGAAGCTGGAGACGGAGCTGGGCTGGAAGCCTAAGTACACCTTTGACACAGGCATCGCCCAGACCATCGAGTGGTATTTGAACAACAGAGAGTGGTGGGAACACATCATTTCCGGGGAGTATACCGGCTATTTTGACAAGATGTACGGAGAACGGCTTGGGGATTGATCTAGAGCGTGTTTGAAAATTCATTCCCGCCAGATGCACGCCCCACTTTGCGGTATATTTGAGCCAAATTCAGGTTACATAGCCCGCTATGCGCCCTTCATTTGGCTCAAATCTCCCACAAATTGTGACGCACATCTGTCAGAAAGCAATTTTCAAACACGCTCTAGGGCGGCATAAAGGGCAAAGGCCGTCAGGGACCGGGCGGCATGGACGGACAGAAAGCAGATATGGAGAATAAGGGATATGAAAGTATTTGTAACGGGAGTAAAGGGACAGCTGGGCTATGACATGGTCAACGAGCTGACGAAGCGGGGCCACATTGCCATAGGCGCGGATATTGACGAGATGGACATTACGGATGGAGATGCCGTAAGGCGTGTCATCACCCAGGCGCGCCCGGACGCGGTGGTCCACTGCGCGGCCTACACGGCGGTGGACGCGGCGGAGGACAACGAGGAGCTGTGCCGCCGGGTCAATGCCCTGGGTACGGAGAATATCGTCAAGGTGTGTCAGGAATTGGACTGCAAACTTATGTACATCAGCACGGATTACGTGTTCAACGGCCAGGGGACCAGGCCCTGGGAGCCGGACGACGAGAGAGAGCCTCTTAATGTATACGGCCAGACCAAGTATGAGGGCGAGCTGGCGGTGGAGAGGCTTAAGAAGTTTTTTATTGTCCGTATTGCCTGGGTGTTCGGGGTCAACGGGAAGAATTTTATTAAGACCATGTTAAACCTGGGAAAGACCAGGGACAGCCTTACGGTGGTGGATGACCAGATCGGGTCGCCTACCTACACCTACGACCTGGCAAGGCTTTTGACGGACATGGTGGAGACGGACAAGTACGGCCGGTATCACGCCACCAATGAAGGGCTTTGCAGCTGGTACGAGTTTGCCTGCCAGATCTTTAAGGAGGCTGGCATGGAGGTGAGGGTAAGCCCTGTCAGCAGCGATAAGTATCCGTCCAGGGCCAAACGGCCTATGAACAGCCGGATGGACCGATCAAAGCTTAAAGAGATGGGATTTGAGCCTATGCCTTCCTGGCAGGATGCCCTTAGGCGGTATCTAAGGGCGATTGGCCAGATCTAGCACGCTAGAGGTAGTAAGAGGGAGGATGCGCCTGTTTTCAATCTTTTCAGAGAGAAAACAGGCGTATCTTCGCATCGGAGATCATAAAGATGTGGCGATGTCAATTCCGACGCCATTTACAAGAAAGTCTGTGATGGTATCGGAGATTTTTTCGGCGCTTTCCATGCTTAACCAACCGGCAGAAACGCGGTACAGACCAAAACCATCGTTGCCGGTTCCAAAGAAATAGACGAGGTCCCCTAAGTCATTGCCAAACATCCACACATTACGGATGAACGTTTGATGGAAAGGCTGATCAAATTCCTGTAATTTTTCCAATGCCATTTTTGCGCTCCAAATCCAGATCGACACCCCTTCTTCTTCCACCTCAAATTCAGGCCCGTAACTGCCTTCCCCGGAAATTTGCTTTAAAAGATCCATATAGTCTTTGGGTAAAGGAACCGGTGAGATGCGGGCGATCTCTTCAATACCATATCTGTATTGCCTTTTTAGAGTGGATTGCATATACTGAAAGAAAAAATATGAAAATATGTGGCAGTGAAAATGGAAATGAAAGGTTACTATTCGTTGCGAATCAGCAATCTGAAAAATGTATAAACTGATTGAAAAAGGGTGTTTGAAATGATAAAATCTATATTAGGAAATAAGTTCTATTGTAGAGGAGGCGAAAGGATGGCTACATCAAGTATAACTGATAATATCGTGATCTGTGATCCCAAGCAAGTAGAAGCATTCGCTGATGCAGTTGAGAAAGCAGCCCAAAATCCGCTTGAACGCAGAACAACATCTGTTCGTATGGTGAAAGATAAGGCTGAATTTATACAGTTAATGGAAAAGAGGAGACAGCTACATGGATAGAAAGCTGCCAGAAGAGCAATTTGTTTGTTTCAATATAAGGGAGTATTTGAATCCGGAAGAAGCAGGTGGAATCGGAGAGAATGACTTAGAAAAGATTCTCTCCGATTTTTCAAGTCCGAAAAATTCAGATGTAGAGTCTTTCCTGAAAAGGAATGCGGTTGAGTTTACCAAGAAGAACCAATCCGTTACATATTTAGTTTTTTCTCTGGAGGATATGTGCCTGGTAGGATATTTCTCAATCACGATGAAACCTGTGACAGTGAATGTGAGAGGGATGAGCAACTCTGTAAAACGAAAATTAAGCAGGCTAAGTCGTTTGGATCAGAATACAGACAGCTATACAGTGTCAGCGTATTTAATTGCCCAGTTAGGAAGAAATTACAGTGAAGAAGTGAAATTTCCAATTACAGGGAAAATGCTCATGAACTTTGTAATTGATACATTGCATGAAATTCAGAGACAATTAGGGGGAATCATGGTTTATCTGGAATGTGAGGAGAAGGAGTCTTTAATTAGGTTCTATAGAGATCAGAATGGATTCCGGATTTTTGGTGAGAGAATGACAGAAGAGGTGGAAAAAGGAGAGAGCCATAAGTTGCTACAGCTTTTGAACTTTTTATAGTGATCATGAAAGTCTGCTGCGGATATTTGATTTTGTAATTAATAGAAAATACTTCTCAATAGACGGGATAGTGTTGGCAACCGCCTGCAGAGAAAAGAGATTGGAGGACCAAAAGATGAAACACGAGAAAGACTGGTACAAAGAACTGGTCATCTATTAGATCTATCCAAGAAGCTTTATGGACGGCAACGGAGACGGGATCGGGGATCTGAAAGGCATGACAGAGAAGCTGGATTATCTAAAGGAGCTGGGGGTGACGGCAGTGTGGATGTCCCCGGTGTACGCGTCCCCCAATGTGGACAACGGGTTTGATATCTCCGATTATTTCAGCATCATGGAGGAATTTGGCGCCATGGAGGACTGGGAGGCGTTTCGGGACGGGGCTCACGCAAGAGGGATCGCCATTATCATGGACCTGGTGTTAAACCACAGCTCGGACCAGCACCAGTGGTTTAAGGAGTCGAAACAGTCAAAGGACAATCCGTTCAGCGATTATTATATCTGGCGTGACCCTGGAAAGGACGGGGGAGAGCCTAACGGGTGGCTTTCCGTGTTCGGCGGCAGGGCGTGGGAGTATGCGCCGGAGCGGGGGCAGTACTACCTCCACCTTTTCGCCAAGGAGCAGCCGGATCTTAACTGGGACGATGAGGAGGCGCGGGAGCGGATTTTTGATATCATCCGTTTCTGGAATGAAAAGGGCGTGGACGGCTACCGGGTGGATGCCATCAGCTATCTGGACAAGGGGATGGATGGCAGGGCAGATCTGTCGGAGCCCTTTGGGACCACGTTCTGCGCCAATCTGGAGGGACCCACAGATACATCCGGGAAATGGTGGCAAAGACCATCAGACCGGACAATCTGATGACCGTTGGGGAGGTGAATATCCGAAACCTTCAGGATGCCAAGGATTATGCCAGCGCGTCCAGAGGGAGTTTGACATGGCCATCGGCTTTGTGCCTCCCATTGTGGAGATCAAGACCTGGTCTCCCCAGCGGTTTAAGCAGGAAGCCAAGGAGCAGTATGAGGCGCTGCGGGAGGACGGATGGTGGGCCAGGTTTTTGAGCAACCACGACAAGCCCAGGCAGGTTTCCCTGTATGGAAATGACAACGAGTACTGGTTGGAATCGGCCAAGATGCTGGGATGCTACCTGCACACGCTGCCCGGCACGCCTTTTGTGTACCAAGGGGAAGAGCTGGGGATGACCAACATAAAACTGCCGTCCATTGAGGAGTATGATGATATTGACACCAAGAATTATTACAGGACCATGCTGGAGAAAGGGGCCTCGCCCCAGGAGGCGCTGGCAGAGTCCCAGGTTGTAAGCAGGGACAACGCCAGGACGCCTATGCAGTGGGATGACAGCGAAAACGGAGGCTTCTCCACCGGCAGGCCCTGGCTGGCGGTCCATGAAAACTATAAAACCATCAACGCGGCGCAGCAGATGAGGGATAAG
>Ga0224742_10221_pt1 | contig 14329 bp, 7 predicted proteins | sample LIM_E_Water_Neg_FD_161631 | JGI IMG/M metagenome (GOLD analysis project Ga0224742, IMG submission 161631) | Enriched cells from gastrointestinal tract of the lab mouse from Pacific Northwest National Laboratory (PNNL), Richland, Washington... | ecosystem: Host-associated > Mammals > Digestive...
AAGGCTGAAACAGATGAGGGTTGCGCAGAAAGAATTTGCAACTTATTCGCAAGAACAAGTCGATAAAATATTTCGTGCGGCGGCTTTGGCGGCAAACAAGGAGAGAATTCCCCTTGCAAAAATGGCTGTCGAAGAAACGGGTATGGGTATAGTGGAAGATAAGGTTATCAAAAACCACTATGCTGCGGAGTATATCTACAATACGTATAAAGACACCAAAACTTGCGGTGTCATAGAATACGACGAGGCATTCGGTATAAAAAAGATTGCGGAACCGATAGGCGTTATCGCAGCGGTTATCCCTACGACCAACCCTACGTCCACGGCAATTTTTAAAACATTGCTTGCATTAAAGACCAGAAACGGAATAATAATCAGCCCGCATCCGAGAGCGAAAAATTGTACGATAGAAGCCGCAAAAATAGTTCTGAAAGCGGCAGTGGAAGCAGGCGCCCCCGAAGGGATTATCGGTTGGATAGACGTTCCTGCTTTGGATTTGACGAATGCCGTAATGAAAAGCGCGGACATTATTTTGGCAACAGGCGGTCCCGGTATGGTCAAAGCGGCATATTCTTCGGGCAAGCCGGCGCTCGGCGTTGGTCCCGGAAACACTCCTGCGATTATCGACGATACCGCAGACGTAAAAGTTGCAGTCAACTCTATTATACATTCCAAGACGTTCGATAACGGTGTAATTTGTGCGTCCGAACAATCTGTCATAGTTTTGGATAAAGTTTACAACCAGGTTAAGAAAGAGTTCAAGGACAGGGGCTGCTATTTGCTGAATCCCGAAGAAACGGATAAGGTGAGAAGCACTATAATAATCAACGGTGCGCTCAACTCCAAAATAGCCGGTCAGTCCGCATATAAAATAGCGCAGCTTTCCGGTATAAAAGTACCCGAGAAAACGAAAATTCTTATCGGAGAAGTTACCAGCGTAAGTTTGGACGAAGAGTTTGCTCACGAAAAACTGTCTCCCGTATTGGCTATGTATAAGGCGGAGAATTTCGAAGACGCAGTCTCCAAAGCAGAACAGCTTGTTGCGGACGGCGGATACGGACATACTTCGTCTCTGTATGTGAATATACAAACGGGACAGGAGAAAATATCGGAGTTCCAGGCTCGAATGAAGACTTGCCGTATTTTGGTAAATACGCCGTCATCGCAGGGCGGTATCGGCGATTTGTACAACTTCAAACTTGCTCCTTCGTTGACGTTGGGGTGCGGTACGTGGGGAGGAAACTCCGTTTCCGAAAATGTCGGAGTCAAACATCTTATAAATATCAAAACAGTTGCGGAAAGGAGAGAAAATATGCTGTGGTTGAGAACGCCTTCCAAAATATATCATAAAAAGGGTTGCCTGCCTGTTGCGCTCGACGAGCTTAAAACAGTTCTGGGCAAGAAAAAAGTATTTATAGTTACGGATGAATTCCTGTACAAAAACGGTTATACGAAAACGATTACCGATAAGCTCGATTCTATGGGCATCACTCACGCAACGTTCTTCAATGTAGCGCCCGACCCCACGCTTGCTTGCGCGAAAGAGGGAACTGCGGCTATCAATGCTTTCGAGCCCGATTGCATAATAGCCGTCGGAGGCGGTTCGGCAATGGACGCCGCAAAGATTATGTGGGTTATGTACGAGCATCCCGAAGTTGATTTTATGGATATGGCTATGCGCTTTATGGATATTCGCAAGCGTGTATATACTTTCCCGAAAATGGGAGAGAAAGCGTATTTCATAGCCGTTCCGACTTCTGCCGGCACGGGCTCCGAAGTCACTCCGTTTGCGGTTATAACCGACGAAAAATCGGGAATCAAATATCCGCTTGCCGATTACGAATTGCTGCCGAATATGGCTATAATCGACGCCGACCTTATGATGAATATGCCGAAGGGATTGACTTCTGCAAGCGGTATAGACGCAATGACGCACGCTTTGGAGGCTTACGCCGCTATGCTTGCAACGCCTTATACCGACGGTCAGGCGCTCGTGGCATTGAAACTTATATTCAAGTATTTGCCGAGAGCATACGATAACGGTGCAAACGATGCGGAAGCGAGAGAGCAAATGGCAAATGCTTCCACTATGGCAGGTATAGCGTTTGCCAATGCGTTCCTCGGTGTTTGTCACTCGATGGCGCATAAGTTGGGCGCTTTTCATCATCTGCCGCACGGTATCGCCAATGCGCTGCTTATAAATGAGGTTATAAAGTTCAATTCTGCCGAAGTGCCTACCAAAATGGGTACGTTCCCGCAGTACGCATATCCTCATACGCTTCGCAGATATGCCGAAGTCAGCGAATTCCTCGGCATAGAGGGCAAAAACGATAAAGAAAAGGTAGAAAACTTGTTGAAAGAAATCGATAAGCTCAAAGCAAAAGTCGGCATAAAGAAAACCATAAAAGACTACGGAATCGATGAAAAAGTCTTCTTGGAAAAACTCGACGAAATGACGGAACAGGCGTTTGACGACCAGTGCACGGGCGCAAATCCCAGATATCCGTTGATGAGCGAAATCAAGCAAATGTATCTTAATGCATATTACGGTAAATAAGGAGGTATGAGAATATGAAATTGGATAATGTTATTGCGACGAGACCCGATAAGACGATTTATCGCGACGGAGACGTCATAATCAAGGTGTTCGCAAAGGATAAAAGCAAGGCAGATGTTTTGAACGAAGCATTGAATCAATCGCGCGTAGAAGAAACAGGACTTCAAATACCCAGAATTCTCGACGTCAAATGCTTGGACGACGGTCGGTGGTCGATAGCAATGGATTATATATCGGGAAAGACATTGTCGCAGCTTATGGCGGAGAATCCGGCAAAGACGGACGAGTACTTGAATATGTTTGTCGATTTGCAGCTTAAAATGCATACTCAAAAAGTGCCGCTGCTGAATAAGCTGAAAGATAAAATGACGAGAAAAATTTCTGAAACGAATTTGAGTGCGACCGTAAGATATGAATTGAACGTGAGATTGGAGAGTATGCCCAAACATACAAAGCTCTGCCACGGAGACTTCAATCCGAGCAATGTCATAATTCGTGAAGACGGTCAGGCTTTTATCATCGACTGGGCACACGCAACGCAGGGTAACGCAAGTGCGGATGCGGCAAGAACTTATTTGATGTTCTCTCTGAATAACGGTAAAGAGATTGCCGATAAATATTTGAAAATTTTCTGCGACAAGAGCGATACCGCAAAACAGTATGTTACAAAATGGTTGCCGATTGTGGCGGCGTCTCAATCCGTAAAAGGCAAGCCCGAAGAAAAAGAATTCCTCGCGAAATGGATTGACGTTGTGGAATACGAATAATAAATAAACTATATGCCGTAAAACAAAAAGGAACTCTGCCGGATAGAGAGTTCCTTTTTATTTGCGCTGTGAAAACTTTACATAAACAAAGCAAAATATAAGTAAATGAAAAGCTTGACAATAACAACAAAATCGCTTGCGATACAACGTCGTAAAATAGAAAATAGAGGCGAGACGAAACAGGAAAAGCAAGACAATGTGGCAAGAGCTTATTATATTAATTGGGATTAGTGTAATCTCTTAAATTAAATACTGTATGATTTTTTAGAGCAGAAAACAAATTACAAAAAGCAAATATATGGATAGGTGGGGAATAACGAGAAAAAAATACAGAAACAGTGCAGAATAGGGATGGATTCAAATAAGAGTGAACTATTAGCATTTTGCATTGTGTTTTGCGATTGAGATAATTTCAAATGACAAAATATCAAGAAGTAAACACTAATTCTGCATTGTGTTTAGTCGTGGGAGTGTTGGAAAATTTTTTTTGAGTACGCTATTGTTGGGGATAGCGCTTGTGCGGGATTTGAGCCTGAAAATCTCATTGAAGTATAAGGTGTGCATAGGAATCATAGCTTTTTGTGTGATGATGATATTGCAGTTGGCAACGTCCTTTGGATTTTTGGGAGAAGGCTTTTCGTATTATATATCCTCGGTATACACCAAACTTACGGCAGGGGGAGTATTTTTCGGCGTGCTTGCATATGGATTGCAGGCCGCAGTCACGCAAGTATTCGCATATATCCTGTTAAGTACGGGAGTAATAATATGTGACGTGTTTCATAGATTGGGCGGAAAGAAAGAGAGAAAAGAGCCTGTCGAGGAAGAGCCGAAAAGACTTTCGTTCGAAAAGAGCGATACTCCGGCGCGAACTTGGTCGGAGATTTCATATTGACGAGGACTTCGTGGGTTTTTCCGAACATCAAAGGTTATTGCTATTGAAAAAGCCATAGAATCGACTTTCTACGAGGAATATAAAATCAGACTTTTCGTCAAAGCCGACATCTGGTTGAGTCGATAAAGAACAACGGATTGTTTGTCAAAAACATAGTACGTACGCAGAATGCGCATCCCGTACGTACGACGGGCGGAGACTTTACCGATATGCGTTCTCCCGAATTGGAAAAATGAAATTATGATAATTCAAAACGAAATATAATTATGCTTGCTTAATCTAAAAAAATGAAGTATACTATTAGGAGAAGATAATAAGAATCATTTAAATTGTTCGGTTATAAATGCTTAAATACAAAAAGAAGAAAGAAATACAATGCGGAATACAAATCCGAGTATAAAAGTATATCGTGAAAGCAATCCAGTATGTCCTATTTTTCAAGGGAGTATATGCGCAACTATTCGCAAAACACAGGTTTTACGAATAGAAAGTGACAAATAAAGAGCTTTAAGGCGAATTAAACGTTTAAAAAATTTTCTGATAAGGAATTTTCAATGGCAAAAAGTTATTTTGATGAACGAAACGAAAAAAATGTAGTAAAAATCAGAGAAATATGTGCGGAATTACCCGATTTCGTTACAAGGTTTTTTCTTGGCATTCAATTGCGTACCACACCGCTGACTCGTTTAAATTATGCTTATGATTTGCGCATATTTTTTGATTACCTTTCCAGGATTAAGTATCGCGACAAAATAGCCGTTCAAGAGATAACTATGTCTGACATAAATAATCTTCAAGCTACGGACATAGAGATGTTTTTGGATTACATATCAAGTTATGACTTCGAAGGAAAATCTTATTCTTGCGGCGAGCGTGCTAAAAGTCGTAAACTTTCCACGCTCCGAACGTTTTTCAAATTTTTCTATCGTCGCGACGAATTGAAATCAGATGTCGCCGCAAAAGTCGATATGCCGAAACTTCACGATAAATCGATTATTCGGCTTGACGTAGACGAGATTGTTCGCATTATAAATACTGCGGAAGACGGACTTAATTTATCGGAAAAACAAAAACAGTTTAATAAAATTACTTCAAAGCGAGATGTCGGAATTCTTACGCTATTTTTAGGAACAGGTATTCGTATCAGTGAGCTTGTCGGTTTGGATGTCAAAGATATCGACTTTTCGTCAAATGCCTTTACGGTGACGCGCAAAGGCGGAAACAGAAGCACATTGTACTTTTCCGATGAGGTTGCGGGTGCGTTAAAAAACTATCTCGAATGGCGTGAAAACGAAATTAAAGAAGGTACAGAGATAGGACTCAAAATGCAAGATAGCCCTGCCCTGTTTTTATCGCTTCAAGGCAACCGTATGTCGGTACGGTCTGTCGAGTTGTTGGTAAAAAAATATGCTCGGATAATAAACCCTCTGAAAAAAATAACTCCACATAAGTTACGAAGCACTTTCGGTACACAATTGTATCGAGAAACGCAAGATATATATATGGTTGCCGACGTTCTCGGGCATAAAGATATAAACACGACAAAAAAGCACTATGCGGCTATGAGCGAAGATATTCGCAAATTGGCGGCAAAAAAAATCAAGCTGCGTGATGATGGCGAATAAAAAATGCAAATATCTGTTATTTTCTATCGGCTTTACAATTTGCGCGAGCGTATCGCTCTTTTCTAAAAATAGTCTTCAACTCTTCCGTTGATAGACTCTTTCCTTTTCAAAGGCGTGGTGCAACTGTATTCGAAAAACACTGTATTTATTTTATCGTCTGAAGCTGCAATCGAGTCTTCGATTTTGTCATAAGCGATTTGTATTCTCTGTTTTTGCAAGCTCCATAAATTCATATATAATCATTCGATTATATCCGAAAGTTCTTCCACGAGATTCACAAAAAATTGTCAAAGAAATTCTGAACAGTTATTATAGTATTTTATATATATAATTCTTCAAAAGTTTTGTATAGTTATGTACAATTAATTTGCACATTATAAAAGAAACGCCGTATTTTGAAGGGCAATTCTAAAAGAGTCCTATTGCCAAACGCATTTGAAATTTCATTTTGAGCTTCAAAAGAAAAATTTATTACTTTGTTTAAAGAAAAATTTATTACTTTGTTTAAGGTTTACGTAACAAAGTACTCCCCTAATACTTCTTTGAAACTATAATCATATATTTGATAAACGATAAATTTGATTCGAGTTAGCAAATTGATAATCGCATTTTGTGAAATCCAAAGACCCGATAACCATACCATTTTTAATATTAACAGCAAAAATATTAAACGGCAAAAACAATTTTTTGATTATGTAAGATGGCTGCATTAGTTGTGATTTATCCTAGATTTTCTTAATGTCGTGATATATTCCCAATCTTGCTACGCTTTGACTTCAACGATTGCATATACAAAGAGAGCATTCAATTCGCTTATTTGTACGCTCGCAAATAAATCAGTCGGTCTTATGTACGCCTTCGGAATATCGATTGCAGTATCCATTAAACATTTCTTTTTAAACATTCTGCGCACTGTTTGACGGCTATCTTGACGTGCTCGTATGTCAGCCCTCCTTGAAAATATGCTATATATGGTTCTTTTATGGGTGAATCTGCGCTCAATTCGATAGATGAACCTTGCACAAAAGTTCCTGCGGCCATTATGACGGGCTCGTTGTATCCCGGCATATCATAAGGTTCCGGTACGGCAAAACTGTCTATCGGAGAAGCCGCTTGAATGGCTTGGCAGAAAGAAATCAATTCATTTTTAGTGTTGAATTTAATCGAGCGAATAATATCGCCGCATTGTTCGTTTGGTTTCGGTAGCGTTTCATATCCAAGCAAATCGAAAACTCTGCCGAATAAAACCGAACCTTTCAAGGCTTGTGCCGTTACGTGCGGAGCCATAAAAAATCCTTGGAAATATTCTCTGTATCCGTGAGCATACGAACCGACTTCAAATCCTATGCCGGGTGCGGTTATTCTGTAACTTATTTGTTCTATAAGTTCTTTTTTGCCCGATATATACCCTCCGGTGGCGGCAAGTCCCCCTCCTGGATTCTTAATCAAAGAACCCACTATTATATCCGCACCGACTTCCGTAGGTTCTTTTGTTTCCACAAATTCGCCGTAACAATTGTCAATTACGACGGGGATATCGGAAACTTTTCTTATCTCTCCGATTATGGTTTCAATTTGTGCAATCGACAATGCTTTTCGCCAATTATAACCTCTCGAACGTTGTATAAACAGCAGTTTGTAGTCGGTTGCTTTTATACTCGATAAAATCTTGTCTACATTGAATTGAGAATCTTGCGTTAAATCTATAAAATCGAAATCGATACCGAAGTTCTTTAAAGAGCCGTTATTTTGTCCGGAAATAACATCTTCGAGTGTATCGTACGGTTTTCCCGATATTGACAAAAAACGGTCTCCCGGTCGCAATAATCCGTATAATACCGAAGATATTGCGTGTGTTCCTGATGCTATCAACGGAGAAACTATGGAATCTTCCGACTTAAAAGTTTCGGAGAAAAGCGCGCAAAGTCCGTTTCTGCCTATATCGTCATATCCATAGCCGTAACTTCCCGCAAAGTGCCTTGCCGCGATTTTATGCTTTTGAAAAGCGGCAAGCACCTTTGCTTGATTTTTGTAAGCAATGGCATCGATTGTTTTGAATTCTTTTTCGGAAAGTTTTTCCGCTTGTGATATAATGTCTGTCATAAGTCCTCCGTGTAAAATGCTTCGGCATCAATTATAATTCCGTCATCGTCGTTTGGTCGGTAATTTTCAATAAATATCTTATCGGCTTTCATATGTTTAAAATATGTCAACTGCCTTTTTGCATAATGCCTGGAATTGATTTTTATTAAGTCTGTGGCAGTCTCCAATGTTGTGTTGCCGTCCAGATAGTCGATAAGCTCTTTATACCCTATTGCTTGCATAGATTGACAGTTGCGGTATCTATATAGCGACTTGACTTCTTCCGTCAATCCGTCGCTTATCATTTTGTCTACTCTTTTGTCGATGTTGGCGTATAAATGCCGTCTTTCCGGGGAAAGAACAAACATTTTGTATTTATATTTGCTTGATTGCTTTTTTTCTATTATGGAGCTTTTCGGTTGTCCCGTAAGTTCGAATATTTCTATTGCTCGGATAATGCGTTTTGTATCGTTTATGCTGATTGATTTGCTTGACTTTGGGTCGATATTCCTTAATATCGAAAATAAATAATCTTTTCCGTGTTCTTGCAAGAGCTTTTCATATTTCAGGCGAATCTCAATGGATTTTTCGGAATTACCGCAGTTATAGCCGAACAATAATCCGCTTAAATATAATCCGGTACCCCCGACGATTATCGGAGCTTTATTTCTGGAAATGATGTCATCAATGATAGGTTCGCACATTTTTACGAATTGAGCAACCGAAAATTCTTCGTTTGGCGGTATTATGTCTATCATATAATGTCTTATCTCTGCACGAATTTTTTCGGAAACCTTCCCCGTTCCTATATTCAAACCTTTATAAACTTGCATAGAATCGCAACTTATGATTTCACCGTTGAGTTTATGTGCGAGTTTTATGGACAGCTCTGTTTTGCCGGATGCGGTGGGTCCTGTTATGATTATGATTTTATTCATACGGTGCGCTTGAACCACTTTTCTATCTCCGACTTTGTGATTTTTACTATGAGAGGACGCCCGTGAGGGCACAGCAAAACCCGATTGTTAAGGTTGTATTGTTTTAAAAGGTATGAAATCTCCGTATCGTCCAATCGGCTGTCTCCTTTTACTGCCGCTTTGCAAGCCGATTGCATAAGTATGTCTTTGACAAAATCCGATTTTTTATACTTTAACCTGTTTAATCCGTCCAATATCAAGGCTACAAAATGCTCGTTTTTTAAACCTGCGCAGATGAGAGGGACTGATGATAAAGAATACGTGCGTCCGCTTAATTCCGTAATGACAAATCCGCAAGAGTTTATTTCGTCCAACTTGCTTTTCAAAAGTTCGTCTTCTATGGGTGTTACCGTGAAGATGTATGGGACAAGCATATTTTGAGAATATATTTTTCTGTTTTCGTATGAGTTGATGAGTTTGTCATATAAAACCCTTTCGTGTGCTGCGTGCTGGTCGATAAGCAATACGGAATCGTCTTGTTCTAAAACAATATATGTTTCAAATAAAATTGTTTTAAATTTCTGTTCGTAAAACTCACTGTCCGGATTATCCGAAAATTGTTCCGGTTTGATTGCATTTTCCGAATTATATTGCATACTGTCCATTTGTCTGTTTGATTCAAGTACGGACAAATTATTGTTTTCGATTACCGATGATTTAATGCTGTAATCGAAACTTTCCGATATCGGCGAATTTATTTTTACGTTTTGCGATTCGCTTTTCAACGCAAAAAATGTCCCCAACGACAATTGCTTGGCTTGTGTGCCGGTCGGTTTGATTTCTTTCGTGTCAAAGCGTTCGATATGGGAAGTGTCGGCGTCGTCGGCACTGTTTTTTGCAATTACCTTCGGTATGAGGGTCAATTTGTCGATTTTATTTTTAATAGTTTTGTAAACGATTCTTTTGACTGTATCGACATCGGCAAATTTGATTTCGAGTTTGTTGGGGTGAACATTGACGTCAATCATATCATACGGTATCTCTATGTTTAAAACAAATACGGGAAATTGGCGTTTCATCAAATAGTCGCGATAGCAGTTGTATACGCAATATGATATATCGCTGTTAATCACATATCTCCCGTTTACAATCAAGGTTTGATATGTACGATTGGGCTTCGTGAAATATGGCTTATTGACAAAACCTTTTATAGTTATGTCTGGCATAACATACTCTATGGGAACAATATTGTCGATAAACGTCTTTCCATATACAGCATAAACGGCATTTTGCAATCCGTCTCCGGAAGATTGGAATACGGCTTTGTTCCCGACCGAGTATTTAATGCTTTTTGTTGAATTTGTCATAATTAGTCGTGAAACCATATCGGTTATAACAGCCTCTTCGACAGACGGTTTCGACAAAAATTTTGCGCGCGCGGGAATATTTTTGAAAAGGTTTTCCACAATAACGCAAGTACCGTAGGAACAGCCTTTCTCCCCTTTTTCCGTGATTGTGCCGTTTTCTATCACTATATAGTTTCCCACTTGCGCATCGCTTGTTCTTGAAATAAGCGTAACCTTTGCAACCGAGGCAATGCTTGTCAAAGCTTCTCCGCGAAATCCAAGTGTAGTAATCGAGTTTAAGTCGGAAATGCACTTGATTTTGCTTGTTGCGTGTGGCATAAAAGCCCTTTCAAGGTCGTCGGCATCTATGCCGCAGCCGTTGTCCGTAATACGTATATAAGAAAGCCCCCCGTCTTTGACTTCGATTGAAATCATATCTGCGCCGGCGTCAATGCTGTTTTCCACCAATTCTTTTACTATCGAACAAGGGCGCTCTACGACTTCGCCCGCCGCTATTCTGTTAAAAACGGAACTGTCAAGCAGATTTATTTTACCCATCCAATTCTACCTTTTCCTTTAAATCTGTCAAAATATCGAGAGCGGCGCGCGGACTCACACTGTCTAAATCTAGCTCTTGCAAAATTTTCTTGACTTCCGTCAATTTGGTGTTGCCGAAAATAGAAAGCTGTTGATTTGTCGCCATTTGAGATTTGCGCGCAATGTCGTTCTTTTCCAAACCTTTTAATAGTTCTTTTGCGCGTTTCACGACATTATCGGGAAGTCCTGCCAGCGAGGCGACTTCAATTCCGAAACTTCTGTTTGCGCTTCCTCTCATAAGTTTGCGCAAGAATACAACTGCATTGTTTATTTCTTTAACGGTCAGTTTATAGTTTTTTAAACCGCAAACAGAACCTTCCAGCTCGGTAAGTTCGTGGTAATGTGTGGAAAACAGAGTTTTTGCTTTCGAGTTTGAAGCCAAATATTCTATTATTGCCCACGCAATACTCAATCCGTCATACGTGGATGTGCCGCGCCCGATTTCGTCGAGCAACAAAAGGCTTTTGTCGGTTACGTTGCGCAATATAAAGCTTACTTCCGACATTTCGACCATAAACGTGCTTCTGCCGGTAGAAACGTCGTCGCTTGCGCCCACTCTGGTGAATATTCTGTCCGTTATGGAAATTTCAGCGGATTTTGCGGGCACAAAGCAACCGATATGCGCCATAATTACAATCAGCGCCACTTGACGCATATACACGCTTTTGCCTGCCATATTCGGTCCCGTTATCAAAGCTATACGATTTTCGTTGTCGTCAAGCAACGTGTCGTTCGGGACAAAAGAATCGTTTTTTAAAAGCTTTTCGACAATTCCGTGTCTGCCCTCGCAAATTTTTATGTGGTGCAAAGAGTTGCTTATGAGCGGCTTTACAAAGTTGTTTTTATATGCCGTCAAAGCGTGAGAAACAATGCAATCAAGTTGTCCTATAAGTTTTGCCGCTGCCAATAAATCGTCTACGCTTTTAATAAGCTCTTTCAGAATTTCGTCGTATAATCGTATTTCTCTGGATACGGAACGCTCTTCGGAATTGAGAATTTTTTCTTCGAGAATTTTCAGTTCTTCCGTAATATATCTTTCCCCGTTCGCAACCGTTTGTCGACGCACATATCGATACGGAACAAGCTCTTTCTGCGAGTTGGATACTTCTATGTAATACCCGAAAACCTTGTTGAAACCGATTTTCAGATTTTTGATTTTGGTAAGTTCTTTCTCTTTCGATTCGAGTTTTGCCAAATGCACTTTCGAATTGGTGCCGACCTCGCGGAGTTCGTCGAGCTCTTTGTCATACCCCTCTTTAATAACGTTCCCTTCTTTTAAGTTGTTGCCGGCATTTTCCGAAATGCTGTCGAAAAGCAGTTTGTACTCATAGTTCAAAGGATTCAGCTTGCTGTTAATATCCGTCAAATACGGCGATTCGGCTTTTTTTAGCAAGTCCTTTATTTTTGGTATTATTTCCAGCGATTGGGACAAGGCAAGACAATCTTTCGGCGTCATATTGCCGTAAGAGAGTCGCCCTGTAAGGCGTTCTATGTCGTGTATTTTTTTAAGATTTTCGCAGATTTCGTCACATACTATGATTTTGTTTTTCAACTCTTCGACGGAATCGAGTTTTGCGTTAATCAGTCCCGAATCTATATCGGGCTGTTCTATCCACTTTCGAAGCAGGCGTTTGCCCATACCCGTAGAAGTATTATCGATAAGCCATAACAAAGAACCGTGACGCTTTCCGTCGGACGACTCCGTCAATTCCAATGTCTTTCTTGCTGCCGTTTCGATAATCATATATTGTGATTCTTTTTCGCAATTGGCTTGATTCAAGTGTTTCAAAGAACGTTTTTGGGTGTTTTCGATATATGACAAAAGAGCTCCGATTGCCTTTATGCATACGGGGTGTTCGTTCATTTTTTCAAAAACTTCTTTCGGAAGTTTTTCCGAAGCGACGGCGCCGGCATTTTGTAAATCGAATGCGCTTTCGTTGTACAGTGTGAACGGGCATACCTTGCAAAACCTTACCACCGAAAGATTTATGCTTTCGACTGCCATAGCTTCGTTGCATATAATCTCTTTCGGTTCTATGCGTGACAAAAGGTCGTTTAAAGCGGCGTGAGTTTGTCCTTCGAAATAAGTGTAATTGCATTCTCCCGTGGAAATATCGGACCAAGCAACGCCGACCGCGCCATTGTCCAGGCAGAGCCCCGCGATAAAGTTATTCCTGTCTTCCTGCAAAAAACCTTCGTCTATAAGAGTTCCGGGCGTCACCGTGCGAACGACGTCTCGAAGAACAAGACCTTTGCTGTCTTTCGGGTCGGTCAATTGTTCGCAGATGGCAACTTTGTATCCTTTCTCCACCAGACGCGGAAGATAATTGTTCAAAGCGTGATACGGAATACCGCACATCGGCGCGCGTTCTTTTAAGCCGCAATCTTTTCCCGTCAGAGTCAGTTCAAGTTCTCTGCTCACGGTAATTGCATCTTCGAAAAACATTTCATAGAAATCGCCGAGTCTGTAAAATAAAATACAGTCAGAATACTGCTCTTTTGTTTCTATGTAGTGCTGCATCATAGGCGATAAAGCCATAGTTTTATCCTCCGTTATGTATCTTTATCGAACTTCTGTTCCTATAAGTTTGCTGTTGTTTGCTTCGGTAATTTCGACTTTCGAAAATTCTCCGACCTTTGAATTCGAACCTGTGAATATGACTTTTTTATCGGATTGCGTTTTTCCGATAAAATTATCGTTCTCTTTGCCGTCGCATAAAACCGTATATATTTTTCCGATACTTTCGGCGGCAATCGAATTCGCAATTGAAAACTGTTTTTTAATCAGACGGTCTATTCTCTCCTTCTTTATTTCAATCGGAACCTGCGGCATTATGTCTGCCGGCGTTCCTTTTCTTTGAGAGTATATAAAAGAATAAAGATTTGAATATCTGACTTTTTCCACTACATTCAAAGTCTGAACAAAGTCCTCTTCTGTTTCAGTGGGAAAGCCCACCATAATATCGCAAGACAGTCCGACGTCGGGCAGATAACTTTTAATCATTTCGATTTTATTCAGATATTCCCTTGCGGTATACTTGCGGTTCATCATTTCGAGTATTCTGTCGCTTCCCGATTGCAACGGCAGATGTATGAAATGAGCCAAATGTTCTTTTTTGGAAATCACGGAGACGACTTTTTCCGATATATCTTTCGGATGCGAAGTTAAAAACTTTATCCAATATTCGCCCTTAATATCGGAAAGTCTGTCCAAGAGTTCGGCAAAATCAACGCCGTCGCAAGAATAAGAATTTACGTTCTGCCCCAATAGAGTTATTTCTTTGTATCCGCTTTCAATCAGGCTCTTTACGTCCGCAAATATGTTATCGGGCGTTCTGCTGCGCTCTCTGCCTCTTACGTACGGAACAATGCAATATGAACAGAAATTGTTACAGCCGTACATTATGTTTACCAGCGCGCAGATATTTCCGGCGCGCTTGACAGGCAACCCCTCTTCGATACCGTTATCTTCTTCCCAAATATCGATTACTTTCTTGCCGTGTTCCGCAGCGTCGAGATAACTTGACAGTTTATGTAAGTTAT
>Ga0224742_10222_pt1 | contig 14328 bp, 11 predicted proteins | sample LIM_E_Water_Neg_FD_161631 | JGI IMG/M metagenome (GOLD analysis project Ga0224742, IMG submission 161631) | Enriched cells from gastrointestinal tract of the lab mouse from Pacific Northwest National Laboratory (PNNL), Richland, Washington... | ecosystem: Host-associated > Mammals > Digestive...
TGCGGCTGGATCACCTCCTTTCTAAGGAAGAGAAGAAGTAAGGGTCTTAGATACTGTTGGGTCTTTGAAGCGTGTTGGAGGAAGCAGGAAAGGGAAGAAGACACGTGAGGGAAAGGTCAGAGAGAGATTCCGGTGCTGATGCGCTTATGGGAAACACCCGTACCCATGCCGAACACGACGGTTAAGACGTAAGCGGCCGATGGTACTATATTGGAGACGATATGGGAGAGCAGGCGGGCGCCGGATTTCTATGGGGGTGTAGCTCAGTTGGGAGAGCACCTGCCTTGCAAGCAGGGGGTCAAGAGTTCGAATCTCTCCATCTCCACTTGGTCTTTAGAAGGATTAAAACACAGATCCCTAAAGATCAGCCACGTACCTTGAAAACCACATATTGAAAACTATATCAAGAATAGAGATATTCAAGACATCCGAGGCGTTGCGGCGAAAGCCGTGACGAACCAAAAAACTTTTAGAAACACAAACGCTGTGAAGAGACAGACAGGACTATCCTGTGAGTCAAAGACAGCAGCCTGAAACGTGACCGGAAGGTGTAACGCTATACACCGGCGAGTATCCGAAAGGAGAAAGCGGACGGTCAAGCTAATAAGGGCGCAGGGTGGATGCCTTGGCACTAAGAGCCGATGAAAGACGTGATAAGCTGCGATAAGCTTCGGGGAGGAGCAAATATCCGATGATCCGGAGATCTCTGAATGGGGAAACCCGCTTAAGGAAACCTTAAGCGCTGGCGCGTGAATCCATAGCGCGTCAGAGGGAACCCGCTGAACTGAAACATCTAAGTAGGCGGAGGAAAAGAAAGAAAACTCGATTTCCAAAGTAGCGGCGAGCGAAATGGAAGGAGCCTAAACCGGGATGCGTGCATCCCGGGGTTATGGACCGCATAACGTGAGGCGATTCGTTACCGGAACGGACTGGAACGTCCGGCCAGAGAGGGTGAAAGCCCCGTAGGGGAAAACGACAGCCAGCGGGCGGGATCCAAAGTACCACGAGACACGTGGAACCTTGTGGGAAGTCGGGGGGACCACCCCCCAAGGCTAAATACTCCTTAGTGACCGATAGCGCATAGTACTGTGAAGGAAAGGTGAAAAGAACCCCGGGAGGGGAGTGAAAAAGAACCTGAAACCCTGTGTCTACAAGCTGTGGAACCGCGTCAAAGCGGAACCGCGTACTTTTTGTAGAACGGTCCGGCGAGCTGCGGATGCTGGCAAGGTTAAGCATTGAGAAGATGCGGAGCCGAAGGGAAACCAAGTCTTAAGAGGGCGCGAAGTCAGCATGCGCAGACCCGAAACCGGGTGATCTATCCATGTCCAGGTTGAAGCTGCCGTAAAAGGCGGTGGAGGACCGAACGCACATCCGTTGAAAAGGGTGGCGATGAGGTGTGGATAGGGGAGAAATTCCAATCGAACCCGGAGATAGCTGGTTCTCCTCGAAATAGCTTTAGGGCTAGCCCTGATGCAGTCTGGTGGAGGTAGAGCACTGAATTCCCTAGGGGGCGTCAAAGCTTACCAAAGGATATCAAACTCCGAATGCCATACAGATGATCGTCAGGAGTCAGACCGCACGAGATAAGTTGGGCGGTCAAAAGGGAAAGAGCCCAGACCTGCAGCTAAGGTCCCAAAGTGCGTGTTAAGTGGAAAAGGATGTGGGATTTCAAAGACAACTAGGATGTTGGCTCAGAAGCAGCCACACATTCAAAGAGTGCGTAATAGCTCACTAGTCGAGAGGTCCTGCGCCGAAAATGTCCGGGGCTGAAACACGACACCGAAGCTTAGGATTTGCGCGGACGCGCAAGTGGTAGAGGAGCATTCTTAGTGCGTTGAAGCAGTACCGGAAGGGGCTGTGGAGCGTTAAGAAGAGAGAATGCCGGAATGAGTAGCGAGATGGAGGTGGGAATCCTCCAGGCCGAATATCCAAGGATTCCAGGGTAAAGCTGATCTGCCCTGGGGAAGTCGGGGCCTAAGGCGAGGCGGAAACGCGTAGCCGATGGACAACAGGTGGAGATTCCTGTACTGCGTGCAGTCAGAACTGTGGGGACGCGGAAGGATAGTGTGTCCCGGGAATGAGAAGACCGGGGCAAGCGCAGGAGACGGTGGGCCGGCAAAACCGCCCATCAAGTCAAAGGCGTGATGCGCAGCGAAGAAAAGTAGCGAAGCACACGATTCCAGCCGCCGAGAAAAGCCGCTATTGCGCTGCATGTACCCGTACCGTAAACCGACACAGGTGGATGAGGAGAGAATCCTAAGGCCGGCGGGAGAAGCATTGTTAAGGAACTCGGCAAAATGACCCCGTAACTTCGGGAGAAGGGGTGCCTGCGCGAGCAGGCCGCAGAGAATAGGCTCAAGCAACTGTTTAGCAAAAACCCAGGTCTATGCGAAACCGAAAGGTGAGGTATATGGGCTGACGCCTGCCCGGTGCTGGAAGGTTAAGAGGAGATGTGAGGGCAACCGAAGCATTGAATTGAAGCCCCAGTAAACGGCGGCCGTAACTATAACGGTCCTAAGGTAGCGAAATTCCTTGTCGGGTAAGTTCCGACCCGCACGAAAGGCGTAATGATTTGAGCGCTGTCTCAACAATGCACCCGGTGAAATTGAAGTGCCAGTGAAGATGCTGGCAACCCGCGCCAGGACGGAAAGACCCCATGGAGCTTTACTCCAGTTTGTCACTGGGGTCCGGCATTGCATGTACAGGATAGGTGGGAGGCAGAGAAGTGAGGACGCCAGTTTTCATGGAGCCGATGTTGGGATACCACCCTTGTGGTGCTGGGCTTCTAACCAGCGGCCGTAATCCGGCCGAGGGACAATGGCAGACGGGGAGTTTGACTGGGGCGGTCGCCTCCGAAAGAGTATCGGAGGCGCTCAAAGGTTCCCTCAGAATGGATGGAAACCATTCGGAGAGCGCAAAGGCAGAAGGGAGCTTGACTGTGACACCGACGGGTGGAGCAGGTACGAAAGTAGGACTTAGTGATCCGGTGGTATAAAGTGGGATTGCCATCGCTCAACGGATAAAAGCTACCCTGGGGATAACAGGCTTATCACTCCCAAGAGTTCACATCGACGGAGTGGTTTGGCACCTCGATGTCGGCTCATCGCATCCTGGGGCTGTAGCAGGTCCCAAGGGTTGGGCTGTTCGCCCATTAAAGCGGTACGCGAGCTGGGTTCAGAACGTCGTGAGACAGTTCGGTCCCTATCCGGCGCGGGCGCAGGATATTTGAGAGGAGCCGTCCTTAGTACGAGAGGACCGGGACGGACTGGCCGCTGGTGGATCTGTTAGGCATCAAACCTATGGCAGAGTAGCCAAGCCGGGAGGGGATAAACGCTGAAGGCATCTAAGCGTGAAGCCCCCCTCAAGAAGAGATATCCCATTCGAAAGAAGTAAGACCCCTTGAAGAGAACGAGGTAGATAGGTCAGAGGTGGAAGTGTGGCGACACATGGAGCTGACTGATACTAATCGGTCGAGGGCTTGACCAGAGAATGGAAGCGCGAAGGCGGAAGATGGAGAAGAGAGTGGATGGAAGAGAAGATATAGTACAGTATGTGGTTTTGAGGGTATGTGGAAGAGAAGAGAGAAAGAGAAGATGCGCGAGTGGCTCAGTGGTGGAGTATCGCCTTGCCAAGGCGAGGGTCGCGGGTTCGAATCCCGTCTCGCGCTTTTATAATAACCGGAAAATCCTGAAAAAACAAGGATTTTCTGGTTTTTGTCATATTATCACGGAAGGTCACAGACGGAGATGGGAAGCGCCAATGGGAAACATAAGAGAAAACAATGGGATTGAAAGAAAATGGATTTGGACAATACTGCTGGTACTGTATGTAGGGTTTATTTTTTGCAATTCTCTGACACCGGCAGATGAATCCTCAAGGCAGAGCGGAGGCGTGCTGCGTATGATCCTTGGGATGGTCCAGGGCATGGGGCTGGAAGGAAGCTGGATCACCGAGCATTTGATCAGAAAGACGGCGCATTTTGTGGAGTATACGGGGTTAGGGATCCTGCTTGGCATCACTTTAAGGCAGTATCCGGCAGGCAGGATGATGAGAAGGGTTCTTCAGTGCTGGATCGGCGTTATGATACCTTTGGTGGACGAGACCCTTCAATTATTTACCGAAGGGCGGTCCGGACAGATCAGCGATGTGTGGCTGGATACGGCGGGGGTATTTACGGGGTTCCTGGTAATAGGAGGAATGTATTGGCTATTGGGCAGAAAGGGCAAAACGCAGAGATGAAAAGAAATATAAGTTTTTTGCTGGAGTATGACGGAAGCCGCTATGACGGATGGCAGAGACAGGCCGGCAACGACAATACCATCCAGGGTAAGCTGGAGCGGGTGTTGGAAAAGATGACAGGGACGTTTCAGGAGGTTGACGGGTCAGGCAGGACAGACGCAGGGGTCCATGCCAAAGGTCAGGTGGCCAATGTCCATCTGGATACCGAGATGACAAAAGAGGAAGTGTGTACGTATCTGAACCAGTATCTGCCGGAAGATATCCGGGTGCTTCAGACGGCGATTGTACCGGATCGATTTCACAGCCGCCTCTGGGCCAGGGAAAAGACTTATGGGTACTGGATCGATATGGCCCAGAAAAGTCCGGTTTTTCAGAGAAAGTATATCTATACTCTGGGGGAGCGGCTGGATGTGGAGGCCATGAGGCAGGCGGCGAAAGCACTGTGCGGGACCCACGACTTCGGAAGTTTTTGCACAGGAAAGAGCAAAAAGAAATCTACCGTAAGGACCCTTAGATCCGTGGAGATCATACCCCACGGCACGCTGCTGGAGGTTCGTGTGACCGGCGACGGATTTCTGCACAATATGGTGCGGATCCTTACAGGCACGTTGGTGGAAGTGGGGCAGGGAAAGCGGGAAGCCGATTCTATGGGGCAGCTTCTAAAAGAGAGCGACAGGAGAAAGGCCGGCTTTACGGCGCCGGCCAGGGGACTGTTTTTGATGGAAGTCGTCTATGACAAGAAAGTATTTGATCAGGGGACTGATGGAATCGTCTGGGGCCCCGCAGAACTTTAATCGCCACAATAGACCTTAATGTACTCTCGGAATCTCTCCTGCACCTGCCTTTGTGGATGATTTTCCGTCATATGTACATAAATTTAATCAACGTACGTTCCACGTACGCCTCATAAATTTATGCACATCTGACAAAAAATCATCTCACAAAATCAGGCACAAAGAGACTCCGAGAGTACATCTTAGAGAGGAGGAGGAGAATGGGGGTAACGGAATATCTGGTAAAACGGTTCGTAAAGGATCATGAAAATACAGAAAACGCACAGGTGCGGACCGCGTATGGGGTGCTGGCCAGCATTGTAGGGATCTGCTGTAATCTGATGCTCTTTGGCGCGAAACTTGTCATTGGGATCATGGTAAACAGTATTTCCGTTATGGCGGACGCCTTTAATAATCTGTCCGATGCCGCGTCTTCCATTATCAGCTTTGTGGGGGTGAAGATGGCGCAGAAACCGGCGGATGAGGATCATCCCTTCGGCCATGGGAGGATTGAATATATTGCGGCGTTTATCGTGGCTTTTTTTGTTATCCAGGTGGGGTTTTCCCTGTTTAAAAATTCCATCGGGAAAATACGAAACCCACAGAATATGGTATTCAGCCAGATATCCATGGTTATTTTGCTGCTGTCTGTGGGGGTGAAGTTTTGGATGGGGATGTTTAACCGGACGCTGGGAAAGCGGATCCGTTCAACGGTGATGATGGCAACGGCGGCAGATTCCTTAGGGGATGTGGCGGCTACTGGGGCCGCTATGGTGTCCCTGGTGGTATTTGGTCTATGGGGGATAAATATTGACGGGATCATAGGGCTGGCAGTGTCGGTTGCCGTTATGATAGCCGGGGTCAATATTGCCAAAGATACTCTGGCGCCTTTGATCGGGGAAGCTATTGATCCTAAAGTGTACCGGGAGATCAAAGAGTTTGTGGAACAGTATGAGGGGATCGTAGGGACCCATGATCTGATTGTTCACAATTACGGGCCGTCCAAGAGCATGGCATCCATCCATGCGGAGGTGCCAAGTGACGAGAATATTGAGGTGAGCCATGAGATCGTGGACACCATTGAGAGGGAGTGCTTAAAAAAGCTTGGCATTTTCCTGGTGATCCATATGGACCCGGTGGAGACGCACAATGAGCAGGTGACCGCCGTTAAAGAGCAAGTGACCCAGGTGTTAGAGGGACTTGATTCCAGGCTGGAGTTCCATGATCTGAGAGTGGTGGACGGAAGCAGGCGGATCAATTTGATTTTTGATCTTGTGGTTCCCAGGGATTATAATGAGGCCATGCGGGATACACTAAAGACCAGGGTTTCGGAGGAAATGCGCAGACGGGATTCCAGGTTTTGCTGTATCATGACCATGGAAAACAGTTTCTGCGCCGAGGATCCGGGATCAATCTGATGATTGGTGAGGAATGGCATGGAGAGAGCGGCAGGCAACGGAGGATATAAGGGAAGCCGGACGGATGAGGACCGGCTTTTGCTGTTGATGAAAACAGGAGATATGGAGGCGTTTCGCAGGCTGTATGAGCTGACGGCAAAAGGGATCTACAGCTATGCCCTGTCCATCCTGCAGCAGCCCCAGGACGCGGAGGAAGTGATGCAGGATACGTACCTGACTGCCTGGAGGCAGGCGGTCCGGTATGAGACGGAGGGAAAGCCGATGGCCTGGCTTTTGACCATAGCGAGGAATCTGTGCTATATGAGGCTGAGAAGGCAGAAAGACCACCCTTGTGTCAGTTACGAGGAGCTGGAACAGGAGGAACCGGGGGAATTGTGTTCCAGGATCGAACTGGTGCCGGAAAAGCAGATGCTTTTAGATGCCCTGACGGCTTTGGGGGAGGATGAGCGCAAGATCGTGCTGCTCCATGACGCAGGCAACATGAAACACCGGGAGATCGCCCAGCTTCTGGGGATCCCCCTTTCGACGGTCCTGTCCAAATACCGAAGGGCGTTAAAGAGACTGCAGCGGCTGATGGACGGGGAAGGCGCATTTTGAACGGATACAGGGCATTTCCAAAAAAATGAAAAATTTTTGTAAAAAAGGGTTGACGAATCGGAAGAGGTGTTATATAATGTAACACGTCGCTAAGATACAGCGGCAAGATAAAATTGGGCTATCGCCAAATGGTAAGGCAACGGACTCTGACTCCGTCATTTCAAGGTTCGAATCCTTGTAGCCCAGGTTGAAGGGTCTTCTGGAGAACAGAAGACCTTTTTTAGTCCTGAGAACAGATTTGGGAAGTATCCGCTAAAAACCTGAGAATCGGGGTAGAGAATCTGGACAATCCCGCTAAAATACTATATAATGATACTGATTTTTGTTTGAAGGGGAGCAGAAGAGATGTATCATTTTGACGGGAGAGTGCGTTACAGCGAGACGGATGAGCAGGGAAGACTGTCTCTTACAGGTGTTATGGATTATCTTCAGGACTGCTCTACCTTTCAGTCAGAGGATTTGGGCATGGGAATCCGGTATCTGACGGCGCAAAACCGCGCGTGGTGGGTCACATCCTGGCAGATCATCATAGAGAGATATCCTGTTTTGGGAGAGGAGATAAGGATCAGCACCTGGCCCTATGATTTTAAAGGGATCTATGGTTACCGGAACTTTGCCATTGAGGACAGGGACGGGAATTATCTGGTGAAAGCCAATTCCATATGGTTTTTTTACGATACAATGCATCAGAGGCCCGTGCGGCCTCAGCGGGCGGACATAGAAGGCTACGGGGAGTGCGAGCCGCCCATGGACATGGAGTACGCGCCCAGAAGGATCGCGCTGCCTGGGGAATATGCGCAGCTGGAGGCGATCCGGGTGTCCAGGCATCACCTTGACACCAACCATCATGTGAACAATGCCCGGTACATAGAGATAATAAAGGAACTTTTGCCCGAAAGCCTTAAAGTGAAAGAGATTCGGGCCGAGTATAAAAAAGCGGCGGTCTTGGGAGACTATATGATACCAAGGGTCACCAAAGACGAGGACGGATATATTACGGCTTTGTGTGACGCCCAGGGCGCGGCCTATGCGGTGATCATGCTGCGGGAATGAGGATAAGGGATGATAGAATTGGGAAAGCGGCAGCTTTTGGAGGTTGTCCGCGTGAAAGAATTTGGGGTTTATTTAAGCCAGAAGGCCGGGGAGGACACGGCGGTGCTGCTTCCGAAAAAGCAGGTTCCCCAGGGGACGGGCATAGGAGATAAGCTGGAGGTGTTTATCTACAGGGACTCCCAGGACCGGCTGATCGCTACCATGCAGGAGCCGAAGATCCAGGTGGGGCAGACGGCAGTGTTAAAGGTCAAGGACGTGGGGAAGATCGGCGCGTTTTTGGACATGGGGCTTGAGAAGGATCTTCTCCTGCCGTTTAAGGAGCAGTCTCACAAGGTCAGCCCCGGTGAAGAGTGTCTGGTGGCCTTGTACGTGGATAAGAGCGGGCGTCTGGCGGCTACCATGAAGGTTTACGCTTACATGAGCAATGAGCCGCCTTATGAGAAAGAGGATAAAGTGACGGGGACCATCTATGAGATCAACCCGGACATCGGCGCCTTTGTGGCTGTGGACAACCGGTATTACGGTCTGATCTCCGCAAGAGAGCTGTACGGCGACTTAAAGGAGGGCGACGTGGTGGAAACCAGGGTCCTTAAGGTCCGGGAGGACGGCAAGCTGGATCTAAGTCCCAGGCAGAAAGCCTACATTCAGATGGATGTGGATTCCCGGCTGGTCTTAAAGGTCATAGACGAGTTTGACGGCGTGCTGCCGTTTACGGACAAGGCATCGCCGGAGACCATTAAGAGAGAGTTGCATTTAAGCAAAAACGCGTTCAAGAGGGCGGTGGGACGCCTGCTGAAAGAAGGAAAAATAAAGATCACGGAAAAGACCATAGAAAGGATATAGGAGGATCGTCTTGGACTCGATAGAATATTATAATAAATATGCGGCAAAAGTATATGAGGACACCGTTGACGCGGATATGAGCGAGATCATGGGAGAATTTCTGGGCCTGCTGGAGGAGGGAGACACAATCCTTGATCTGGGCTGCGGTTCCGGAAGGGATTCTCTGACCATGTATGACATGGGATTTGACGTGACGCCGCTGGACGCATCGGAGGAGATGTGCAAGCTGGCGGAGATACATACAGGGCTGGATGTTCTTTTGATGGCATATGAGGACATGGAGTTCGAGGATGTATTTGACGGCATCTGGGCCTGCGGCGCTTTGGTCCACGTTCCCAAAAACGAGATGCCGGAGATCCTGGGACGCATCCACGATGCTCTGTGTACCCACGGCGTTCTGTATATGTCGGTGAAGAAAGGTGAGTTTGAGGGATTTAGGAGAGAGCGGTATTTTACGGACTATACCGTTGACAGCCTTGTATCCATGATGTCCCGGACCGGTCTTTTCGAGATCCTGAAAACATGGGAGACCGAGGACGCGCGCAGCGGCCATGATGCCGTATGGGTCAATCTGCTGGCAAGAAAACGATAATGGGTGGGGACCCACATCTGACGGAAAGCAATTTTCAAACACGCTCTAGGGGCGGCACCGGATTTGGCGTGCCGTTCTTTTTATTACAGCAGCGATTATAATGGCCATATCCGGATTTGGGGACCCAATGCCTATTCTTGTGAAATAAGGAGAAAAAAGTGAAAAAACAATCGGTTTTTATTGATTATGGTCTTATTATCTTCGGCGCTTTTGTTATGGGGTTTGCCATTAAAAATCTGTATGACCCTATCAATCTGGTAACAGGAGGCGTTACGGGTATCGCCATTGTGGTGAAAAGCGTGGCGGACATCCCTCTGTGGCTTACCAATACCCTGTGCAACATTCCTCTGTTTTTGGCGGCGTGGAAGTTAAAGGGCTGGCTTTTTATTAAGAGGACGCTGATTGCCACGGCATCGCTTTCCCTGTCCCTTCTTGTGATCCCGGACATGCCGTTTCTTACGGATGACCTGTTTTTGACGTCGCTGTTTGGAGGCATCGTCAGCGGGGCGGGGACGGGGCTTATTTTTCTTTTTCAGGCTACCACCGGCGGGACGGATATGCTGGCCGCGCTGATTCAAAGAAAGCTAAAGCATTATTCCATTGCCCAGATCATGCAGGTTTTGGACGGTATGGTGGTGATTCTGGGCGCCATGGTCTTTGGGATCCGCTACGCCCTTTACGCCCTGATCGCTATCTATGCCACGGCGCAGGTGTCCGACGGTATCCTGGAGGGGCTTAAGTTTTCCAAGCAGGCTTATGTGATATCGGACAAGTACAAAGAGATCGCCTCTGCAGTGATGAGCAGGATGGACCGGGGAGTCACGGCGCTGGACGGGGAGGGGATGTACTCCGGCCAGCAAAAGAAAGTGCTGTTCTGCGTGGTGTCAAAAAAGGAGATTGTCACATTGAGAGAGATCGTGGCGGAATTTGACAGAAAGGCATTTGTGATCGTTACGGATGTCCGGGAGGTGTTCGGTGAGGGCTTTATCGAATATTAACATAAAACATTTTAAAAACTGTGCAAAGTTTTGTGTTTTTGGATCCGAAAAAAGACTGGTATACAGATTAGCCAAATAAAAAAAATGATTTTGGTAATTTACAATATGGTAATGTGTCAGCGTTTCGTGTATGATACACTTAACAAGAAAAAGGGACTTCCCCATAGTACACTTTCTATATAACAGGAGGAATTGAGAATGGCTAGTCTGTCATTAAAGAATGTAACAAAATCTTATCCTAACGGATTTGTGGCAGTTAAAGATTTTAACTTGGAGATTGCTGACAAGGAGTTTATTATCTTCGTAGGCCCATCAGGCTGTGGTAAGTCCACAACCCTTCGTATGGTGGCAGGTCTGGAGGATATTTCTTCCGGCGAACTGTACATTGATGGCAAGCTGGTTAACGATGTGGAGCCAAAGGACAGGGATATCGCCATGGTATTCCAGAACTACGCTCTGTATCCTCATATGTCTGTGTATGACAATATGGCCTTTGGCTTAAAGCTGAGAAAGACTCCCAAGGAGGAGATCGACAAGCTGGTTCATGAGGCGGCCAGGATCCTTGATCTGGAGCATCTGCTGGATCGTAAGCCGAAAGCTCTTTCCGGTGGTCAGAGACAGCGTGTTGCTATGGGCCGCGCTATTGTGCGTAATCCTAAGGTATTCCTTATGGACGAGCCGCTGTCCAACTTGGATGCTAAGCTGAGAGGTCAGATGCGTATTGAGATCTCTAAGCTGCATCAGAGACTGCAGGCAACTATCATCTACGTAACTCATGACCAGACCGAGGCTATGACTCTTGGTACCAGGATCGTAGTTATGAAGGACGGCGTTGTTCAGCAGGTTGATTCTCCCCAGAATCTGTATGATAAGCCATGCAACAAGTTCGTTGCCGGATTCATCGGAGCTCCTCAGATGAACATGGTAGACGCTAAGGTAGGCAAGGAAGGCGCTGATGTTACCCTTACATTTGGCAGCCATACCATCTCCCTTCCTGCGGAGAAAGGAAAAGTTCTGGACGCAGAGGGCTACGTTGGAAAGACAGTTACACTGGGCATCCGTCCGGAAGATCTGCATGATGACCAGGCTTGGCTGGAGGCTTCTCCAAAGAGCGTGATTGAGGCAACTGTTCGCGTATACGAGCTTCTGGGCGCCGAGGTATTCCTGTACTTTGATGTGGAGGAGTCCAACTTTACCGCCAGAGTAAATCCGCGTACAGCCGCAAGAGTAGGCGATACCGTGAAGCTGGCCTTTGACTTAAGCAAGATCCATGTATTCAACAAGGATACGGAGCAGATCATCGTGAACTAATCCGTCGTAGAAAAATAAAGCAGGCAAGTGATATACTTGCTTGCTTTTTTTTGTTTTTTGCTATAAGATAATATAAGGGTAAATTTACAAAAAGGAGAGTGCATTATGATATCAAACCAGATACTTCAGACAACTATTGATGGCCTGAAAGGCATAACACGAATCGATCTCTGTGTCTGCGATACGGAAGGCAAGGTTCTGGCGACCACATTTCCTGACGCGGAAGAATATGAAAACTCTATCCTTATTTTTGTAGATTCTCCGGCAGATAGTCAGGTGATCCAGGGTTATCAGTTCTTTAAGGTGTTTGACGAACATCAGTTGGAATATATTCTGCTGGCCAAAGGCGGCAGCGACGACGCATATATGGTGGGGAAGCTGGCGGCGTTCCAGATCCAGAATCTTCTGGTGGCCTACAAGGAGCGTTTTGATAAGGACAACTTTATCAAGAATCTTCTCCTTGACAATCTGCTTTTGGTGGATATCTACAACCGGGCCAAGAAGCTTCACATTGAGACCAGCGTAAAGCGGGTGGTCTATATTATCGAGACAAAGCATGAGAAGGACACCAACGCGTTAGAGACCGTAAGGAGCCTGTTTGCCAGCAAGACCAAAGATTTTATTACAGCGGTTGACGAGAAGAATATTATCCTGGTAAAGGAAGTGAAGCTGGGAGAGACTTACGACGAACTGGAGAAGACCGCCAACATGGTTCTGGATATGCTGAACACGGAAGCCATGACCAAGGTTCATGTGGCCTTTGGCACGGTGGTGGGCGAGATCAAGGAGGTGTCCCGCTCCTACAAGGAGGCCAAGATGGCCCTGGATGTGGGCAAGATCTTCTACAGCGACAAGAACGTGATCGCCTACAATAAGCTGGGCATCGGCCGTCTGATCTATCAGCTGCCTCTGCCGCTTTGCCGCATGTTTATCAAGGAGATCTTTGACGGAAAATCGCCGGATGAATTTGACGACGAGACCCTGACCACGATCAATAAGTTTTTTGAGAACAGCCTGAACGTGTCGGAGACTTCCAGGCAGCTTTACATCCACAGGAATACGCTGGTGTACCGTCTGGACAAGCTGCAAAAGAGCACGGGATTGGATCTTCGCGTTTTTGAGGACGCCATTACGTTTAAGATCGCCCTTATGGTGGTGAAGTATATGAAGTATATGGAGAATTCGGATTTTTAGAGAAACAGAGATAAAGAAGGACTAAAGAGCGCATGATAGAGATCACAAATGTATGCAAGACGTACGATACAGGCAATAAGGCTCTCAGGAATATCAATATCACCATTGAGGACGGAGAGTTTGTATTTATTATAGGGAGAAGCGGATCGGGGAAGTCCACGCTTTTAAAGATGCTTTTGAAGGAGGTGGAGCCTACTTCCGGCAAGATCGTGGTCAATGACATGAACCTGGGCAAGATGCCCAGGCGCTATGTGCCTAAGTACCGCAGAATGTTGGGGGTAGTGTTCCAGGACTTCCGCCTTTTAAAGGACAAGAACGTGTATGAGAATGTGGCTTTTGCCCAGAGGGTCATCGGAGCATCCACAAGGAAGATCAAGGAGCGGGTCCCCAATATGCTTCAGATGGTGGGATTGTCCGCCAAGTATAAGTATTATCCTCAGCAGCTGTCTGGAGGGGAACAGCAAAGGGTTGCCATTGCCCGGGCGCTCATTAACCGCCCGGAGGTGCTTTTGGCAGACGAGCCCACGGGAAATCTGGATCATGACAATGCCATTGAGATCATGAGACTGCTGGATCTTATCAATCAAAAGGGAACCACGGTGATCGTGGTGACTCACAGTAATGAGATCGTGAATATGATGCAGAAACGAGTCATAACCATGGACAGAGGCTGTATCATAGGCGATGAGGAAGGCGGATTCATTCATGAGGATTAGTACATTTTGGTATTGTGTGAAAGAGGGTATTAAAAATATATGCAGGAATATTTGGTTTTCTCTGGCATCGGTGGCGACGATTTCTGCGTGTATTTTTTTATTTTGTTTGTTCTTCAGCATTGTGGCCAACATTCAGCATGTGGTGGATAATGTGGAGGGGACCATCGGCATTACCGTATTTTTTGACGAGAATCTGTCGGAGGATGAGATCAAGCGCATCGGCTCGGAGATCGGCCGGAGGGAGGAAGTCAGCGAGGTGCAGTTTACTTCCGCTGAGGAGGCGTGGGAAAGTATGAAGAATGATTATTTTTCCGGTCATGAGGAACTGGCGGAAGGTTTTGCGGACGATAACCCTCTGGCAGGGTCCGCGTCCTACCAGGTGTTTCTCCATGATATCACCACCCAGGATCAGGTGGTGGCCTACTTGCAGCAGCTTGGAGGCGTCAGAGAGGTTAATTACTCCAACAGCGCGGCGGCGGGGCTTAGCAGTTTTAACGCGGTCATCGGAATTTTGTCTCTGGTGATCATCGGCGTGCTGCTGGCGGTTTCCGTGTTCCTGATCAGCAACACCATCAATGTGGCGGCTTCTTTCCG
>Ga0224742_10223_pt1 | contig 14293 bp, 17 predicted proteins | sample LIM_E_Water_Neg_FD_161631 | JGI IMG/M metagenome (GOLD analysis project Ga0224742, IMG submission 161631) | Enriched cells from gastrointestinal tract of the lab mouse from Pacific Northwest National Laboratory (PNNL), Richland, Washington... | ecosystem: Host-associated > Mammals > Digestive...
AGATATTGGTTCTGCCCCTGGGAGACAGGATGCCCGGGGCAGACGAGGTGCAGGAGTCCCTGGAGCAGGTGTACCAGGTGATTGTGCCTCCTCTGGTGGGGGAGAGCGAGGAAGCCTATGCCCAGGTGTGCAGGTGCTTTAGGCGGTAAGCCCGTTTGCTTTCATTTGCCTGAAAGGAGGCCGCGAAAGATGAAATATACCCTTTCTGTGCTGGTGGAAAACCAGCCCGGCGTGCTCTCCAAGGTGGTGGGCCTCTTTTCCCGCCGGGGATACAATCTGGACAGCGTGGCGGTGGGCGCCACAGAGGACAGCACTATGTCCTGTGTCACTATTGTGGGGGAAGGCGACGACTACATCCTGGAGCAGGTGGAAAAGCAGCTTAACAAGGTCATCCCGGTGATTAAGGTGCGATCCCTTTCCCCCGGCGCGGTGCGGGCAGAGCTGATGCTGATAAAAACCGGCTGCGAAACCCAGCACCTGGCAGAAATCAACCAGATAGCCGCCCTGATGAAGGCGGAGGTGGTGGATGTGGCAAAGGGTTCTGTAACGCTGCGTTTTGCGGGGGAGCAGGAAAAGTGCGACACCCTCTGCGCCCTGCTGCGGCCCTACGGCATCCGGGAAATCGCCCGGACAGGGGTGATAGCCTTGGACAGGGGATAGGCGGTATGACTGCGGGATGAAAAGGAGGACACAGCCATGATGACAGGAGCGCAGGCAATGGTGAAATGCCTGGAAGCAGAGGGGGCGGAGATCCTTTTCGGGTATCCGGGGGCGGCCATCTGCCCTTTTTACGACGCCATGTTTGATTCTTCCCTGCGCCATGTGCTGGTGCGTTCCGAGCAGAATGCCGCCCACATGGCCAGCGGCTATGCCCGATCCAGCGGTAGGCCGGGGGTGTGCGTGGCCACCTCCGGGCCGGGGGCCACAAACCTGATTACCGGCATTGCCACAGCCTATATGGACTCCATCCCTATAGTGGCCATTACCGGGCAGGTGAACCTGGAGCAGCTAGGGAGGGATGTATTCCAGGAGGCGGACGTGACCGGGGCATGCGAATCCTTCACCAAGCACAGCTATCTGGTGAAGTCGGCAAAGGAACTGCCCCGGGTGTTCAAGGAGGCCTTCCATGTTGCCGCCACAGGCAGGCCCGGCCCGGTGCTTATCGACGTGCCCCAGGACGTGCAGGAGCAGGTACTGGAGGAATTTTCTTACCCCCAGCGGGCGGACATCCCCGGCTATAAGCCCAAGACGGCAGGGCACCCCCTGCAGATTAAGAGGGCTGCCCAGGCCATCCGGGAAGCCAGCCGTCCGGTGATCTGCTGTGGAGGCGGCGTGGTGCTGGCAGGGGCCAGGGAGGAAATAGCAGCCCTTGCGGAGAAAACCGGCATTCCTATTGTGTCCACCATGATGGGGCTGGGGGTGATGCCCATGGACAGCCCGGTGTATCTGGGGATGATAGGGAAGTTTGGGCGGCCTTATGCCAACCGTGCCATGGTGGAGGCGGATTTAATCCTGCTGTGCGGGGCGCGGGTGGGGGACAGGGCCATTGCGGTGCCCCACCAGATAGCGGAGCAGGCGAAGATATTGCACATTGATGTGGATCCTGCGGAGATCGGGAAGAACATGCGGGTGGATATTCCCATTGTGGGGGACGTGAAGCAGGTGCTTGCCGCCCTGACAGAGCAGGCCGCCCCCTGTGACTGCGCGCCCTGGGTCAGCCGCGTGCTGGAATATAAGCGCAAAGCCGTTCCCCGGGGAGAGGACAGGGAGGACTATGTGGAGCCGCGTTCCTTTATCCGGGCGCTGTCGAAAATCATGGACGAGGACGCGATTTTAACCGCCGATCCAGGCCAGAGCCAGATATGGGCTGCCATCAACTTTACCCAGAAGGAGGGGCGGTTCCTCACCAGCGGGGGCCTGGGCACCATGGGCTATGCCCTGCCCGCTGCCCTGGGGGCAAAGCTTGCGAAGCCCCGGCGGCAGGTGGTGGCTGTCTGCGGAGACGGGGCGTTTCAGATGAGCCTGTGCGAGCTTGCCACAGTTTGCGCCTGCAATGTGCCTTTAAAGATGATTGTGATGGACAACCGCCGCTTGGGTATGGTGCGGGAACTGCAAAACCAGCATTACGCAGGCAGGCACGTTGCCACCCATATGGGTGGCAACCCGGACTTCGTAGCCCTGTGCGAAGCCTATGGCATTCCCGCCGCCCTGGCAGAGAATAATGCCCAGGCGCTTTCCCTTGCTGAAAAGATGCTGAAAAGCCCCCGGCCCTTTGTGCTGGTGTGCCGGGTGGATCCGGATACTCCCAGCGTGTGAAGACCTTGGGACTCTGTCCCAAACCCTGCAAACCTTTTTGGAAAAAGGTTTGATCTAAAAACTGTGTTTGTGTTTATTTGTGCGGTTTCCTGCTGGTTCGTTCCGCGTGGTGCAGGCTGGCCCGTTTTGCCTTGTTCCCCGCGTCACAGGTGCAGCGATACGCTGCAAAAAAGCGGGCAGCTTTTGGGGACACTTCGTAAGGAAGTGTCCCCCAACACTTTTGTCAAGACAGCCGAATGTGATTGAATTGCAGGGATATTCAACACTTTGGAGGTAAATGTCGTGGAGAAATGCACATTTGAGCAAATGGGCGGCACCTATCATCAAGAAGGGGATTACTTAATTTAAAGATAACATATACATACAGCCTGCTGATACATTGCTTGCAGATACCCCGCAGAAACCAAACCATAAAGAAAAGGAGTTTTTGCTTATGAAATCACTATTTGAACAGTTAGGCGGCACATATCACGAAGAAATTGGGTATCTCATCCCAGATTTGAGATTACCCGCCGAGGAAGAACAGCCGATAGGTATTTGGGGACAACGGCATCTGGATTATCTGAAGCAGTACCGAAAGGTTACATACATCAATCTTCTCACGAGCAGCAGACTTAACGCCTACCTTGCCGATATTGACAGGCAGGCACATGAACGCTTTGAAAGGCTCATAGAGGGCATGAAACAGGCACAGGGCATAACGGAACAGCTAAAGGAAGAAAATGCCTTAGAATGGACAGGGCGGCTCAATAATATAAGGGCTTGTGCGAGGGAGATTGTGAATGGGGAAATTATATACGCATAAGCGACAAGGCGGCAGAGCATGAAAAGCTCTGTCGTTTGTTTTTGGATGTGCTGTTTATAAAATTTGTAAATTTTAATTCGTCCTCTGTATGCAAAAGACAATGTGGCATTTCTTGATTTGTCCAAACCTCTATGGTATAATTTCTTCTGGTAATTAAAAAGAACACTGGTGGTGATATTTATGTGTATAAACAAGAAAAGAAAGAATAAAGCTTGGCTCCATGCAAAGCCAGTATAAGCGACGCTTGCATGGAGTAAATATTAGTCGCTAACATATATTGCTGGCTTTGCTGCTTGACTAAATCAATCAAGGAGGAAGCCGCATATGAAATATATTAATGCAAATGAAATTCTCCCTGTCAGGCTGGTTGAAGAATTGCAAAAGTATATGCAGGCAGGTTATATCTATATTCCTGCAAAAACTGAACAGCATAAATCTTGGGGAGAATTATCTGGCTACCGAAAAGAGCTTGAAGACCGTAATAAAAAGATTATATCGGATTATAAGCAAGGTATATCTATGGAGAATCTTGCGGATTTTTACCATCTTTCGGTTTATGCTATTAGAAAAATAATATATCAAAAATAATGATTGGGAGCTGCTTAAAGAAAAGCGGCTCTCTTTTTTACACATTACGTCTGTAATGTTTGGTGTATTGAAAATAACACAGCAGATGAATAAAATTATTTTATACATGACCGACAGGAGGGTTTAAAAATGGATGATTCAAAGAAAATATATCCACGTACAGGAGATATGCAGACAGTTTATCTTAAAAATGTGATTACAAATCCCAATATTGAAGTAGGCGATTATACGATGTATAACGATTTTTTAAATGACCCTACGAGATTTGAAGAAAATAACGTATTGTATCATTATCCAATCAATCATGACAAGCTCATAATCGGAAAGTTTTGTTCCATTGCCTGCGGTGCAAAATTTCTTTTCAACAGTGCTAATCATACATTGGCTTCATTAAGCACATACCCTTTTCCGCTCTTTTTTGAAGAATGGGGGTTGGATAAAAAGAATGTGGCGAAGAGTTGGGATAATAAGGGAAACATAATAATCGGCAATGATGTATGGATTGGCTTTGAAGCTGTTATCTTAGCAGGAGTTACGATTGGTGATGGAGCAATTATTGGCACTCGTGCCGTTGTCACAAAAGACGTGCCGCCATATACCATTGTAGGAGGCGTTCCAGCAAATCCAATTAAAAAACGCTTTGATGAAGATGTTATTTCTGATTTGCTTTGTATCAAATGGTGGGACTGGTCAAATGAAAAAATCGCCCGAAATATAGCGGCTATACAGTCGGGATGTATCAAGGAGCTTATGGAGGATTAAATATGTGTACGAGATTTGTTTATAACGGAGATAATACAGTTGTCGGATTTAATTTTGACATTGACCTTTCTGTATGGACGCATACAGTTATTGCAGAAAAGGACAGGTTTTTTATTGGCATTAAAATGCCAGATAATCAATACCACTCTTTTCATGGAATCAATAGAAACGGGAATGTCGGGACTTTACTTTATGTGAATGGAAATAAGAACGGTGAATATTGCGACGGTGAGGGGTATATTACAGTTGCCGATTTAACAGAAAGCTATATTAAAGGTGAAATTTTATTTGACGATGCACTCAATATTGTCCAAAGCAAAAAAATTGTATATGCAAAAGATGCCACTATGCAGGCTATGCTTTCTGATAAAAACGGACGTGTCCTTATTATTGAGCCAGGGATAGGATACCGTTGCGAGCATACAAGATATTCTCTGATTACCAACTATTCGGTATTAAATCCTGAAATAACCCGACCTTACATTGTATCTGGAGATGACAGATTTGAGAGGGCTGATAAGCAGTTAAAAAAGCAGAATGAAAAATTTTCGGTCGCTAATGCATTCAGCATATTAAAATTAGTAAGACAAGAGGGACTTTGGGCAACACGGGTTTCTTTTGTATATTCTGTAAAAGAGAATCGGGTTTATTATGTTTTAAATAATGACTTTATGAATGTTACAGAGTACCAGTTTGACAAGAATCAGAAACAAAAAATATATTGCAAAGAAAGCAGGTAAACAATAGAGAGCGATAGCGCATGTTATATCTATATTGCGTAAAATCCACCAAATAAAAAAACGGTTGATTTGGTGGGTGATTTCTTATGCCTATATAATTAATTGACTTCCCTCCAGACCAGAGTTTTATGTTTGGAGGGTTTTTTTATGTTCTTTTTTCGGGCAGTTATCTATCTGCTCACGCAATGCAGGGTTTATCCGTACATAGCATATCGGGGATTGGCAGGAAGCCAGTTAAAAAAATTATCCCCAACCATGCAAGTCTACTTCTTGCCATGAAACCAGAAGTAGAATCTCTACTTAACAGAATATGTATCTCCTATAACCGTGAAGGTCACAGAACCTTTGCGGTTTTTCTTTTGTCGTTTTTTATCAGAATGTGCCGCAGGGTTGTTTCCACTGTTGGCTGTCGTTCGCCGCCTATCCAATCTGGATTTTTTACATTTTCAAAAATTCGGATTGGAGGAAATAAGGAATGGCATATAACCACGGACGTGAGGACAGGAAATGGCGTATCTGGAAAGAAGCCGAGGAAAAAGTGCTGCGTGAGCATCGCGTTGATGAAGCGGTCATAGAGCAAATCCGCATGGAGGACAGGGCGGAATTTAATTCCAACAGGCGGTTTTATAGGTGGACGAGCGACTTCGGTGAATACCTTGAGGGAGTGGCAGACAACGAACAGCAGGCAGAGCCGAACACCGTTGCGGACTTACTGGACGAGATTGAGGACGAGAAGCTGTATCAGGCACTTCTTACAGTGGACAAGCATACCCTGCTCATTCTCCTGCTGAAAATGCAGGGCTATTCCACAAGGGAGATTGCGGCGGTGGCAGGGCTTACCGAAAGGGCGGTCTACAAACGCCTTGAACGGCTCCGTAAAAAATTAAAGCCTATTTTTTATCCTTTCGGGGAAATTTAAGCATCCCCAAGGGCTATTGGGTGGGAGGGCAATCCTCTCACTCAATTTTTTTCGGGAGGACAGGAAATGGCATACGGGGCAAAGATATACACGCTGAAAGAAGAAACTGCCGAGGGCGGCACAAGGTATTTTATCAGCTTTAAGGACGGGCAGGGGGAACACCACGAACTGGAGGTGTCCGAGAAGTTATTTTTTGAGTTTCGGCAGATGGAGCGCAGGAACAGAAATCTTCAGCAATGGAACCAGCGGCACAGGGAGTTTAACGAGGTGTGGGACGAAACGCTTTACAGACGTGCGTTGCGAGTGCCTAAAACGCTTGATGAAAGAATGATTGAGAAAGAAAGGAATGAAATGTTTTTTAAAGCGGTTGCCCGACTGCCAGAGATACAGAGGCGGCGTTTCCTGCTCTATTACGAGTATGATTTCAATTTTTATCAAATCGGGGAGATGGAGCATTGCACCGCTTCCGCTGTCCAGAAGTCAGTTTCTGTTGCAAGGGAAAAGGTAAAGGCAGAAATGAGGAAGTATCTCCAACCTTGACTATTACTGCCCGAAAAAGAAATCCGCTTTTGATGGGCGTGGGATTGGCGGCATTACATACTCCCACTTCTTTTCGTGGGAGTAAATCTATTTTAAGGAGGTCAACGCCTATGTGCAACAAAATCAGAATTAAAGGCACTGCCCGAAAGGAGGAAAGCCATGCAGAAGTTACAGACAGTCAACGCTGACACGCTCCTTTATGAGCCGCTTGAGAATCCGTCCTTTGTGGTGGACGGTCTGATACCCACGGGTTTAATCCTGTTCTGTGGCTCACAGAAAATCGGCAAGAGCTGGCTCATGTTAAAGCTCTGCCTCTGCGTGTCGCAGGGAATCCCTTTGTGGGATATGCCGACACAGGAGGGCGATGTGCTTTACCTCTGCCTTGAGGATACGTTCTGCCGCATACAAGGCAGGCTGTTCCGCTTGACGGACGAAGCAAGCGGGCGGCTCCACTTTGCAGTGGCAAGCAGCAAGCTGTCAGACAGCCTTATCATCCAGCTTGAAGAATATCTGAAGGAATATCCCGACAGCAGGCTCATTGTCATTGACACCTTGCAGAAAGTCCGCACCGCATCCAAAGACAACGCCTATGCCAGCGATTACGAGGATATTTCCCTTATCAAAGACTTTGCCGACAGGCACTCTCTGGCGGTCATTGTCGTACACCACATCAGAAAGCAGAATGACAGCGACGTGTTCAACAAAGTGTCTGGCACGACGGGGTTGACGGGGAGTGCGGACGCAACCTTCGTTCTGGAACAGGAAAACCGTGCGTCCAATGCCGCCAGGCTGTATGTGACGGGCAGGGACATGCCCTATCAGGAGTTCACGCTCCGCTTCCGTGATTGCAGTTGGGAACTGGTGGAGCGCAAGGAGCAGGAACAGCTTGCAAAGGAATCCATACCAGACATCCTTTTTCGGCTGGTTGATTTCATGCAGGGCAGGGAGGAATGGTCTGGCATAGCCACGGAGCTGTTAGCCGCTATGGGGGAAACGGGAACCGCCCCGAACGTCTTAACGAAATGGATGAATGAACACCGTCTGGACTTTTTGCGTGAAAACCATATCCGTTATGATTTCCACCGTAAAAACAGCGGCAGGATGATTTCGCTTGTGAGGGAGGGAAATGAGGGCGATGACGATTGTGACGGTGGTGACGGCGTTTATGGGATACCCCCGCCGCTGTCATCCCTTACGGGAGAACACCCCGTAAACGCAAAGTGCAGGCGTGGGCATTACTCGCCATCTTCGGCTCGTAAAGCCATCCCTGCGGTCAGAAAAATCTTCCGATTTTTCCGACTGCGTTTACAGGGTGTAACACACTACACTTTGCTCCGCAAAGAGCCGTGTGCCAGACGTTCCCTCTGGACTCCCTTAAAGCAGGGCATACGCCCTGCCCATCCTTCGCCCTGCGGCTTCGGATGGAAGAATGTCGGCGTAACAGTGACAGCTATGACAGACGGCAGGGGGGTATCCCCAAAACGCCGTCACCACCGTCACAGTCGTCACGCAACTGAGAACCTACCCGCCGAAGAAAGGAAGATGAACCATGCCCTATGCAATCCTGCGTTTCCAGAAACGTAAGGCAGGCGGCGTTGCGGCTTGTGAACGCCACAACGAGCGAAAGAAAGAAGCCTATAAGAGTAATCCAGATATTGATATGGAACGCTCAAAAAATAATTACCATCTTGTGAATCCGCCCTGTTACACCTACAAGAAAGAGATAAACCGAATGGTGGCTGAAGCTGGATACAGGACGAGGAAAGACAGCGTGATGATGGTGGAAACGCTCATCACCGCATCGCCAGAATTTATGAACAGCTTACCACCCGAAGAACAGAAGATGTATTTTCAGACGGCACTTGACTTTATTTCGGAGCGTGTGGGAAAGAAAAATATCCTCTCCGCAGTTGTCCACATGGACGAGAGAACGCCCCATATGCACCTTTGTTTCGTGCCGATTACGCCAGACAACAAGCTGTCAGCAAAAGCCATCTTAGGCAACCAAAAATCCTTATCCGAGTGGCAGACCACCTACCATGAGCGGATGTCCGCACGGTGGAATCAGCTTGAACGTGGGCAGTCCTCAATGGAAACCAAGCGGAAGCATATCCCCACATGGCTCTATAAGTTGGGCGGCAGGCTGGATAAACAGTATGCGGAAATCGTGTCTGCCCTCTCCGACATTAACGCTTTTAACGCGGGCAAGAAAAGAGATAAAGCGTTAGAATTGCTCTCCGCATGGCTTCCAGATGTGGAGAAATTCTCTAAGGAAATCAGTAAACAGAGTGCATATATTGAAAGCCTAAAAGAGAGAATCGGGCAGGAATCCGACTATGCGGGGCGTATGCGTGATGAAAAGTACGAGCAGGAACTAAAGGTACAAAAAGCAAACCAGAGGATATTTGAGTTGCAGAAAACCAATCAGCAGATGAAAAGGTTATTGAAAAAGATACCGCCAGAAGTATTGGAGGAATTGCAGAAATCAAGTAAAAACAGGTCAAAGGAAAGGTAGGAATTGAATGGTTAAATTGTTTGACAGGATGATACAGACAGGCATAAAACCGAAGGAGAAAGGCATCCCACAGGGCTGTTTCATAGAAAAAGACGGTCAGACATTCTTTGTCTGCGGAAAAGATATTATCTGCTTTAAGGAGTATTTCAGCGATAAAAAGCAGACCGTGGAAAGGCTTGCGGAGAACGTTATGCGGTATGAGAGGAAAAAATCTGCGTAATAAATGCCGCTGGTGATGGAAAACCAGCCTGCCCCATGCTATAATAGGCTTATGCAAGCAATGTATTGTGGCAGGCTGTTTCCAAAGGACAGGAGGTTAAAATAAGTGAAACAGCAGCAATACAATACAGCGTTATATATGCGTCTAAGCCGTGATGACGAACTGGAAGGGGAGAGCGCAAGCATTTCCACACAGAAACAGATACTAAGGGATTATGCAAATGAGCAGGGATTTTTAGTCGTAGACGAGTACGTGGACGACGGATTTTCTGGTACGAATTTCGAGCGACCAAGCTTCAAACGCATGATTGAAGACATAGAGGACGGGAAAATCAACTGCGTTGTCACAAAGGATTTGTCAAGGCTTGGCAGGAACTATATCCTCACAGGGCAGTACACGGAGCTTTATTTCCCAAGCAAGGGCGTAAGGTACATCGCAATCCATGACGGCGTTGACACGATAAGGGAGGACAACGACATCGCCCCATTCAAGAACATCGTCAACGAATGGCAGGCAAAGGAAACGAGCCGCAAGGTAAAAAATGCAATGAAGGCCAAGTTCAAGAATGGCGAATACATCGCCCCCGTCGTGCCAATCGGCTATAAAATCAGCCCTGCAGAGAAGAACAGGCTTGTCGTTGACGAGGAAACGAAGTGGATTGTGGAGAAGATTTTCGCACTTGCGGCGCACGGATACGGGGCAAATAAAATCTGCCGCACCCTTGCCGCTGAGAAAGTCCCGATACCCGCATGGTGGGCATCACAGAAAAACGGCTACAAGGCGAATATTTTTGAAGGACAGCCAGAGGGGAAGAAATACCTCTGGAACATCGTTACCGTAAGCAAAATCCTTCAGAATGAAATCTATCTTGGCAACACCGTACATTACCAGATACAGAAACTCTCCTACAAGTCAAAGAAGAACGTCAAGCGACCAAAAGAGGACTGGATGCGGATTGAGAACACCCACGAGCCATTAATTGACCGTGAAACATGGGATTTAGTGCAGGGGCATATCAATTCCCGCAAGCGTAGCCGAAAGGACAATGAGCCGCAGATATTCGCAGGGCTGCTCAAATGCGGCGAATGCGGATGGAGCTTATCGGCGGCAAACACAAAGAACAAGTCGAGGTATTACCGCTGCACGCAGTATTCCGCACATGGGAAAGAAGCGTGTTCCCTGCATTTCATCACCTACAACCTGCTTTATGCTTTTGTTCTCGGAAGGTTACAGTATTGGCTCACGGCAGTAAAAAAGAACGAGGACGCCATTCTGGAGCGGCTGTTGCAGAGCAGCGAGAAGCAGCGGAGGTCAGAGAATGCCCATGATGAAAAGGAACTGAAAAAGGCACAGAAACGCAGGCTGGAACTGAACAACCTTTTTGCGAAGATGTACGAGGACAGGGTAAAAGGGCTTCTTGACGAAGAAAACTATTCCATGCTCTCCGTCAAATACCGTGCGGAGCAGCAACAGCTTGATGAAACAATAAAGACCGTATCTGCGAGGCTTGAGGAAACCAAAGCAGAAACGGACGATGCAAAACGGTGGGTTGACTTAATCCAGAAATACAGTGCCATTGATGAGCTTACCGCCCCGCTTTTGAATGAATTGATTGAGAAAATCGCAGTCCACCAGTGGAGGAAAGATGAGAATGGTAAAAAGGTGTGGGACATTGACATTTATTACCGTTTTGTCGGGAAGATTGATTAAATATAGGAACTATGGGGAATGTGCCATTTGCGGCAATTCCCCGAAGAATTATCCTTAAGTAAAGTAAAGCGGAGATTATTTTCTCCCAAACCTCGCTGTGCCAGAAAGTGTTCCTGTGGGTGTCTGGGGCCAGCGTAGGCGGCGGTATCTGCGAGAACACAGGAAAGCTCTTTACAACGCCTTACTACTCAGTGGGAAGCTGGATAGCCACCTGGCTGACATCAATCAGCAGGCGGAAGATATGTTTTCTCAGCTTGTGGATCAGATAGCGAATCAGGAAAACATTACAGAACAACTTAAAGCTGATAGGCAGATGGAATGGGTAAGACGTATGAACAATATCCGTAATCAAGTAACAGAAATTGTCAATACGATGTTCATTTTTGGCTGAACAGCACTACGGGACGCAAAGCAGCCTGCTTTGCGTCTCAATTTGTTCACTGCTACTCTCTTGCAGGATAGGACATTGTGACTATCATGCGTGGAACTTTTCTAAATTAGGAAATTCTTAACAAATTATCAGTCAAAAAGCAAGGAAATCATGGGGAAAATCTGATAGAATACCCTTAATGTCTGTTGTAGAAAAGAGGTTAGATAATGTCAGACAAGATTTTAGTGGTTGATGATGAACAGGAAATTACTGATTTGGTGGAATTATATCTTCAAAATGAGAACTACGAGGTGTTTAAGTTTTACTCGGCTAAAGATGCCCTTGCCTGCATTGAATCCACCGAGCTTGATTTAGCCATTCTGGATATTATGCTGCCGGAGGTGAACGGCTTTGCCCTCTGCCAGAAGATCAGGGAGCGACATACTTATCCCATCATCATGCTGACAGCCAAGGACGCGGAAACCGACAAAATCACCGGCCTGACCCTGGGAGCGGATGATTATGTCACAAAGCCTTTTCGCCCTTTGGAATTGGTAGCGAGAGTAAAGGCCCAACTCCGGCGGTATAAGCGATATAACCCCGCCCAGGCTTCTGGTCAGGAACAGGCATCCGATTTGCTCCTGCACTCTGGCCTGGAAATGAATACGGGTACTCTGCTTCCGGGTCGCAGATAATAATGTCGTCGTCTGTAATGAGGAAAGCGTTTGTCATTTCCCGTTTGGCGGCAAAGGATTTCCCGCTTCCCGGCGTACCCAAGATTAAGCCGTTGGGGTTCTTTAGCTGCTTGCGGTCGCAGAGTATCATGTTGTTAGACAGGGCGTTTAAGCCGTAATACAAAGCCGCGCCCGTCTGAAAAAGCTCCTGCGTGATAAAGGGGATAAAGATAGCGGTGCTTGACGTGGTAAGCCCTCTTTGAATGGGGATAAGGTTCTCCCCAAGCGGTACAGAGGACATAAGCCCCGCTTCCTGTTGGTAGTCAAGGCGGGTCAAGGCGCAGTTGTTCTTCTGTGCAATGCCCGCCGCCGCGAATACGTCATTTTCCAGTTTCCTTTTTGTGTCTGCCATGTTCACCACAAGGAATGTCAAGAGGAACATTCTTTCATTCCGGCTCTGCAAGTCCTGTAAGAGATTTTTCGCTTCGCTGCCGAAAGTGGCAAGGTCGGACGGGATAATATCCATGTCATAGCCGCTGCGTACCGCTTTTTTCTGTTCCTCGATTTTCATTTTGTCAAGGTCGGTGATTTTCCGCTTGATTGTCTTTATGGCTTCGGTCTGGTCGATACTGTGGATATGCAGATTGACGATAGAGGGCCTGCAAAGGCTGTTGTGGTACATCCAGGTCTATGAAAAGCGGTTTGCTCAGGAGCAGATGGAACGGTTTGGACTGCGAGAGAAAAAGGAGTTGACCGCCAGGGGCCGGGAGTTGGACAAGGCCAAACAGCGGGTGGTGGAGATTGACCAGCTTATCCAGAAAAGCTATGAGGACATGAGCAAGGGCTTGTTATCCGAGGAACGCTTTGCCACGCTATCCGTGTCGCTGGAAGCCGAACAGAAGCAGTTGAAAGCGGCGATTCCTGAAATGGAAACCAGTTTGGAGGCCACCACGGATAGGGCTGCTGACTTGCAGCGGTTCATTGATCGGACCAGACAGGTGACACGGCTGACGGAGTTGACGCCTGAAATTGTCCACGAGTTTATTGACAAAATCGTGGTGTCCAAACCTGACAAGACAGACGGCAAGCGGCACCAGCGTGTGGACATTCACTACAACACCATTGGCCTGTGGTGTGCCCCACCCCCGGAAGAAATGGAGAAGCTGTTCCAGGAGTATCTTGCAGGCCGGCGTAAAAAGACGGCGTAGCCATAGCTACACCGTCCCAATAGATAGAATTTCTTTACTGGTTAGCCGCAAGGCCGACACTTCTTTACGGAGTGTCGGCCTTCGCTGCCCGCTTTTTTGCGTGTGGTTCATTTATGCTTCTCCGTCCGCGCCTTCCTTTTCATCCGGGGGAGGCAGTTTCTTCCGCTTGCGGACGCACTCTGTCAGCAGGTATTCAATCTGCCCGTTAATGGAACGGAAATCTTCCTCTGCCCAAGCCGCCAGATCCTTCCACAGGGTGGGAGCGATGCGCAGCAAAATTTGTTTCTTATCCTTATCTGCCATAAGATCACACAGATTTCCTTGTTTTAATAAATGGAACCGCTGTTGACAATGGGCTGGGCGTCTTTGCTGCCGCACAGCACCACCAGCAGGTTCGATACCATCTGGGCTTTGCGCTCCTCGTCCAGGGACACCACGCCGTCCTCTTTAAGCTGCTCCAGGGCCATTTCCACCATGCCCACAGCGCCTTCCACAATCTTTTTCCGGGCTGCCACCACAGCTTCAGCCTGCTGCCGCTGGAGCATTTGGGCCGCGATTTCCGGCGCGTAGGAAAGCTGGCGGATGCGCACCTCCAGGATTTCCAGCCCGGCCTCTGCCACGCGCTTTTGCAGATCCTCCCGCAGCATGTCCGCGATTTCCTGGCTGCTGCCTCGCAGGGTCTTTTCCGCCACGTCGTTTTCCTCCATCAGGTCATAGGGATAGCGCCGGGCAATGCTGCGGGTAGCGGAGTCACACTGGATGGACAGGAAGGTGCGGTAATTCTGCACGTTGAAAACAGCCTTGGTGGTGTCCACCACCCGCCAGATTACCACGGTATCAATGATGATAGGATTGCCCCGCTCGTCATTAACTGTCTGCTTTTCGTTGTTCAGCGTCATGGTTTTCAGGCTGATTTTCCCGCCGCC
>Ga0224742_10224_pt1 | contig 14267 bp, 12 predicted proteins | sample LIM_E_Water_Neg_FD_161631 | JGI IMG/M metagenome (GOLD analysis project Ga0224742, IMG submission 161631) | Enriched cells from gastrointestinal tract of the lab mouse from Pacific Northwest National Laboratory (PNNL), Richland, Washington... | ecosystem: Host-associated > Mammals > Digestive...
TATTCATCATATTTACCTTTCCTATCTGTGCAGACGCAGCCTCTTTTGTTTCTGCTTTTTTGGATTTGCACGGAGGGGAAAATCGCTGACCAAATTGTTTAAGTGCATATGAAAAGAAATAGGCTGAAATTCTATTCTCAAGTTGCCTTTCATGGAATATATTTCAGCCTATCTGTTTTTTCATAGTTCAGCGGCGTCGTTGGCTATGTTCTATCCGTGGTATAGCGCACCAGTGCCGGCGGTGTGCTTTTCTATTTATTTATATTGTACTAATTCATCAATTGGTATTCTTGTCTGGCTGTGCCTATCTTTGTCCGCATCCGGTTCTGCTGAATATCCCAATGCAAGAATATTTATTGGTTCTAGATTTTCTGGCAGACCAAGCCCTGTTTTTAGTACATCCGGTTTAAAATAACAAATCCATACACTCCCAAGTCCTAACTCCGCAGCCATAAGCATCATATGGTCGGTCACAATGGAGGCATCAATATCTGCAGTTACCATTCCGTCAAATGGGCGTGTCCATGCCTTGCTTTGATCAACACATACCACAACGACCATCGGGGCGCTATAAATATTTGCTGCCTCTGAAACTGCAGCTAGTCCCTCCCCACTCCTTACTACAACCAGCCGAACCGGCTGCATATTCGCCGCAGTTGGAGCCACATGAGCAATTTCCAATATCTTCTGTAACTTCTCCTCCTCTACTGCCTGTCCCGTATAAGCCCTGACAGAAAAACGTGCCTTTGCTGTTTCTAATACTGACATTTTCGTAATTATCCTTCCTTTCCTTCTTGAAAATTTGACCGGTCATAGTATAATAATAACAGAAACAAACACTTAAACAAGTATGCACTTTTTAGGTATATACTTCCCAAAAAGTAAGTAAGGTGCGACGTTTACAATGTGCGTAAAATAGCCATGCGCACGAAAAAGTACAACCACACCTATAAACAACGCCAACCTATTTTCTTCCATTCAGCAAAAAGGAGACAAAATATGCCGGATTGTAGTCTGGTTCATTTATAAATATTATTTATAACACATTCAAAAAGACAGGTGGATTATCCATCTGCCCTTTTTATTCCCGCGAAGCAACGAGCCAAGCGCGAGCTTGCTCGCATTTGGCGACTGCCGCGAGGGTCAAATACCCCGCCCCTCTGGGGCGAACATGCTAAAAAGAAGCTAAGTCATGCCCCGTTGCTTGCAGCGGGGTATTTGACTATCAGAGACTAAAATTCTTTTTTGTATATGGTCTAACAATTAAATAAAACTTATAACAAAAATCCACCTTCTACTTTGTCATTTATTCTTAATATAAAATGCTGTATTGTAATTTTTTATTATTTCCTCAGCTCTTTTTTTAGAAATATATTTTATCTTCTTAATTTTGCCCTTCTTGTTTCTTATAACCTGTATATCCACTTTCCCACTTTTACGAAAAAAGAAATTGTTTGTTACAGCTTTATCGCCTGCATCATCCACAAGAAGCCGCACACTTCTTTGCTTATAAAAATATACACCATTTTTATTCATAATCTTCCATTTCTCATATTCTTTTTGCGTTTCCGAACTTGCCTGCTTTTTCTCAACAGCATATGCTTTTGTAGAAAATCCCCCAAGCAACATAAAAGCTGCCATTAATACGATAAAAACCTTTTTAATATCTTTTTTTAATCTCATAATTATTTCCTGCCTTTCTTATTATTTCTTAGATTTTGTCACATAACAATAGGATAATGCTATATAATAATATTTTGATAGACACAACAAACCCATGAATGCCTCCAACAACCATTACTGTAAAATCATCATAAAACAAAAAAACAAAACAAACAGACAATAAAAAACCAGCCAAAGTCTTTCTAAAGAAAACACTGCCCAAAAGCCCTATCCCACCAATCAACATACTAATCTCTGCTGTACGCATTGTATAAGTACAAACTGGGAATTCACATCCCTGATATAGCATATATAATGCAAATAAATAAATTAGAAAAACAGATAATATCGCTGCAGAAACTATACGCAAAAGAATACTGATATGATATGGGAATTTTTTGATTAAGATAACATCACAGATATCAGAGTCCTGCTCTGGTTTTAATACAACAACAAACAACGGTATGCCAACTAAAGCAACCAATTTTCCTAGACAGTCTGCCGCCTTTTCACTATTTAAATTTGTTACGCCATATATATATGGAACCAGAAAAAGGAAAGTTACTGCTAAATATGCTCCTTGCCTAAAAACAATTTTACAATTCTCTTTTACGATAACGTATAAACTCCTGAACATGAAAGCTTAAGCCTCCTCCTCTTTTTACCTGATAAATCCATACAGAAAGCAGCACGAATAAAAAACTGATTCCAGTAATAAATATCCGATTAATCACAAGCATATCAAAATGCTGCATCATGCGTCCGAATCCTTTCAAAGTATTGTGCCTGATTACTATATCAAATAGTTCATAATTTCCTCCCGCTATTTTCTCAACAGACGGCTTGAAAAATATCCAGAAAATCCCCATCGCCAAAACTGAGACAGAATTCCTTGTCAAAACACCCAGGAACAGACTAAGTGCCACAACAAACAGAAGTGTTGGCAAAATCCAACCAATAATATACTTAGGAAATGCAAATATATCTATGGCATTCCCTGATGTATGTGCATACTTAGCAAGTACAATGAAACTTTTTAAAGGCAAAAGTAAAATAGGCAAAAACATCATCGAAATGTTGGCAAAATATCTTATCGTAATCAATTTGAAGCTGGATATAGGCTTTGTATATTTAGATTCCAGCACTCTATTCCGTCTATCCTCCGCCATCATCGCAGTAATTACGAATGCTGGCAGCAATAACACTGCCAAAGCGATACTGTCACAATAATATCTTGCAAATGCCCCTGTAATTTGATCCTTATTATAAAATTCTTCATGCTGTTTTAAAGTAACCGGAGAACCCGCCATGTCATTTTCATTATAATAAAGATCAATGAGCGACCTGCTAAAATAGGAGTTCTTGCCAATCATTTCGCTTATTTCATCCATAATTTCCATAAATCGCTGAAAAGAAACCTGTATAGAATACTCCTCACTGCTCTCCTTTTTTTCAGCATCTAAAGATGCTTTAGAATCTCTGGATGCCTCCGCATCGCTCAATTCCTTAGAAACAGTATCTTTCTTTTCCACAGTAAAATTTTCAACATATTCCCATTCATCTGGCTGAAATTCATATCGTCCGGCTTCATTCATATTACCTTCCCCCGGTTTTGACACATATGCCCCATCTCCTGATATTTTAACCTCAGAAGAGTCCAAAGATTCGTTAGAAACTTCTGCTTTTTCAGAATCACTTAACTTATTAGACTCTTGTCGTTTTTTTATAGCTACTTCCTCTGTGTCCTTAAGAAGCCCCTCCCTATCCTTCCCCGTAATTTCCTGTAAATACTTTAGCACTATATTTTGATTAGATTCTGAAAACACTTTTTCTTTGATATAATCAAACGGATAGTATTCATAGGCGTTTTTTTTATAGCTATGTAATAGTTTTTTTGTCAATGCAAGCATCATTTGATTCTGCACACTTTTATCTGACAAATCATTTCGCTCCGCTGCATATTGTCCATCCTGCGCGCAGTAAAATATGGAAGATGAATCGGAAGCATCACCGATTTCTTCTTTGTCAATAGTTCCATAATTAAGCCAGAATACAAATATTATAGCAATAACAAACAGCCAATAGAGAACACTTGTTGCTATTTTTTTACACTCCAGCACAAACAATTGCCTCATTAAATCCCCCCTCCTATCATTTATAAATTTGGTTTAAAAGCGACATATAACCATCCTCTACGGTTGCCTCACAAGAAACAAATCCTGAAACTGTGAGATCATCTGAGCTTAATACCCTCATGCAAACATTCATCCCATCATTTCTACTTGATATCATGCATTCGTAATCTTTTACAGTCTCTTTTGCACCTTTTGGAATCGTCACTTCATATACCTTTCCCTTTGCTAATTCCGCTAAGCTGTATACAGAACCATCAAAAATCATCCTGCCAGAATCTAAAACGCCAACTCTAGTACATGTTGCTTCAATATCGCTTGCAATATGGGTAGATAATATAACGATTTTTTCCTCTGCATATTCTCCCAGAAGGTTATAGATTCTCAGCCGTTCTTCTGGGTCAAGCCCGCTTGTAGGTTCGTCGACAACTAAAATCTCTGGATTATTTAGTAAAGCTTGCGCAATTCCCAACCGTCTGACCATGCCTCCTGATAATGTTCGGATTTTCTTCTTCTTTCTGTCCCACAAATTCACCTTTTGAAGCAGCAATGGGATATTTGTATTCTGTAATGAACTAGGAATACCAGACAAAGCTGCCATATATCTCATACTGTCATATACTGTCATATTGGGATAAAATGAGAAATTCTGCGGCAGGTATCCAATCATTTTTCTGATATCTTTTGTATTTTTAATTGACACCCCATTCATTCCCACATCACCGCCAGAAGGTTTTAACAGGGTCACTAAAACCTTCATAAGCGTCGTTTTTCCCGCACCATTACGGCCAAGTAGCCCATACATTCCCCTTTCAATTGTTACTGTGATGTCATTTAACACAACATGTGATCCAAATTTCTTTTGTAATGAATGAATTTCAATACTCATAAGAACCTCCCTTCTCAATGATTGATATCTAGTATAAAAGCCAAAAGTCAATATTTCGTCAAAAAAAATAAAAATTAAAATATTTGATAATATTCAACATTTCAAACTTCTCCGCATTTTCAATTTCACAAATACTTTTGCACCCTGATCTTTATCATTACTTAAGAGGATATCTCCACCATGCTTTCTGGAAAGAATTTTGCAGACAGCAAGTCCCATCCCATAATGTTCTTCTTTTCCTTCTTCCTTATAATAGGGAGCAAATGCCTTATTTATAGATTTTTCCGAAAATCCTTCTCCATCGTCTATTACTGTTATTTCCAAGTATTCATTCTTTTTTGCCAACTCCACGGAGACATTCTTTTTACTATAATAGCAGGCGTTCTGTACAATGTTTTCCATAATACGGAAAACGGTTATCGCAGAAATAAAAACTTTTTCTTCCGGCAAATCAGACGATACGCAAATTGTCCTGTCAAACTTCTTTGCAATAACTTTCAGAACAGACGCAACTTCAGCAGAAAGCAACGATAGATTTGTTTCACAGTATTCTAAATCCAAATTTTCCAGCATATGAATATGATGCACGGAATCAGCGTATGCCTCCAGACGCCCTGCAGCATTTTGAATATAAGAAAGTATTTCTTCTATATTATTTTTCTGCAAAGTCATATCCTTTTGCAGATTGCGTATTAAATATTCGCTGTATCCTTTTATCACAGTGATGGGCGTACGCAAATCATGTGCAACACTGGCATTTAATTTCTTTCTCTCCTCAACCATGTTCCACATCTCTGTATTATTTTCCAAAACCTTCTGCCTCATTGTTTCAAATGCCCTGCACAGATTCCCCAATTCATCCTGCTCCAGATACTCCAGGGAAAAATCCAAGTCCCCTTTTTCTATATACGTAATCCCCTGATTTAACAAGTAAAATGGTTTTTTAAGTTTCCTTGTGTAGAAAACAGAACCAGCAATCCATATCCCTGCACAAAGAAACAGAAAAGGCAAAAGAACTGACAAAATTTCAAACATATGGCAAAACATTTTATCCTGTTCGGTAAATTCCTTGATATCCTTTTTTGTCAAACTATCAGCTCCATTTTGTGAGGATGAATTTTCCGGCGGAATAATATATCCTTGTGCATTCATATTTTGATTCTCCCCTGCCATATCAGGTCTCGATTCATAAATATATGCATGTGACGATATAATTTTATTACGCATAGTAGTACAGACTTTTACAGCGATTCCCGATAAAAAAAGGACAATCGTAAACATTATAAAAATATAATAATAAAATGCTCTTCTAATCGACTGCTTCTTTTCCTGTTTTAATTCTCTCGTAGAAACTGTCAGATTCCTATCCATTTATAACCGACCCCCCATACCGTTTCAATATATTTACAACCTGTTACTTCCTGAAATTTGCCCCGAATTTTACGAATATGTTCTTTTATGACCTCACTGTTTCCCTCCGCAAGATATCCCCAAATACGTTCATACAAAATTTCCTTTGTAAACACCTGTCCTTCATTTAAAGAAAGTAACTCAATCACATCAAATTCTTTCTTTGAAAAAGGAATCAAATCATCCAAAAAATATACACTTCTCCCGTTATAATCAATTACCAGATTGCCATACATTTTAACATTTTTATGATTGCCCCGTTTTTCACGTCTCAGGTGCGCCTCTACACGGGCAGATAACTCTGCTATGCTAAAGGGTTTTGTAATATAATCATCCCCACCAGCTTGTAACCCCAATATTTTATCCTGTTCTGTTACTCTGGAGGTTAAAAAAAGAATCGGGCAATCAATATATTTTCTGATTCCCCTGCAAAAATCTATCCCATTTACGTCCGGCATATTGATATCCAGCAATATTAAATCAGGTTTGCTTGCCAGCAATTTCTTACCTTCCTGTGCATTCGAAGCGGCATATACAATATAACCTTCTGTTTCAAAATGTAACTTAATAAGATTACAAATTGACCTTTCATCATCTATAATTAATAATTTCATCTTGATAGGCATTCTATCAACTCCTTTCATGATATATTTACATTATACTTATAAAAGTCAAATTTTGGTCAAATCTTAAAAGAAATATAAATCACAATTTGAAGTAAAACTCCCTTTTACATTTAACTAAGTCTGTGTATGCCCCCTTTCCTTAAATACACCTTATTTAATTTTTAGCATAAAAAAGCGCACCGCCAGCGCTGGTGCGCTAGCAAAAAAGTCTCCGACTTTTTTGTTGATGTACCACTAAGTTTGGCGCAATTTCCTATAACACAAAAAAGGGCACAGACTTCACTTGTGCCCTTTTTTACTCACTGAGGTTTTTATCTCCCCATTGCTTCATATGCTCATGCTCAAAAACAGAAATAATTTGGTGACTGCCATATGAATCTTATTCTGTTATCTTATAGGCTGCCCTTGGCTGTACCTATTTAGCTATTTACGAGTACACCGGCTATATTTTAGCCGATGTACTATCCATTAATCTAACCGGATGGCTGAACTGTTCCCATTTTTTTAACCGAAAGTATGGGTATTCATCTAATACCACATGCTTTACATGTTGGATAGAGCCCAATTCTTCCTCCACTCCTGCCAAAACACACAGTTTTTTGATATCCTTCCTAAAATTTGAGCGGTCAACCGGAGAACCCTTGCTTGTACGAAATATAATACCAGACAGAATCTGCTCATGTTCCACATAAGTACGAAGGTCCTCCCAAATTGCCTGCGGTATTTCAATCCTCCTGTCCCTGTGCTTTCTAACCGTCTGGACTGCCCCCTCTTCCAAAGATTCCACTGTCAGCTTTTCCAGTTCGCAAAAACGTATATCCATATGACAGAGCACTTGTATCATCATTGCAAGCCTCTCTTTATCATTTTGGAGTGCAGTATAAACTAGCTTTTTATAATTAGAGGAGGAAATCTGCTTTTTTGCCCCCTCTTCCATATCCTGCCCAACTGGGTCTAACACCACCTTCATCTCAGGCCAGCCCATCACATCACAAAACTGATTTGCAGCCGCAAGATACGCATTAATAGTACGCTGCTTCAATCCCTGCTCCGAAAGCCATTCCTTATACGCAAGCATCCGCTCTTTCGTCAAATCTGCACCATTAAGAAAGAATTCTAGTTTTTGAATATTTGTTGTATAAGAATTGATGGTGTTCGCACTTCTATGCTGAATTCTTAGAGAAAATGTAAAATCAAGTATTCTGTTTTTGGTAATATTGGTAGACATAACAATCCTCCCATCTAAAAAACTCCTCTGTTTTCCAAATACGCCCGAAAATACAAATGATCTATCAAATTACTGCAGCCGAAAAATAAGTCACTTTAGAGCATATTAAAAAACATATACAAAATCTGGAATCAAAAGCCCATCCGCTTTCTCTCCTGCTTCATGGCCGCCTTCTGCCTTTCCAGCCTCTTCCAGTATAATTTCCTTTTCCTTAAAAGCAGCAACCGCTAACGGCAAGATTAGGTCTTTATAATAGTCTGCTCCCAGTTCCTTTTGTAACATTCCCACAAACTCCGGGACTGCCCCAAAGCCATACTCCGCAAGGTTCCCGCCATTATCATAGTCTGCCCAGTAGCTCTCCCTGCAGACATCCGGCTGCGGCAGATATTCCCGCTGTATCTCTTCCGAATATTCCTCCGCTGCCCATGCCTTTATCATCTCTTTCTCATCCATATCAGTCCAGCGCATATTTTTCCCTCCAGTCCTCTGTCTCTTCAAATTCCGGCTGCTCCTCCTTGTAGAGCACCGCATCCTCCAGTACCAATACATCCATATCCGTCCTCATAAAACACTCATAGGCATCTTTGGGCGTGCACACGATCGGCTCACCGCGCACATTAAACGATGTATTTACAAGGACTGCACACCCCGTCAGCTTCTCATATTCCGACAGGATTCCGTACAGCTCCGGGTTTCGACCCCGGTCCACCGTCTGTATCCTTGCGCTGTAATCCACATGTGTCACGGCTGGGATATCAGAGCGCGGCTCCGATACAACCTGAAGCATGTCCCCTTCCCGGTCGGACAAAAGCCCCTCCAGGTCAAACGGCTCCCTCCTCCCCGGCTGCACATCCCCTACTTTTAACATATATGGGCTGTCACATGGCAGGTCAAAATACTCCGCTTCCCGCTCGGCAAGCACAAGCGGTGCAAATGGCCGGAAGGATTCCCGGTATTTGATTTTTAGGTTGATCCTCGACTGCATGTAAGGTGAACGGCAGTCCGCAAGGATGCTGCGGTTCCCAAGCGCCCTTGGCCCAAACTCCATGCGCCCCTGCGCCACGCCGACGATCCTTTCCTCAGACAGGAGCCTTGCAAGGAGCGCCGCCTTCTCTTCCTTATTACTGCACAAGTGATAAGGATATCCGCTTCCTTTCAGATAATCTTCTATCTCACCCGAAGCAAAGGCCGGGCCTAACAGGCTCCCCTTTTGGCTGTCGCCCTCCTCCGGCAAACGTTCTTTCCCAAAATGCGCATAATATGTATACAGTGCCGCACCAAGGGCGCCGCCCGCATCACCCGCGGCAGGCTGTATCCAGATATTTTTAAATATGCCCGCCTTCTGCAGCTTCCCGTTGGCCACGCAATTTAAAGCCACACCTCCCGCAAGGCACAGGTTTTGGACCCCTTCCCCGTACTTCTCCTTTGCATGGCGCGCAAGGAGTATGACCATCTCCTCCGTGATCTTCTGGACGGAAGCGGCGATATCCATCTCACGCTGTGTAATCCTGGATTCCGGCTGCCTCCTCCCACCGCCAAAGAGCTCCGAAAACTTTACCTCGTTGATCATTGTGCCGCCCTTATGGTAATCAAAATACTCCATATTTAGGCGGTAAGAGCCGTCCTCCTTTATGTCAACCATCTTTTCCCGGATAACATCATAGTAAACAGGTCTCCCGTACGGTGCCAGCCCCATAAACTTATAGTCGCCCGAATTCACCTTAAACCCGCAGAAATAGGTAAACGCACTGTAGAGTAACCCGATAGAATGCGGGTACTTTATCTCCTCATACAGCATAAGGCTGTTCCCATCCCCAACGCCGACTGCAGTGGTTGTCCACTCGCCAACACCGTCAACCGTCAGCACAACCGCTTTTTCAAACGGTGACGGGTAAAATGCGGATGCCGCATGGGAGATATGGTGCTTTGTAACAAACAGCTTCCCCTGTTTTCCAAGCCCGCCGGCTGCAGCCTCAATCTGCCTGTGGATCCAGAGTTTCCGGGCAAATAAATCCGGGTAGGTCCGCTCTACCAAAGCCCCCGCTTCCTCCCCCAGGGCCAAGGCATTCTTTAAAAAACGGTCCAGGGTCAGAAGAGGCTGGTCATAGTAGACAACTGCCTCCAAATCCTCCGCCGCAATACCGCCCTGCTTTAAGCAGTACCGGATGGCATTTGCCGGAATACGGGCATCATGTTTGACCCTTGTAAAACGCTCCTCCTGCGCCGCCGCAACAATTTCCCCGTCGCAGATCAATGCAGCCGCAGAATCATGGTATAAACCGGATATTCCTAATATGTACATTCTTATTCCCTGCCTCTCTCAACTATTTCTTTGTACTATTTTCTTTTCGATTATTTGTAATTCTCCCTCTATCCTTTGAAATATGTTCTCTGCAATTATCTGGTTACCCTTTTCATAAACATGGCAGTAATCCATATAAACATTTTCCTCTTTTTCAAACACATCAGTTAAACTCTCAAGCCAGGCATCTTCAGACTCCATTCCTTTCTCTGCAAACAACTTCGCATTCTGCAAAAGAGACTGATACTGCACTGGGGCATCTATTCCCACATACTCACTAAGCTCTTTATGAAATAAAGCATTCCATAAAACTGCTATATCTGCATCAGAAGAATAAAGTGTTTTTTTCTGAAACAATAAAGGCTGTAAAAACACCTTATGCCGAATTCCAAGAGAATCACAGACCCCATGAAGCATCCTTACCTGCATATACCAGTATTCATATACATCTACATTGGGGCAAATACCACAGTATACCTTATGTACTTCACCTGAAATATCAATTCCTCGTCTCGCAAGGCTTTTAAATAATGTCTCCTGATAAGAACTTATAAATAAATTTTCATACTGATATCTATTTGCATTATTACATCCAGTATAGCTAATAACAATATCTGGCTTTAGCCAGATTCCATCACGAATCAATTTAACCAGTTCATTGCCTGCAGTATAGGCGTCAATTCCTCCACAGTATAAAATATGAGAAATTCCATGTTCCTTTAGCAAAAGTGAAAGTTTCTGGCTCCATGAACTGGTTTTCACGCCATAAGCTGATGTTGTGGAACCTCCCAATGTTAAAATCCGCATTGGCCTTTCCTCACTTTTTGAATTCCTATATGAATATGTCATAAAAGAAGGATATTCTTCCTTTTCTGATAGATATGTATGACCGCAACTTGGATCTAGGGCAACACAACATTTCTCATTCTTATCTGAAGCATAAAAACTGGAATATCCCCACAACCAGACCATATCATTTTCAGCCACCCCAATCTCTGTCAATGCCGTGTGTGTCTTAACAGAATACAAATCAGCCAACAACACCATAGTGCCCTTTTTATATAAAAAGGATAGATTATAAATTGTCCCATCTTCCTTCCAATTATTTCTTAATACAACTTCTTCTGGACATATCCCAAGAATTTTTAATTTAGGAAGTAACGCCTCCACGACAGTTCCATAACCATAAATAACCATTGGCTTTTCCTTAGTATCCCTGACAACTGCATGTAAATCCCATTCCTGTAGTCTCAAATTATCAAAAATATTCTCCGCTCTATCAAACCTCAATTCAGATTCCATACATACTGCAAAAATACAATCCTCCGCTATCCCATTTTTCAACAAAGTATGATAAATATCCTCCAGATAGATGCTTGCAATTAGAACTACAGTATCTTTCGGAAAGGATGCCAAATCAGAAGGTTTTACTATTTCTCTCCCCAAAAATTTCTCACCCTTACGGCTCTCATCGCTGTCACAAAAGTTCCGAACTGTGAGATACTGCTTACTCTCAGTATAAAATCTTTTTGCGCGTCCGCCTGTCCCGTAGATGACCACATGTTTTGATGCCTGGATAGTAGCCGATAAATCCTCCACTCTGACAAGAAGCTTTTCAAGACCATATTTTCCAAGCAATTCCTTAGCCTCTTCATATTCCCAGACAGAAGCCAATATCACTGCATTTGGCAAATCCATACATTGTCTGACATCAATAACAGGTTTGTTAAAAACATGAGGCAGAAAATAATGCTCATTTATTTCAGGCAATAAGAATAAATCAAATGAAATCTCCTCGCAAAGGAGGCGGACAGCAAATTCCCTCGCTTTCTGAAAGCACCCATATATGATTTTTGTTCTATCAACCAAGTGGTCTGCGGAATATTCATAAAACCTTTTATTCATGTTTATATCCTATCCCTTTCTATTCTCCAAACAATCTGTTAATTCTTCATAAATCCTTTTTGCAATCATCTGATTTCCTTCCTTATATACATGACATCTGTCCATATATACGCCCCCTACCCCATCAAATAAACCAGATAGATTGCAAAACCATGGCTCTGATATTTTCTCTGCACAATGAATAAACTCCTGCAAATTATTCCAATAATTGTCTTCACGACCAAACGTAACATACTTTCCTTGTATCTGATCAAACAACCAGGAATCCAAAATGGCTACATCACCATCATCAGGAAAATACTTTGTTTTTCCTGGAAGGACAGGCTGAAAAAAAGCTTGAAAACGAATATCTAATTTTTCACAAACAGCCTGCATCATACTTAATTGTCTATAAAAAAATCCAAATGCAGAAGTGTTTGGCCCAACCCCGTAATTTACTCCCCGCATCTGCCCAAATACTTTAATATTTGCCTTATTTGCCAAGCTCTCAAAGAGCTCCTGCTGATAATACCCTATAAATGGATTTTTAGGCGGCAGCTGCATATTGTTTGTACCGCTATAACTAATTATAATATCTGGATTAATCCAAACCGCATCCCGAACCAGCTTAATGAATTCGTGGCTGGCTGTGTAACCATCTATGCCCCCGCAATAAATTGCATGCGAAATTTCGTTTTTCATAAGAATTTCTGAAAAATATTCACACCAGGAAGGTATCTTTGTTCCATACACCATTGAGGTAGATCCCCCTAAAATCACTATTTTTAGAGGTTCTTCCCTTTGAGGTCCCAGATACTCAAAGCGCACAAAACCAGAATATTGATCTCTGTCAGAAATATAAGCATGCCCAATGTTGGGGTCTAAGACAACATCAAACTCCGTTTCACGGTTTCCATACCCTGCGCCAGCATATCCGTCTAAGTATAAAATATGGTTCAATTTTCTTCTGCTGTCATGCTCCTCCAGCCAGACAATATTGTTTTCTTTTATCCCCATGTCTTTCAGCTTTCGGTACTGCTGATCATCAAAATGGTCTGCTAAAACAAACATATGATCCTGATTTTGATAGCACAGATTAAAAATACTGCCATCTTCCTGTTTTGCGGACCGTGGTAAAATCGAATCAAATGTGATGCCTAACATGCTGAATTTATCTTTTACTGCCTGCACTATCCCCGCTTCCCCATACAGCACACTCTGCTTTCCATTTAAATCCCTAAGAATAGCTGCTGCCGCCATTTCTCCTATTACAAGCCTTTGAGAACCGCCAGTATCGATTATCAAATTTGATGTATTCGCATGATAAACAAAAATGTTCTGCCCAGCGATTCCATATCCACCCAAAACATTTCTGATTTCATCAACATAAGTGCTGGCAATAATAACAACTGTATTTTCTGGCGCACGTTCAAAATAAGAAGGACAAACAACTTCTCTTTGATGCCAGTGCATCCCAGACTTTTTGGGGTCAGAGTCACAGATATAGCGGACTTTATTAAAAAAGAACAAAAATTCTTTATAAAAGTTTTCAGCCCTTTTTCCCATCCCATACAGAACAATATTTTCAGTATTTTCCAAAGCCTCTGAAAGCTGTTCTATTTCGAATATTTTTTCATCCAGGCCAAATTCTCTTAGCCGCTCTCTTGCCGTTTCCCTCTCAGCATAGGATACCAAAATAGCACAGTCACTTAGTTCAAGACACTGGGCGATATCAATCACTGGTTTATGAAAAAGAGTCGGCAGGCTATACTTTCCAGATGCATCTGGAAACAAAAACATATGAAATAAAATATCCTGGTTTAGCAGACGCATAGCAAAAGCCCTTGCCGACTCAAAACAACCATAAATAATAATGTTCTTTTGTCCTAAGATAGGTGCTTTATTATATCCAAAAATAGAGCTTATCTTTTTATTCATTAATTTTAAATCCCCATTCTTATCATTATTTGCGATAACCCCTGACAATCCCCCTTCTTAACTCCGGGTTTTCCAAAACGTCAGGGTCATGTAGAAAAAGCATATACCCATCCGAAACCTCAAAATCTAATCCGCCTTCCGAAAGCAATTGCTTTACCTTCTTTTCATCACCAGATTTATGATAGGTACAGACAGA
>Ga0224742_10226_pt1 | contig 14255 bp, 12 predicted proteins | sample LIM_E_Water_Neg_FD_161631 | JGI IMG/M metagenome (GOLD analysis project Ga0224742, IMG submission 161631) | Enriched cells from gastrointestinal tract of the lab mouse from Pacific Northwest National Laboratory (PNNL), Richland, Washington... | ecosystem: Host-associated > Mammals > Digestive...
GGATCTATCTGGATGTGGATGAAAACCGGGTCATAAGACAGTGCAGGTTCAAGACTTTCGGCTGCGGGGCCGCAGTGGCTGCCAGCAGCATGGCAACAGAGCTTGTAAAGGGAAAGACTGTTGAGGAAGCCCTGCTGGTGACAAACAAAGCAGTGATGGAAGCTCTTGACGGCCTGCCCCCTGTGAAGGTACACTGTTCTTTACTGGCAGAGGAAGCAATACACGCAGCGTTGTGGGATTACGCACAGAAAAACAATTTAAAAATAGATGGGCTGCAAAAGCCGGGAAATGATATCCATGAGGACGGCGGAGAAGAATACTAAGCATCCTGTACAGGCGCTTTTGCGAGAATGGATTTTCAAACACGCTCTAGTACTCTATCCAGTCAGCTCAAAGGTTCAATTTCTGACCGGATAGAGTTATAGGCCCAGATCCATCGCTTCTTTTAGCCAAAAGACATGGCAGGAGGGTACAATGAAGAAAAAAGTAGTAGTAGGTATGTCCGGGGGTGTGGATTCTTCCGTGGCGGCATATCTTTTAAAGGAGCAGGGATATGATGTGACAGGGATTACCATGCGGACCTGGGAGGAAGCAGGGCAGGCCGGGGAGGAAGGATGCTGCGGGCAGGCCGGGGCGGAGGATGCCGCAAGGGTGGCGCAGGTTCTGGGAATTCCCCATTATGTGCTGGATTTCAGGAAGGAATTCCGGGAAAAGGTGGTGGATTACTTTCTGGCAGAATATTTAAGTGGAAGGACACCCAATCCCTGTATTGCCTGTAACAGGTTCGTGAAGTGGGAATCTTTGCTTGCCCGGAGCATGGAGATTGGAGCAGACTATATCGCTACGGGGCATTATGCCAGAGTAAAGCAGCTTAAAAACGGCAGGTTTGCCGTGCGCAATTCCGTCACGGCAAAGAAAGACCAGACCTATGCCCTTTATAATCTGACACAATTCCAGCTGTCCCGCACCCTGATGCCTGTAGGAGCATACAGCAAGGAGGAGATCAGAAAGATGGCACAGGAAAATCATCTTCCTGTGGCTTCCAAACCTGACAGCCAGGACATTTGTTTTGTGCCGGACGGGGATTATGGGGGATTTATTGAGCGCAGTGTGCCGGACAAGGTTCCGGGAGCGGGCAGCTTTGTGACACCGGAGGGCGTTGTTCTTGGACAGCACAAAGGAATCATCCACTACACTATAGGCCAGCGCAAAGGGCTGGGGCTGGCCATGGGGCATCCGGTCTTTGTTTCCGGGCTCCGTCCGCAGACCAATGAGGTGGTTATCAGCAGCAGCGACGTATACCAGACTTCCCTTGTCTGTGGACGGATCAATTTTATGGGCATGGAAGATTTAAAGGAACCCCGCAGACTCTGGGCGAAAGTGCGCTATGCCCACAAGGGCCAGTGGTGCCGGGCCCGGATGCTGGACGAAGATACGGTGGAATGTGTCTTTGAGGAACCGGTCCGGGCCGTGACGCCGGGACAGGCAGTCGTCTTTTATGAGGGGGAATATGTGATGGGGGGCGGTACCATTATGTAACGCCCCCTTGGGATCTTACAGCCTGTAAAAGGCAGGCCTCCGTTTTTCAAAAACCGTGTAGTACCGGAAGCCGCAGGAGATTAAAATCCCGGCCGCCCGGTCAAAGGCCCGTGCAATATCTGCGCTTTTATGGGCGTCGGAGCCTGGGGTGACAATCTCTCCGCCCAGCTCCCGGTATCTTTTTAGAATATCCGTACAGGGATTTAAATCCCGGAGGCCGTAGCCTGTTGCACCTGTATTGACTTCGATCCCCTTTCCTTTTTCAAGGATGGTTTCCAGAATCTTATCCAGAATATCTTTATATTTATCATAACTGTAATCTTTGTCTTTTTCTTTTCCATATCGGACTACATAGTCAAGGTGGCCGTAAACGTCAAAGTCATCAAAGCCTTTCAGATTATCCAGAATGGACAGGAAGTACTCTCTGTAGGCTTCCTCGTCGGACCGCCCTTCATAAAAATAAGGATAATAGGGATCTTTTCCATTGCATAGATGGGAGGAGGCGATGACAAAGTCAAAATCATAGCTTTGCACATAACCGGACAGTCTGGTGCCAAGACTGGGCTGAACCCCCAGCTCCACGCCGAAAAGAAGTTTGATCTGGGAGGCGTATTTCTCCTTATACTTTATAAAATCATATAGATAAGAGTCCGTATTCAACTCAAAAATCCCTTCATCCTGTGGGTCTATATAAACATAATCCATATCCATATGCTCCGTAAAACACATGGATGTAAGGCCCAGGGCAATCCCCTTTAAAATCATTTCCTCCATGGGGGCAGTACTGTCCCCGGAAAAAGAAGTGTGCAGATGGCAGTCCGCGCAAACAGTCATTTCTATATCCTCCTTTTATAGTTCCGCATCTGCCCTCCCAGAGCAATGCCTGACTGGATAGAGTACTTGGCACTGTCCGGGCAGATGCTGTTGAAAATTATTCCTGATATTCCTTAGCGGGACTTTTTCTTTCCGGGCAGAATAAAAATGGCCTTTTTGCCCGGCGGTAAGCTGTGGACCGGCCGCTTCGGCCCTCCACCATTTTACTGGATTTTTCGTCAGAATACAATGGTTTTGGGCAGAGGCACAGGGAACTTTTGCTTAATTATAAAAAGAAAATTAAATATTCCAGAAATTGCAATTATTTTTTAAAATCATCTTGAACTTTCTGGACAAATTAGGTAAAATAAATTTGCTGATAAAATTTTGTCAATCTCAATTGTTGGCAGAATAATGTAAAATAATTATTCAATTTTAGGAGGAATCTAAAATGGCAGTAAGAGTAGCAATTAATGGTTTTGGCCGTATTGGTCGTCTTGCATTCAGACAGATGTTTGATGCAGAAGGTTATGAAGTAGTGGCAATCAACGATCTGACAAGCCCTGAGATGCTTGCACATCTGTTAAAGTATGACACAGCACAGGGTAAGTACAAATATGCTGACAGCGTATCTTACGGAGATGATTCCATTACAGTTAATGGAAAGACCATCACAATCTACAAAGAAGCAGATGCTAAGAACCTTCCTTGGGGAGACTTAAAGGTAGACGTTGTACTGGAATGTACAGGTTTCTATACCTCCAAAGAAAAAGCCAGCGCACATATTACAGCCGGCGCACGTAAAGTAGTTATTTCCGCACCTGCTGGAAATGATCTTCCTACAATCGTATACAATGTAAACCATACAACATTAAAGCCTGAAGACACAGTTATTTCTGCAGCTTCCTGTACAACAAACTGCTTAGCTCCCATGGCTAAGGCTTTAAATGACCTTGCACCGATCATGAGCGGTATCATGACAACTGTTCACGCTTACACAGGCGACCAGATGATCCTTGACGGACCTCAGAGAAAAGGCGATAAGAGAAGAAGCCGTGCAGGCGCTCAGAACATCGTTCCCAACTCAACAGGCGCTGCTAAGGCAATCGGCCTTGTTATTCCTGAACTGAACGGCAAATTAATCGGTTCCGCACAGCGTGTTCCCACTCCTACAGGTTCTACAACTATCTTAGTTGCAGTTGTTAAGGGACAGGTTACAAAGGATCAGATTAACGACGCTATGAAAGCTGCTTCTACAGAGTCCTTCGGTTACAACACAGACGAAATCGTATCCTCCGACGTTATCGGAAGCACATTCGGATCCATCTTCGATGCTACACAGACAATGGTAGCTCCTATGGAAGACGGCAATACACAGGTACAGGTTGTTTCCTGGTATGACAACGAGAATTCTTACACAAGCCAGATGGTAAGAACAATCAAATACTTCTCAGAGCTTGCATAAGATACATTCGCCGGGAGCGGATGCTTACAAATTGCTGCGTAATTTAATTATGTGAGGAGTTTGAAAGACCTTAAGGGTCCGGTCTTATGGACCGGGCCCTTATTTATTACAATAAGCTGGCCTGCAGAGCATGACAGTGTTTGTTACAATAAGCTGGCCTGCGGAGGGTGACAGCGTTTGTTACAATAAGCTGGCCTGCGGAGGGTGACAGTGTTTGTTACAATAAGCTGGCCTGCGGAGGGTGACAGCGTTTGTTACAATAAGCTGGCCTGCGGAGAGTGACAGCGTTTGTTACAATAAGCTGGCCTGCGAAGCATGACAGCGTTTGTTAGGAAAAGATAGTATGGAGGAGATAATCATGGGATTAAATAAGAAATCAGTTGATGATATCAACGTAGCCGGAAAGCGCGTGCTTGTAAGATGCGATTTCAACGTACCTCTCAAAAGCGGTGAGATCACAGACGAGACACGTATCGTTGCAGCGCTTCCTACAATCAATAAACTGTTAGCAGACGGCGGCAAGGTAATTCTCTGCTCTCATCTGGGCAAAGTTAAGAACGGCCCTAACGAGGGTGAATCCTTAGCGCCTGTTGCAAAGAGACTTTCCGAGAAGCTTGGAAAAGAAGTAAACTTTGTTGCCGATTACAATGTAACCGGGGAAGCAGCTACTGCAGCAGTGGAAGCTATGAAGGACGGAGATGTGGTACTTCTTCAGAATACACGTTTCCGCGGCAAAGAAGAGACAAAGAACGGGGAAGATTTCAGTAAAGAGCTGGCTGATTTAGCTGACGTATATGTATGCGACGCTTTCGGTTCCTCACACAGGGCACACGCTTCTGTAGCAGGCGTGACCGAGCATGTCCGTGCAAAAGGCGGCGAATGTGCAGTAGGTTATCTGATGCAGAAAGAAATCGACTTCCTTGGAAATGCAGTAGAAAATCCCGTAAGACCTTTCGTTGCAATCCTCGGCGGTGCAAAAGTTGCCGACAAGCTGAACGTTATCAACAACCTGCTTGAAAAATGCGATACTCTCATCATCGGCGGCGGTATGGCATTTACTTTCTTAAAGGCACAGGGCCTTGAGATCGGAAAATCCCTGGTAGATGACGAGAAACTTGATTATTGTAAAGAAATGATGGAAAAGGCTGAAAAGCTTGGAAAGAAAATTCTTCTCCCCATCGACACCACAGTGGCAGCTTCCTTCCCGGATCCCATTGATGGACCTATTGACGTGGAAGTAGTTGACGCTGACAAGATTCCTGCCGACATGGAAGGTCTTGACATCGGAACCAAGACAGCAGAACTCTATGCAGAGGCCGTTAAGTCTGCTAAGACCGTTGTATGGAACGGGCCTATGGGCGTATTTGAGAACCCTACCCTTGCAAAAGGAACAATTGCAGTGGCTAAATCCCTTGCAGAGACAGATGCTACAACAATTATCGGCGGCGGTGACTCCGCAGCAGCAGTTAACCAGTTAGGCTTTGCTGACAAGATGAGCCATATTTCAACAGGCGGCGGTGCTTCCCTTGAATTTTTGGAGGGCAAAGAGCTTCCGGGCGTAATGGCAGCAGATGACAAAGCGGAATAAAGGGTATCTTAGCTGATAAAGGATATCTGATATCCATTGTTTCTATAAGCTGGTGTCAAATAGCGTATTTGCACCGGGATGAACAAAACAGATTAAGGAGATAAGAAAATGGCAAGAAGGAAAATTGTGGCTGGTAACTGGAAAATGAACATGACTCCCAGCCAGGCAGTGGCTTTGTGCGATGAGTTAAAAGATTTGGTTAAATCTGATGATGTGGATGTTGTTTACTGTGTACCGGCTGTAGACATTGTGCCTGTAGTGGAAGCTGTAAAGGGCACCAATGTGGAAGTTGGCGCAGAGAATATGTATTTTGAGGAAAAGGGCGCTTACACAGGAGAAATCTCCGCAGCCATGCTGGTAGATGCAGGCGTTAAGTATGTGATCATCGGCCATTCAGAGAGACGTGATTACTTCAAGGAAGACGACGCTTTATTAAATAAGAAAGTAAAGAAAGCCTTTGAAGCAGGTCTTATACCGATTCTGTGCTGCGGCGAGACACTGGAGCAGAGAGAAATGGGCATTACGCTTGACTGGATCCGTATGCAGATTAAGTCCGACTTAGTTGGCGTGACTGCAGAACAGGCAGCATCCATGGTTATCGCATATGAGCCTATCTGGGCAATTGGAACAGGCAAGACAGCAACTACCGAGCAGGCACAGGAAGTCTGCAAGGCAGTCCGCGACTGCATCGCTGAAATCTATGACGAAGCTACCGCAGAAGCAGTACGCATCCAGTATGGCGGTTCTGTAAATGCAGGCAATGCTGCTGAATTATTTGCACAGCCCGACATTGACGGCGGTCTGGTAGGCGGCGCATCATTGAAAGCTGATTTTGGAAAAATTGTAAATTACAAATAGTCAGTAAGAACTAAACGGCAGTTAATACCAGTACTTCCGCGTTTAGTGAACCGGCTTATGAATGGAAAACCCGTTTCAATTATGTAAATACATAACTGAAACGGGTTTTTTTGTAAAAAATATATAGGGAAGGGAGGGATTTGGTAAATGAAGCAGAAAATACTGATTATAGATGATGATGCAGATTTGTGCAGACTGCTGGGAAATAATCTGGAGCAGGAGGGATATCAGGTGTGTATCTGTCATGACGGCGATGCAGGATTAAAAGAAGCGCAGGGTGCCAGTTATCAGCTTATCGTTCTGGATATTATGCTTCCGCTGAAAAACGGATATGAGGTGTTGGAAAAAATCAGGGAAAAAAGTTTCGTTCCTGTTCTGATGCTGACGGCCAGAGACAGTGAAGGAGACAAGGTATCCGGCCTGAGAATGGGGGCAGATGATTACCTGACAAAGCCCTTTGCAAACAGTGTATTTCTTGCGAGAGTATCCGCTCTTTTGCGAAGGTACACTGTTTTCAATACAAGGGATGTAGGGGCGACATGTATTACTTCCGGCAGACTATCGGTTGATAAGGAAAGGCGCGAGGTCCGCAAAGATGGTTTGCAGATTGCTTTGACGGCAAAAGAGTTTGACCTGCTTTTGTTTTTGGCTGAAAATCAGGGAAAGGTTTTTACCAAAAAGCAGATTTACCGGGCTGTCTGGGAGGATGAGTATGCCTTTGGCGATAATAATATTATGGTGCATATCCGCAGACTGAGAAAAAAGATTGAGGACGATCCCGAAAACCCAAAATATATTTTGACGGTGTGGGGCGTGGGGTATAAATTTGGCGGTGAGACGTTATGATGGTATTTAGTATTATATTAATGCTGGTCTGTATGGGAGAGTTCCTTTACATCTGCCGTATCCGCAGGCAGCTGGTGCAGTGGCTTGCATTTCTGAAAAGCCTGCATAAAGCGCCCGGAGGGAACGCGTTTGTAAAGGGAAAGGGTATTCTTGCAGATATCAATTTTGAACTGAATAGTGTCCTTAAGGAGGGACGCAGACAGCTTCAAAGACTGCAGAGGGCGGAAAATGCGAATCAACAATTGTTAACAGATCTTTCCCATGATGTAAGAACGCCGCTTGCGTCTTTGACCGGTTATCTGGAGTCTCTGGATTCCAAAAGCACAAAAGAGCAGGAGGAATATATTCATGTAGCTTACAGGAAAGCGCTGGATTTACAGGAGCTTATTGATATGCTTTTCCAGTGGTTTAAGCTGGCTTCCGATGAGCAGAGATACCAGATGCAGACCTTGGATATCAATGAATTGACCAGGGAAATCCTAATTGAATTTATACCCGTACTTGAGAAAAAGCAGGTTTCTTTTTCTGCTGCGATTCCCGATGATGAGTGGTTCGTGAAGATAGATAAGATGGCGTATGGGAGGATCCTAAACAACCTTTTAAGCAATGCCATAAAACACGGAGGATGTTCCTTGATAGAAATTGCCATAGAAAGGCGTAAAGACAGGGTGCTGGTTCTGGTTTCAGATAATGGGGCAGGAATCCCCCAAAAGGAGGTTCCTTTTCTATTTGAGCGTTTATACAAGTGTGATCCGTCCCGGGCTGAAAGTGGAAACGGGCTGGGGCTGGCAATTGTCAGGGAACTTACAAATGCGATGTCCGGGGAGATCAGGGTCCAAAGCATCCAGGGAGAAAAAACTACATTCTCTCTGGAACTGCCGCTGATTGTAAGAAAAAATTAAGATATGGTAAAGGAGGGTGTCAGGTTTTACTGATAGAATAAGAAGCAGGAGGTGTTTTTAAGATGAATGAGTATGTAATAAAGACAGAAAACCTGACCAAAGAGTATCATGGACAGGCTGCGGTAGAGGGAATCAGCCTTCATGTGCCGAAGGGAAAAATATATGCCCTATTAGGACGAAATGGCGCAGGAAAAACAACCACAATGAAAATGCTGCTGAACCTTGTAAGGCCATCCGGCGGCAGCATTTACCTTTTTGGCGACAAGAATTCCGGTGTTGGAAAAAGCTGCAGTCACCGTATCGGCTCCATCATTGAAGCACCGGCTTTTTATGAAAATCTGACGGCAGAAGAAAATCTGGAAATTTTAGCGCGGCTGCGGGGCAGGCACCGTAAGGATACCATAGAGCATGCCCTTTTGGCCCTTAGGCTGGACAAAGAGAATAAGAAGCTGTTTCGGGAATATTCTCTGGGGATGAAACAGCGTCTGGGATTAGCGGCAGCGGTCATGCATGAACCGGAGCTGCTGATCCTGGATGAGCCGATGAATGGACTTGACCCTGTGGGAATACATGAAACCAGAAACTATTTACTACAATTATGCAGGGAAAACGGTACCACCATATTCATTTCCAGTCATGTGCTCAATGAAGTTGAGCAGCTTGCAGATGTGATAGGCGTAATCGATAAGGGGAAGCTTCTGGAAGAAACCAGCCTGCAGGAATTATACAGGCACAGGCGCAAGTTTGTGGAATTTGAGGTGTCTGATGTAAATAAGGCAGCTCTGGTGCTGGAACGTGGGTTTCACATTTCGGATTACGCAATTACAGGAAAAAATCTGCTTCAGTCCTATGAAAAAATAGACAGCAGGGCGGATATTAACAGCCGTTTTATCAGGGAAGGCATCCATGTGGCTGGGGTAAGTGTGAGCGCCGGGAAACTGGAAGATTATTTTACCGAGTTAGTGGGAGGTGAGGGGATTGGCTGATATTCTATGCTGTGAATGGATAAAATTAAAACGTTCTAAAATTTTACTAATTGGCATTTCAGGCTCATTTATTGTCCCTTTTCTGGTTACTGTAAATGATATCAGGATCAGCTTATCCAATCCCCAGGCGCCCTTAAGCCTTGGAGGAATATATGAAGACACCATTATGTTTATAATGCTGTTGTTTGGCCCGCTTGTGATGGCGGTTGTGGCAACATATCTGGTAAGCAGGGAATATACGGAAAAAACACTGAAAACAGTTTTTGCAGTTCCGGTGGGGCGCAGGCAGTTCCTGACGGGTAAATTCATCATACTTTTTATTCTTGTACTTTTGTTCATGATCCTTTCATGGCTGGATATTATCGTGATATCCATAATCTGTAATTTGTTTTTGGAGGTTGCACAGATAAATCCGTTATCAGCAGTTTTCATTCTGGTCCAGATGCTTAAGGGCGGTATCCTGTTGTTTGCGACACTTACACCCTTTGTATATCTTGCCCTGCGTACAAAAGGATCGTTGGTCCCTTTTATAGCCATCGCAGCAATCAGTCTGTTCAATGTGGTATTATCAGGCTCACCCATAGCAGGAGTCTATCCCTGGACGGCATCTTACCTGCTGCTGACAGGCAGGCTGGCACAGGCAGGGTCAGGCGGTCTGGAAGGAATGTCCGTTATTTTATTTGTATGCGTGTCCGGTATAGGCGCCAGTTTCATAAGATTCCAAAAAGAAGATATTGTCTAATTCTCTTAAATTCTTAAATTTCTAAAAAATCAGAATGGAAATCAGGGATTTTTATTGTAATTTAAAATGAAATGGTTTATTATAGTAATAATTGTGCTTTTCATGTGGATATCATACTACAGCAGTGGCATTAATGCCGCTGCTGAATTTGTGCCGTGTGCCCTGCGGTGCAGGTTTCATCCTGGCTGCGGACTGGGGCAAGGAGGAGTCATGGAAAATAAGTTATATCTTGTAATTCCCTGCTATAATGAGGAGGAAGTGCTGCTGGAGACTGCCGGACGCCTCAGGGAGAAGATGGCCAGCTTAATCAGCCAAAATAAGATTGATGAAAAAAGCCGTGTGATTTTCGTAAACGACGGGTCTAAGGACGGGACCTGGGAGCTGATTGAAAAGCTCCACCGGGAAAATAAGCTCTTTGGCGGCATCAATTTGAGCAGGAACAGAGGACATCAGAATGCCCTGCTTGCCGGGCTGATGACGGTCAGGGATCATGCGGACATGGTGATTTCCATGGATGCGGATCTACAGGATGACATCAATGCCATGGATGAAATGATTGACAAATACTTAAGCGGAACGGATATCGTGTATGGTGTGCGCAGCAGCAGAAAGAAGGACACCTTTTTCAAGAAAGCCACGGCGGAAGGTTTTTATAAGATCATGAATACCATGGGGGCAAATACGGTGTTCAACCATGCGGATTACCGCCTTATGAGCAGACGCGCGCTGGAAGGATTAGCACAATATGGTGAGGTAAATCTGTTTTTGCGGGGCATTGTGCCGATGATCGGCTATCCCGTGGATGTGGTTTATTATGAGCGCGGGGAGCGCTTTGCGGGGGAGAGTAAATATCCTTTTGGAAAAATGCTTTCTTTTGCCGTTGAGGGCATCACTTCCCTGAGCACAAAGCCCATAAGAATGATTACGTTTCTTGGTTTCTTTATCTTTATTGTAAGCATCGGCATGCTTATTTACAGTATAGCCCGTCACTTTATGGGGGCTACTATCGTAGGATGGACAACTCTTATGGTCTCGGTGTGGGCCATCGGGGGACTGATCCTGCTTTCATTGGGAGTAGTAGGAGAGTATATTGGAAAGATATATCTGGAAACGAAATCACGGCCCAGATTTATAATAGAACAGTTTTTAAATGACGAAAATTAATGATGAAATTTCAGAGAAAAGATTGGAGAAAAAATTGGAAGAAAAGTTTGAAACAACAGGACAGATTAGTGAAGAAGCGGATGGAACGGCCCAGAGCCTCAAATACAGCGAGTCAGGAATCCATACGGATATCTTAAAGGCAGTGCGGGAAATGGGATTCGAGGTCATGACGCCCATTCAGGAACAGGCGATACCGGTTCTTTTGGATGGAAAAGACATGATCGGACAGGCCCAGACAGGCACCGGCAAGACCGCAGCCTTTGCCATCCCCATGATACAGGGAGTCGATCCCGAAATCCATAAGCCCCAAGGGATCATTTTATGTCCTACCAGAGAGCTGGCCATGCAGGCGGCGGAAGAAATCCGCAAACTTGCCAAATATATGCAGGGGATCAAGGTGCTCCCTGTTTATGGAGGACAGGATATTGGCAGACAGATCAAGGCGTTAAGCCAGGGCGTACAGATTATTGTAGGAACGCCGGGAAGAGTGATGGATCACTTAAGGCGGCATACCATCAAGACTTCCCATATTAAGATGATTGTTCTTGACGAGGCAGATGAAATGCTTAACATGGGATTTCGGGAAGATATTGAGACGGTATTGGAGGACATGCCGGAGGAACATCAGATGGCCCTGTTTTCAGCAACTATGCCTCAGGCGATTCTTGATATTACGGGAACCTACCAAAAAGATGCAGTGTATGTCAAGGTAACTCCCAAAGAAGTTACAGTGGCGGCCATCAAGCAGTATTATTACAGAGTGGCAAAGAAGGACAAGACAGAGGCCCTGTGCCGTCTGATTGACTATTACCAGCCGTCAAGGAGTCTGATTTTCTGTAATACCAAACGCATGGTGGATGAAATAACGATCAGGCTTAAAGAAAAAGGGTACGAGGCGGAAGGGCTTCACGGGGATCTTTCCCAAAACCAGCGGGATACTGTCATGAATCTTTTCAGGAACGGCAGATGTGAGATCCTGATTGCCACTGATGTGGCCGCAAGGGGAATAGATGTCAGCGGCGTGGACGCCGTGTTCAACTATGACGTACCAGAGGACATTGAATATTACGTGCACAGAATCGGGCGTACCGGGCGTGCCGGCAAGACGGGGCGGTCCTTTACCCTTATATCCGGCAGGGAGATTTTCAAGATCCGCAACATAGAGAGGGTCTGCCATACCACCATCAAGGAGAGAAAGATCCCCACCCCGGCGGATATTACGAAAGTAAAGGCAGGCAAGCTGTTCATTGAGGCCATTGAGGTGATGGAGAGCAAAGACCTGACAGAAATGAAAAGGAGAATCCAGCAGTCGGCGGAAGAAAATGACTATGATGTGCTGGACTTGGCGGCTGCTTTCATGCAGATGAGTATGGGAGATGAGCCGGAGGAAATTGCAGAAGAAAAGCCCTACCCTGAAAAGAGCAGAAGGGACAGGGACCGGAGAGGCCGCAGAGACAGGCGGGAGGACGAAAGAAGAGACGGAGCCCGCAGGGACAGAAGAAATTCCGAAAGAAGAGACGCAGGCCGCAGGGATAAGAGAGACGGCGGGCGCAGAGAGGCTGACCGCAGGGACAGAAAAAGCGGCGAGAGGAATATGGACAGGCGGGAAACGGAACGCCGGGAAAAAGAGCGCCGGGACAGAGACAAAAGAGATTTCAAAAAAGGAAAAACTGAAAAGAGAGAAAAGGGCGGAATTTATGCCTTTGAAAAGTTTTTATCAAAAAAGAAATAGAAATCTGAGGTCTTGCAGAAATGAAGGGTAACAGAAATAGGAAAAGACGCCGCAGAAGGAAGACTTCTGCGGCAAAATATGTAGGAATATCATTACTGCTGGCCGTAGCGGCAGCAGGCGGCATTGTACTTTGGAATTTGACCCCGGGAGTCAAAATAGCAAAACGGCTGGAAGCTGCAGATGCTTTTGTAAAGAGCAGGGATTATGAGGAAGCCATTGCCTCCTGTGTGGAGGCGCTGGAGATTGATTCTAAGTCAGTGGAAGCATACCGGGCAATGGCAGGGGTCTATGTGACGAAAGAGGACTGGCAGTCAGCAGAACAGATTTTGTATAAGGGCTGGGAAACTACCCAGGATGAAGCGCTTTTGCAGGAGTACTGCGTACATCTTCTTAATGATGCTGTGGCGGATATTAATGGACAGAACTGTACACTGGAAACCCTTGGAAAATGCGTTACGGCCATGGAGCAGGATCCGGCCGGGGCGGATGTCTATAAATTGCTGGATGCCTGTTACAGCCGTTTGTTTACCACAGAAGATACGACACTGTTTTGTAACGGGGAAAGTGACGGTGCCTGCGGCTTTGAAACTTATCTGGATGTTATGAACCGGATGCTTTACGTTTATGAGTCAGCCCCGGCACCGGAGCTTAAAGCGGAAATCCTCAAATACGCAGCGCCTTCCAATCCGGCTTTGTGGCTGGATAATAAACATCTGGAAGATTACCGGAATCTGCTTGCCCGGGCGGCTTTGCTTGACGATGGGGGAGTCCTTGGGGATTTAACTGCCTGTCTGGAAAAAGCCTTCTGGGCCCAGAACACCTTTGCGGAAGCTTTCCGCATCTTTGAATCGGGAGAGTTTGAGCCCATCAGGGACTTTATGCAGTCTCCGGAATACATTTCCCTGCGGGATCAGTTTATTGAAGGAAGCGTGGAATACTGGGACGGCAAGACATACATACCGGTTTGCAAAGACAGGATGAAACTGGTCAATACAGAAGGAAAGTGGAGCTTTTCCTTTGCAGATTTTGAGGAATACCCACAAGTATCGGGAGTGATCAAGATCTGGGGAACAAAGCAGGAGGACGCAGGCGTCCAGCGGATATGCATTTCCTATGAACCGCCCTGCACAAACGGGGAATACTATCCCCATACCACCTATGAGTTTGTTTACCTTTACAGCAATGTAAAAATCGGGGGACAATATGTACCCCAGATGAATTACCGCTTTGAAACCAGAACCGCCGATCCCATGGGAACCACCTCACAGCTAATCGGCGACTGGGGCGGCGAACATGAGTGGACAACAGAATATTGACAGCAAAGTTCCGCCCCGCCCGTCCGTGGACCCCTCCATGCAGTTTTCGGAGCTGTAGTGGAAAATCGGTAATTTCACTTATGAAATGGTCCACAGTCAGGGAGAAACCGCCATGGATGGCGGTTTCAGGCGCTAGCGGCATGGACGCCGCTTAGCGCCGGCCTGTCCGTTTCCAGTTATTTTCCCCATTTCATTAGTGAAATCCGATTTGTAACTCCAGTTTCGAAAACAGCATGGAGGGATCCACGGGCAGGCGGGGCGGAATTCCAGCCTCTATTAGGAGGCTGGAATCATTTGTGCGGTA
>Ga0224742_10227_pt1 | contig 14232 bp, 12 predicted proteins | sample LIM_E_Water_Neg_FD_161631 | JGI IMG/M metagenome (GOLD analysis project Ga0224742, IMG submission 161631) | Enriched cells from gastrointestinal tract of the lab mouse from Pacific Northwest National Laboratory (PNNL), Richland, Washington... | ecosystem: Host-associated > Mammals > Digestive...
ACATGAACAGATGTATAATATGCTAAAGGCTGGAATAATAAATGAAAACATTTTAGACGGGTTTTATAAAATGGAAAAGTATATTCCAGATTTAGGTAGTGAAATTTATGTTAATTGTAAATGTATATAAAATATTGATATAGAAATTTTAGGGAGGAAAGTTTACTTAGTATGTCAAGAGAAAGAATGAATGTGTATATAACTACATCCATAAAACATTTGGCATATGCTTATGTAGCGATTTATTCCCTGTTTGAAAATAATACGGATTCAGAGGTGTATCTATACATTGTATCGGAGGACATTAAAGAGTCAGACCTTTCACATGAATATAAGATTGCTGATGAGTTCGGTCATCATATTATTATTGTTCCGTTTGATGATGAAATGGCCAGGAGTTATACCCATTCCATTGACGAGCAGCATTGGCCAATGGCGACCATGTCCTGCTATTGGATGTTTCATGCCCTGCTTCCGGACGACGTTGACCGTATTATGGCAATAGAATCGGATACCGTTACGACAGGTTCCTTATACGATGTATACCACACAGAGTTAGGAAGTGCATACATGGCATGTCCCGGACCGGAGCATAAGCCGCATTCTCACATTAATTTTGCGGAAAGTCTGGGAGGACAATGCGTAACATTTGTTCTTTCCGTGTATGACGTTAAAAGAATAAAGCAGGACTTTGCATTAGAGGATATTTTTAAGGCGGACGCAATTGTGAGGAGAGCGGCCGGCCGTTCACAAATGGAATTTACCTTTGGGATTTTATTTAAGAACTATATCAAGTATATACCAGGTAAGGAATCCTGTCTGGATGAAAACCGTGAATATATCAGAATTTTAGGATGGGATTATATTACCGAGACGGAAAAAACATGTAAATTGCTGCATTTTTCCTCTTATGAAGACTATGGAAAGCCTTGGAATCCGGTGGAGTTAATGCCGGGATATTATTATTGGTGGAAATATGCGAAATGCAGCCCTTATTTTCGTGAATACATGGAAAGGCAGTGGGAGATTTACAGCAGGACAAACAGGGAAAAGGAGAAGCTGAAGAAAAATATCAGCTATAGAAACATTCTCCTTGCAGCATATATGATTTTTGTTGTGCTTATGTCGGTTTATAAAGGATTTATGACACATGGTTTAGCGGACTGCCTTATGGTAGTGATGCTGGCTGCGGTAGCAGTTTTTATGGCGGCAGGGGTTCGATGGGTATTGGATATGTTTTTTAGGTGGTGGAAGAAAAGATGAGAGTTCCTTTTGTTACATTTAAGCCGTTAGAGAAAGAACTGGACAGAGAGCTTCGCGAAGCCTTTGAGAGGGTATATGAAAGAAGCTGGTATATATCCGGGGAAGAGGGGGAGCAGTTCGAGAAGGAGTTCGCAGAGTATTGTAATGCTGATTATTGTGTCGGCTGCGGCAATGGATTGGACGCTTTGTTCTTAATACTTAAGGCATACGGCATTGGAGTGGGAGATGAGGTGATTATTCCCTCTAACACCTTTATAGCCACAGCGCTTGCAGTCAGCAGAACCGGAGCGGTTCCCGTGATGGTGGAGCCGGATATTCGAACTTATAATATTAATCCGCAGTTGATAGAAGAAAAGATTACAAAGCGGACGAAGGCAATTATCGCGGTACATCTTTATGGCCAGCCGGCTGATATGGATGCGGTTCTGGATATCGCGGAAAAGTATCATCTTAAGGTGATAGAGGATGCGGCCCAGGCTCACGGGGCGTTATATAAAGGAAGAAGGACAGGCAGTCTTGGGGATGCCGCTGGATTCAGCTTTTATCCGGGAAAAAATCTGGGGGCTTTGGGAGATGCCGGATGCATTACCACGAATGATAGTGAGTTGGCAGGAAAAGTGCGCGCGTTGGCAAACTATGGTTCTGACAGAAAATATCATCATATTTATCAGGGATATAATACCCGGCTTGATGAAATGCAGGCGGCTTTTTTGAGGGTGAAACTGCCGGGGCTTGATAAAGTAAATGAAAGCAGACGTATGATTGCGGACAGGTATTTGCAGGGTATTTATAATGAGAGAATTGTGCTGCCTTATATTGAGGCGGATGTGGAGCCGGTGTGGCATATTTTTGCCGTAAGAACAAGAAATAGAGATGAGCTGGCCGCATATCTGGGGGAGAAAGGAATTCAGACAGTTATTCATTATCCGACGGCGATTCACTGCCAGCAGGCATATGCCGGTGAAAAACCGGAAACAGGGGAACTGCCGGTTTGTGAAGAACTCAGCTCCACAGAGCTGAGCCTTCCGCTGTATTACGGGATGGGTGACGAGATAGAGTATGTGATTGATGCTTTGAACACGTGGAAGGCTGTCTGACCGGAGACACGTTTGGTTGAGGAGAAACAGATGAATATTAAGATGATACCCTTTCAGATTCACGGAGATGAAAGAGGTTCTTTGATAGCTTTGGAAGAGAATAAAAATATCCCGTTTACAGTAAAAAGAGTATATTATATGTTCGATACAAAGCAGGGTGTGCACAGAGGGTTCCATGCTCATAAAACCTTGAAACAGATATTGTTTTGCCCGAGCGGGGCATGTACGATTTTGCTGGATTCAGGATTGGAGAAGAGACGTGTCCGGTTAGACAAGCCCACAGAAGGATTGTATCTGGAATCAAATATTTGGAGGGAAATGTATGATTTTACTCCGGATGCAGTGCTTATGGTACTAGCGTCTGATTATTATGATGAGAGTGATTATATACGTAATTATGATATGTTTTTAGATTATATAAATGTGAAGAGGGATTTGGGAGAATAGCAGATGGAGAGGCTGGAAGAATACTTGACTGGAAAGATAAAAGGAATATCAAAACAAAAAAAAGCGTTATTTCTTAGTGTTTTTCTTTTTGGCTTATTTGCCCATGGTTATATGTTTACAAACAATCTTACTTATCATGACGGGATTCTTTCAATCAACTCGTTGGGAGCAACTTTCAACTTAGGACGTTTTGTATTAGGATTTCTTGAAATTGCGGGAAAAAGTACGGTAGGTGTGTTTGCCTCACCGTTATTCCATGGGATGCTTTCTCTTTTATTTATTGCCGTTTCGGGAATGCTTGTCTTAGACATTTTGCATATTAAAGGGATATTAAGTGCGATATATACAGGAATTGTTATGGCGGTGTTTCCTGTGGTTACCAGTATTTTTACGTTTATGTATACTTCCAGTGCTTATTGGTTTGCTTTATTTCTTAATGTACTTGCAGTTTGGGCAATGGTTAGAAGGCAGGGGATAAAACGTGCCATTATCAGTGGAACATTACTTGCTACGGCAATGGGAATTTATCAGGCATATTTTACAGTTACCATTACACTGTTTTTTATATCTTTAATGGTTGATATGTTTGAAAATATGAGAATCCGAATCAGAGATATTGTTATTAGGGGGATTTGGTATCTTTCAACAATGGGAATTGGTCTTGTCGGTTATTTGATTTTAAATAAAATAATTGTCACTATTGGAGGAATCGGACTATCCACTTATGAAGGAATAAATGAAGTGGGGAAGATTCAGCTTTCAAAAATACCTTTTATGATATGGAATGCCTATTACTATATGCTATATGAAATAAAGTGGTGTGGAGTGAATACTACAATGTTTCAGAGGCTTCTTGCTTGGGGCATTATTTTTATAACGATACTGTTTTTAATACTATTTGTGCTTAAAAGCAATGGAGCAAAAAAGAATAAAGTGCTGTTATTCTTTATGATGTTACTGCTGCCAATGGCATTAAACAGTATTTATTTAATGTCTTCAAGTGAAAATTACAGTCCACATATATTGATGCGATATTCTCTGGTTTTTGTGTTTATAATACCGATTATACTGCTGGAACATACAAAACGGATAGAGGCTGTGGATAAAGGCAGATTAATATGCAGAAATGGATTATCAATCTGTTTATTACTATTTATGTGGTTACTCCCGGTCACATATATTTATCTTGATAATGCGTCTTATTTAAAAGCTGATTTTTTAAAAGAACAAACAACGGCATGGTTTACAGAACTGATTGCTGAAATAAAAAGTACAGAAGGGTATGAAGATGATTTACCTGTGGTTTATATTGGGGAACGGGAAGTAAAGGATATCGGCTTGGCGGAAATGCCTTATTTTGATACGATTTCTGCAGACGGGTTTGGATATAATCTGGAAGATTTAATTAATAATTATGCGTGGAGGGCATTTGTTGAAAGACATTGCGGTTATTCTCCGGAAGAAATATGGGAGAGGGAAAGGTATGAGGAAATGGATGAGATAAAACAAATGCCTTCGTATCCGGATAAAGGTTCGATTCAAGTTATTGACAATGTTGTAGTAGTTAAATTTTCATAACGATAAGCGCAGGAGATGCAAGAATGAAACTGATTATACAAATTCCCTGTTATAACGAGGCTGAAACATTGGAAATCGCATTAAATGCGCTTCCTAAATATATTGAAGGAGTAGATGCCATAGAATACCTTATTATTGATGATGGGTGTAAGGATGGCACTGCGGAAGTTGCAAAAAAATGGGGGGTTCATCATGTGGTCAGTTTTTCGCAAAATAAAGGTTTGGCAAAGGGGTTTATGGCTGGTCTGGATGCATGTCTTAGAAACGGAGCAGATATCATTGTTAATACCGATGCAGATAACCAATATTGCGGGGATGATATCGGAAAATTGATAAAGCCGATTCTCGATAGGGAAGCCGATATTGTAATAGGAGAGCGGCCAATTGATAATACAAAGCACTTTTCATGGATGAAGAAGAAATTACAGCATTTTGGAAGCTGGGTGGTTCGCAAGGCATCTCATACAGATATTCCTGACGCGCCCAGTGGATTTCGTGCCTTTAGCAGAGAAGCCGCTATGCGTGTGAATGTAGTTAATGATTACACATATACATTGGAAACAATTGTGCAGGCAGGGAGAAATCGTATAGCAATTACTTCTGTTCCTATAAGAACAAATCCGGAACTACGTAAATCAAGGTTGTTTCACAGTATGCTAGGGTATGTAAAGAAATCTATGATTACGATTTTGAGAGCGCTTATTATGTATAAACCTCTCTACTGTTTTTCGCTGGTAGCATTATGCCCGTCTCTGGTAGGATTAGCAATAGGTGTTCGTTTTTTGGTTTACTACTGGTCGGGAAGAGGAGCAGGACACATCCAGTCCTTGATACTGGCATGTACATTATTGATTATGGGGTTTATTACCTTCGTCATTGGAATGCTGGCTGATGTGATTGCTGCTAATAGAAAAATACTGGAGGACGTAGAGTATCATACAAGAAAATTAGATTATGACAGATTTATAAATAATGATGAGCAGGGATGAGATATGAAAAAAATATTGATGGTGGCTACATGTAATTTCCTTACAAATCGTAATGATGGTGGGAGGCAATGCAGTTACAGGAATTATGATATTTTATGTCAGATTTTTGGCGTTGAGAATGTATATCTGTACATGATTACAAACGATGAAGTAAAAGAGTCAGAGCGTATATCGATATTTTTAACATATAGTAATAAGATACAGCAGATATGGTGGGCGTTAGGGCTTCGAATCGGATATAGCCGGAAAACAATGAACCAGATAATTGAAAATATTAATCGGGAAAATTTTGATTATATATGGTTTGACAGGTCAACCCTTGGAGGAATATGCAAAAAAGTTCAAACAAAAGCAAAAAAAGTATTCTTTTTTCATAATGTTGAGAAGAAATATATACAAAATAAAATTTTACATGAAAGTGTCGGATACTTGGTTTCTTATCCTGCATTCTTGGTAAACGAAAGGAATGCCGTAAAAAAAGCTGATAAGATTGTATGTTTAAATAGCCGAGATTCAGAATTAGTTAAAGCGGTTTATAGAAGAGAAGCTGATTTGGTGTTTCCGATTTCATTTTCTGATATTTTTGATAAAAAAGAGGTATTATTTGAGAAAACTTCTTGCAGAATAACGGGAAAATTACTTTTTATAGGCTCATTTTTCCAGCCCAATATAGATGGCATAGAGTGGTTTATAAATAATATTATGTGTCAGTTTCCCGATATTAAGCTAACCGTGGTGGGTAAGGGATTAGAAAAAAAAGCGACAGACTGGCAACGGGTAAATGTACAGATAGTTGGAACAGTACAGGATGTTGGAGAATATTATAAGGATTCTGATGCGGTAGTGTTGCCGATATTTTATGGCGATGGGATGAAAGTTAAAACCGCAGAAGCGCTTATGTATGGGAAGGCTATTTTTGCTACAAGAGAAGCGTTGGAAGGCTACGAAACAGAAGAACAGCCAGATATATTTGAATGTAATACGAAAGAAGAATTTATTAACGCAATTAAGAAGTTTTATATGATAAAGAGAGAAAGTAATATAAGTTATTCGAATCGACAACTTTTTTTTAGACAAATATGAAAATATGACATTGACAAGAAAATTAAAAGAGCTATTTAATTAATAGGGAAGGCGATTAAGCTTAAGGGGAGAAAGCATCTATGAATACTTTAAGAAAAATAAGAGATGTTTATCAAAAATTAGATTTTATCTTGTCAGCGGAACAAAAAAAATATGCGATTTTAGTTTTATTCATGGGAATGGTGGCAGCTTTGCTGGAGTTACTTGGAGTGGCAGTAATCATTCCTATTTTAGATATGTTAATAGATGTGAATGCATTAGGAAACAAGTGGTTTATCAAGCCATTTGTTGAGGGGCTGCAATTAAATAATACAAGTAGAATGATATGGTTTGTGTGCATTGGAGTTATAGGTATTTATTTTTTAAAGAATTTTTATTTTACTTTTTATAATTGGGTATCTTTGAAATATGCATATAAAATACGGAGAGAATTGTCAATTAGAGTGTTACATGCATATATGAAACAAGGATACATTTTTTTTTGTTGAAAATAATTCCTCCAGGCTCCTGCAGGGAATAGGAAATGACGTTGATAGTGTGTATAGTATAATTGGTCAATTATTCGGAATCCTTACAAAAATAATGACTATAATATGTATTGCTGTTTTTATTATTTTTCAATTCAGGGAAATGGCATTTGTACTGATATTTTTGGCAATTGTCTGCCTTGTCCTAATTCAGCTTTTTTTTCAAAAAGCGATGAAACGGAACGGTATAGAGAGAAGAAATTTAATGTTTGAAAATAATAAAATATCTATCGAAGCAATTCAGGGGAATAAAGAAATACTGGTTATGCATAAACAGGATTTCTTTGTGCGGATTTACAGTAAAACACTTGAAGAATTATATAGGGTATGTGTTAAGGTGGACTTGGGGACGATTTCCCCCAGCTATATAATAGAAATGATTTGCATCACAGGTGTTATGCTGGTGGTTGCCACTCAATTGGGGAATGCAAACGGCAGTTACACATTACTTAATCAGTTATCAACAGTCGCTGTCGCTGCATTTAGAATATTACCTGCATTGGGCGCAATTACCAGTGGAATTAACGTTATTACAATGAATATGTCTCAGCTATCGGCCTCATACGATACCCTTGCAGGAGTGAAGGAACTGGAGCGAAAAGATACTGAGAAAAAAGTAACAGCTGATAAATATCGTAATATTAAATTTTTTAAAGGAATTAGAGATTAGAGGAGTTTATTATAGGTATCCTAATGTAGAGGATTTCGTAATAGCCGGAGTAGATATCAGGATTGAGAAAGGGCAGTCTATTGCCCTTATCGGGCCTTCGGGAGCAGGAAAAACTACTATGTCGGACATAATTCTTTCTTTATTGAAGCCGCAGAAAGGGGCAATATTAATGGATGGAATTGATATAGAAGACCTCGGAGAAGAATGGAGCCGGGTTATAGGATATGTACCTCAGGCTGTTTATATTGTGGATGATACTATAAAGAATAACATTGCATTTGGAGAAGAGGTTATAGATGAAGAACGGGTATGGAGGGCGCTCAAAATTGCGCAACTGGATAATTTTGTTAAAGGTTTGCCGTCAGGAGTTGAAACGGTTGTCGGGGAGCGGGGGGTTAGGTTTTCAGGAGGACAAAGGCAACGGCTTGCAATAGCAAGAGCATTATATCGTAATCCCGAAATATTGATTTTGGATGAAGCGACTGCAGCTTTAGATAATGAAACCGAAGAAGAGGTTATGGAAGCTATCGAAGCACTGCAGGGATATAAAACGATGATTATTGTTGCGCATAGGCTGACTACTATAAGAAATTGTGATAAGATATATGAAATAAAGGATGGAAAAGCAGTAGAAAAGGATAAAAAAGAGGTTTTGACCGGTTTGGTTTCAAACATTAGATAATGCTTATTTGAGATTTATGGAATATAATAGGGGTATATAAAAGGATAAAGAATATGAAGATTATAAAATATGAGAATTTGTATCAGGATATTTGGGATAGATTTGTATTAGAAGAAGCTTGTAATGGAACATTTTTGCAGTCAAGAAAATTTCTGAATTACCATCCTGTAGAAAGATTTACGGATACCTCTTATATGGTGTTTGATGATAAGCAACATCTTGTCGCAGTATGTCCGGCCTGTGAAATAATCGAAAATGGTGCAAAGGTATTATGTTCCCATGCTGGAAGTACTTATGGGGGGATTATTATAGGGAAAAAGTGGTATAGAACAGCAAAAGTAATTGAAATTGTTCGTTCATTGGAAGAAGTATGGATATCAGAAAAATTTGAAAAAGTAATAATTAAGCAGACACCCAGCTTATTGGCCTCAGAAAACGTGGATTTGCTTCAATATTGTTTCTATTACTTAGGTTTCCAATGTTGTAATGAATTAAATTTATATGTAGATTTTGAAAACTATAGCGATGATATTTTGTCAGAGTTTTCGCAAGGAAAGAGAACGGATGTTCACAATTGCCAAAAGAAAGGATTATATTATAAAAAACTTACAACATGCAAAGAAATCGAATATTTACTTTGCCTGCTTGAAAAAACTCTGGAGAAATATAAGAAAAAACCGGTTCATACAGTAGAAGAAATATATGAATTTCAGACGAAAAGGCTAATTGATGAATGCGAATGCTTTGGAGTATATGAAAATGATACGATGTTAGCGGCTTCCATGATGTTTTATTTTAATAGAGTAAATGTTGCGCATGCGCAGTATTTATGTGCTAATCCTGATTATAAACAGCTTAGTCCCATGTCTTTTATGTATTATGTTATGTTGGTCGAAATGAGGAAAAGGGGTTATAAGAAAGTGTCATGGGGAATAGGAACGGAGAATATGGGTTTATATTTAAATGAAGGTCTGGTAAAAAGTAAAGAGTATTATGGAAGCAAGTATGGTATAAATCCGATATTTGCGAAAAATTATAGATGAAATTAAAAACGGAGAATGTAAATGTTATATATATACAGGTCGTTCAGAGATTATATTATAAAAAAGGTATTTTATAAAGAAAAGGTATTTTTGATAATCGAAAGCATAAAGGATTATTGCGACAGGTTAAAAAAAAGATATGAATATGTAAAAACTGGAATTTCCACAACACTTTGCTATCCAGAATACTTTGAAGGAGGAAAAGAAAGACTGGTTGAATTCAGGTGTCCTGACATTTATATCGCAGAATTGAATAATGTATATGTATATCCGGAAACATCTATTTTAACAGATAATAAAAAGATTTATTGTGATGAAATAGTAAACGATTTTATAGTAAGGCGATGTGATTTCAGGGGTGGCGCTATAAAGGACGTTATCAATGACGAATACTATTTGACTTATTTTAAGTCTTTAAAAAAAATAGAGAAAGGCATCTGGCTTGGCGGTATAGGCTCCAGAAATTTATTTCATTTGACATTAGAAATTCTACCTAAAATGATACTGCTCGACGAATCAGAAGAGTATAAAGTACTGCCTCTTATTATGGACGAAGCAGTTTTCAGGGTTCCGCAGTTAAAAGAACTTGTTGAACTGGTAAATATTAATAAACGTCTTGTAATTCCAGTATCGGCAAGGATGAAAGTAAAAAAACTGGTACATGTTTCAGCAATTTCACCAATGACGTTTAATGTAAAGGATAAAAAAGAAATCCCGGAAGATAATCGAATAACCAGGGAAGCAATATTTAGTGTAAGGGAGCGTATACTGGGTGAATTTGATATTAAGGAAATCAAACCGGAACGAAGAATTTTTTGCTCGCGTCGAAGAACAAATAATATGCGTTTAGTTAATTCAATGGAGGTTGAAAAAGTATTTCATAGATATGGGTTTGAAGTTGTATTTACAGAGGATATGTCTTGCCTGGAACAAATAAAATTATTTAGAAGCGCAAAATATGTAGCAGGGGCAAGCGGTGCTGCCTTTACAAATATTATATATTGCCATGAAAATACAATGTTAATACACATATACCCGGAAAAGGAGGATGGGATAGATTATCCGACTATTGCGCATTTAGTTGGAATGAGGTGTATAGGATTGGATGGAACCGTAGTAGGCAATGCAGATACAGCTTCTCAAATTCAGTATGAATGTGACTTGGATTATTGCGAGAGATTTTTAAGGACATTATAGAGGAAAACAAATGAAAGAGAATTTTTTGTTCAAAGTAATGGAAAGTATATATGAGAATGCTGCTGTTTTGTATTGCCTGAAAAAGAAAATAGCAAGGAAAGACAGGATTAAAGTCGCTTTTCTCGCGACAGAGCCTGAATCGTGGGATATTGTAGCCTCTGTTTATGAAGAATTTGGTAAACGGAAAGAGGCAATTGTTGATTTGATAGTAGTTCCTTCTTTTGACAGTAATTTGAATTTGCCAATGGAGTATAGCTATGAGAGAGAATTTTTCATAAAAAAATATGGTAAGATTATAGAAGCAATTGACAGTAATAAAAATGTAATTGATTTGAGAGCGCAAAAATATGATTATATATTCTATCAGGACCCATATGATATGCATTTACCGACAGAGATGAGAAGTTATTGTGTAGTGAGATATTCAAAAATTTGCTATATTCCGTACGGATTCTATTGCGCAGACGTGTTTTGGGAAACAGTATTTAATAAAAACTTTTTTAGAAATGTATACTTTGGTTTTATGGATTCTCAAACCAGTGTAAATGAATTGAAAAGCAAGTTCCGGATAAGCACAATATTGGGCTGTCATAATTTTGAATATTTGGGTTATCCGGCATTAGAACCATATTTAAATATGAAATCATCTCATAAAAATTATAGAATTTGCTGGACACCACGTTGGACCTATGATGAAGAAATGGGGGGAAGCCATTTCTTTGAATATAAGGAGCGAATTATTTCATTGGGTGAACTGTTTCCCCAAATTCAATTGACAATTAGACCGCACCCGTTGCTATTCGCCAATATGGTTAAATTGGGATTAATGACGGAAAAAGATGTTGAAAATTATAAAGAAGAATTAATTAAAAAGGATATAATCCTTAATCAGCACGATATGATAATAGATATTTTTCCGAATATAGATATCCTGATTACGGATATTTCTTCTGTTATGATACCTTTCTTTTTAACAGGAAGACCTGTTATTTATTGCTCTAATAATATTAAATTAAATAAGATATGCAGTAAAATGTCCGAAGGAATGTATATAGCAGATTCATGGGAAGATATTATTCGTTATCTGAATGATATTATGAAAGGTAATGACTATTTAAAACCGAAAAGGGATGCGATTATAGACAGCGAGTTCAGAGGTCACGATAATGCGGCGAAAGCTATTGTAGACAGGGTTTTAGGTGTGTAGCAGGGAGAAAAATAATACTTCTTATCTTGCAGGGGATACTTAATTACTAACGATGTGCCCATTTATCAGAGAGAAAGAGGCAAATGGAATGAAACCAATATTATATTTAATTACAACTGATTTTCCTTTTGGAAAAGGTGAGGACTCTTTTATACTTCCGGAATTGCCCTTTTTGACTGAGAAATTTGACGTTATCGTTATTTCCAATTCTCTGAGTAAAGAACAAACTGCTATTCTGGATGAAAATGTGAAGGTAATACATTATACAAGGAAAGCGTCTTTGCTCCAGAAGCTATGGGACAGTATTTGCTATTTAGGCAGCAGCGCTGCTTATAAAGAGATATTTGATATTTTAAGGTCAGGGGAAAAAATAGCGGGGAGATTATTGGAGAGTGTTCTGTTTTTTGAGGAGGCAAGACGGTTTCGAAGATTCCTTTTAAGTAACCATATTATAGATGAAACGCGCAGTGGAATTATATATTGCTATTGGTTTACTTATTATGGTTTGACTGCGGCAGAGTATGGAAGGAAGCATTCTAATATAAAGGTGATAACGCGGGCTCACAGATATGACTTATATGATGAGGGGAGCCAATTTGGAAGACAGCCGTTTAAAAAACAGATGAACAAATTGTTCGATAGCATAGTTTTTATCGCGGAGCACGGGAGGCAATACTATATTAGTAAATATGGCGAGCCTGACAAAAAAGGACAATATCAATTGTTCCGTCTGGGAGTGAAGCCGACAGGGAGCAGACCTGTGATTAAAAAAGAAAAGGAGAGCTTCCTGCTGGTAAGCTGTGCAATGGTTCTTCCCAGAAAAAGGGTTGATATGATAGTTGATGCTCTTGCTGAAATCACAGATTTACCTATTAAATGGGTTCATTTTGGCGATGGAGGTGATTATGAAAAGCTGTGCGAGTACGCACATGAAAAACTGGACAGCATGAAAAATATAAATTATGAATTCAGGGGTTATGTGGCATCAGAACAGGTTATGCGGTTTTATTCGGAAAATTATGTGGATGCCTTTATAACAACAACAGCATCCGAAGGATGCCCCGTATCAGTTCAGGAAGCCATGGCATATGGGATACCGATTATTGGTACAAGTGTGGCAGAGATATCTTATATGATAGATGACAATGGGATATTATTAAGTGAAAATCCGACAATAAATGAAATTTCAGAAGCGATACGGGATATATACATCAGAGATGCTGCATCAATAAAAGCGGCAAGAGAAAAGTCTTATTTACTGTGGAAGAGTAATTTTAATATAGATAAGAATGCCGTAAAATTTGTAAGCTTTCTGGAGGGACTGGCTTATAATTAATGTTAGAAATAAAGAGAGAAGAATGTGAGAAGTATGAAAATAATTATTAGTCTGGCAAAAATTGTAACAGAAAAACTAGAGTTATTTATAAAAAAAATAGCATATGGAAAAGTCTATGAGAATAATAGAAAATTATATGTACAATTAAATACGAGAGAGAATTTTAAGTATAAAGTACAGTATAAAAAACCATGTTATACAGATAGATATAAAGCGGCGGGCCGACTGGGAGCTTATTTTTGGCAGGATTTATGGGCGGCACAACATATTTATAAAGATAGACCGGTGCAGCATTTTGATATTGGTTCACGTATTGATGGATTTATAGGACATGTCAGCTGCTTTGTCGAAAACGTAGTGTTAATTGATGTGCGACCTTTGGAAAAGAAAATACCAAATGTTACCTATTTATGCATGGATGCGACAAAACTTGAAAATATCGAAAGTGAAAGTATCACGAGTATCAGCTCGTTATGTGCATTAGAGCATTTTGGATTAGGGAGATATGGCGATAAAATTGACCCGGAGGGATGCTTTAAGGCTTTTAAATCAATACAAAGAGTTTTGAAAAAAGGTGGTAAAGCATATATTGCGGTACCGATAGGAAAAGAACATGTAGAATTTGATGCCCACCGCATCTTTTATGCAAGTACGATAGTAGAAAACTTTTCGCAGATGGAATTACTGGAGTTTGCAGCAGTTCATGACATTGAGGATTATATAGAGTATAATATTGATATACACAAATATGATTATGAAGATAACAATAATGGTTTAAGGTTCGGCTTATTTGAATTTATAAAGAGAGGAGAGAATTAAAGTGGTAAATAATATATCTTTTTTTATGCCGGCATATAATTGTGAGAAATATATTGAAGAAGCTGTTGAGTCAATAATGAAAACAAACTTTGTCAATGGAGATGAACTTATAATTTGTGATGACTGCTCTACAGATGGCACCCCAACAGTATTAAATAAGTTAGCTAATAAATATCCAGCAATATGCGTAATAAGACACTCAGTAAATCGTGGTGGAGGTATGGCCAGAAATACAGCTATCATGAACACTCGCAATAATTTATTATTTTGCCTGGATTCAGATAATGTACTGGA